>SDBV01002544.1_pt1 | contig 27233 bp, 36 predicted proteins | sample 2277081 | NCBI WGS metagenome assembly SDBV01 (sample SAMN10402039, study PRJNA504765) | marine sediment metagenome | isolation source: marine sediment core GS10_PC15, 223 cmbsf | place: Arctic Ocean: Southern Knipovich Ridge | collected 2010 | reverse complement strand
CTTTGGGGGGCTTTGTTTAGAAAGTCGTGGAAAATGGTTACTTTTTAAACAGAAATTTATATAAAAAATTCCAATAATTAAAGTTAAAAAATTAAGGGCAAGAATTATGTTCTACAAGCTAAAATTGCACCAATTCTATCATGGGCTTCCATTTCAGCTTCAAGATTTGCATAAGCAGCTTTTCTTTGATTCGCTCGATATAAGGGGTCATCTGGATTAGGTGGAAGAATCATGGTCTCTGGTTGTAGTCTTTGTTCAAGAGGCATATTCTCCGCCAGTTTACTAAAATATATTTCAAGAGGTAGAATCGCCCCTGCAACTTTCTGTCCTATAAATCTCCTAGCCACATTGTAAGCTTGGTTTATTGTTCTCATTGTATTAAATACAGATATAGGTAGTATATAAATCTTTTTATTTGCCGTAACTAAGTAGTAGTAATTATTCTTATATATATATCCTTCAATCATATCTTAACGCTTTCCTCCATTTTAAATTCTGCCCTTATACCCAACTCACAAACTTCTTGAATTACACAACAAATATTATGGCACAATAAAAACATGGCCCCGGAGGGATTCGAACCCCCGACACCTGGATTTCTTCACTTCCTCTCCATCCAAAAGGAGGGGTTAATGTAAGGGGAACCTTGGTGCCCCTCATTTAAAAGTCCAGTGCTCTGCCAGACTGAGCTACGGAGCCGTTGACTTGTAGCTCTTTTCTTAACCAATCCAAAAAGGAGGGGTTAGTGTAGATGAACTTTGTTCAACACTTCCTTCTCTTAAGGGAGGGGTTAGTGTAAGGGGAACCTTGGTGCCCCTCATGAGCTACGGAGCCATTAAAATAAAAGAGGTAGAATAGTTTATAAAACTTTTTTATAGTTATTTATGTTGCTTAACTTTTCCTATTAGATTATTGATATCCCCTATATCATTTTCTTTCATATAATTTTCAATACCTTTTATTACATTTAAGGGAGCGTGAGGATTGATAAAATTCGCAGTTCCAACAGAGACAGCAGTTGCACCTGCAAGAATATATTCAATAGCATCTCTTCCATTTGTGATTCCTCCAATACCTACTATTGGTAAAGGTATTTCTGATTTGTAGACTTGATTAACACATCTTACACCAACAGGTTTAATGCAAGGTCCTGATAATCCACCCATACCACTTCCATTTCCATGTATTTTTGGTTCTCTTTTTTCTATATCAATTGCCATCCCTAAAACAGTATTTATCATTGATAAAGCGTCAGCCTTTGCTTCATAAGCAGCTCTTGCAATTTTGACAATATCAGTAACATTTGGAGTTAATTTAACTATTAACGGTTTATCAGTAACTTCTCTTACAGCTTGCACAACATCATATGTTGCTTTTTCATCTGTTCCAAAAGCCATACCTTCTCCTTTAACATTTGGGCAAGAAATATTTATTTCTAATCCACCAACCCTATCAATAGAAAGTTTTTTCGCAACATTAACAAAATTATCTATGCAATTTTCAGATATATTAACAATAACAGGAGTTTCATATTTATATAAAAAAGGTATAGCTTCTTCAAGAAAAATATCAATGCCTTGGTTTGCTAATCCAATAGAATTAAGCATACCTGCTGCTGTTTCAGCAATTCTCGGTGGGGGATTGCCTTGTCTTGGTTTTAATGTTACACTTTTAGTAACAATTGCTCCTAATTTATTTAAATCATAAAATTGACTACTTTCTTTTCCATAACCAGAAGTTCCAGAAGCAGTCATAACAGGATTTTTCATTGTAATTCCTGCTAAATTTATTTTTGTTTTCATCTTAAACAAACCTCTTTAGCTTCTCTTCAAAATCTTCAACAGAAGTAGAACCTATAAATTCGTGTGCTTGCTTACCTTTTTTAAATAAGATAAAAGTAGGTATTGATGATACATCATATTTTTGTGCAATATCCTGGTTTTCTTCAATATGTAATTTTCCAAACATTACCTTACCCTTAAATATTTCACTAAGTTCTTCAAATATAGGAGTCATCATAAGGCAGGGCATGCACCAACTTGCCCAGAAATCCACAAGAACAACATCCCCTTTGATAAACTCATCAAAATTATTTTTTGAAAGATCTTTAATTTCTGCCATTTTTATGTTAGTTTGATTTATTTTTTCTGGTTTGATTTATTTTTCTTAGTTTGATCTAAAACTTTTTAAAAGTTTTATTTGTCTAATCTTTTTTAAAAAGGATTATATTTATAAAAGTTTTTAATTTGGAGAATTGGATAAAACTTGTTTCTTTAAAGTGGTAACAAAAGAAAGCTTTATAAGTAGTGGGTTTGTGGGAAAATCATGGAAAAGTTAAACAAGTGGGGACCAAGAGCTCTTTTAGCAACTTCCTTAATCGGAGCAGGAAATACTCTCGATGCTCAAGTTAGTGAAAACCCAATTGTCCCAACATCAAAAGATAAAGAAATAAGCTTTATTGTTGGAAGAGTATGGGGACAAGATGTAAAGAAGATTCCCTACCTCATTCCAAATGAGTCAAATGGATTTGAATTAGGGGTAAAATACGGAAAATTTGCAGGAATGATAAACTATGATGAAGACCCCACAGAAACAGTTCAAATGATTGAGATATCGAAGATTAATCTATTGGACGGATCACATTCTATAGAAAGAAAAGGCAAAAAAGACCATCGTTCTATTGGAGCTTCTTTGGAATATGATTTAGGTCCTTTTTTTATAGGAGCAGGAGCAAGTATATTCAAACATACAGCATATCATGTTACAAGCAAAATTGTAAGAGAAAATCCAAACATAATTTCAATCGATCCCAAAATAAACGAAAGAGAAACAGAAGTAGATATAAATTCTTCAAAAAAATATCAGATAAATGCAAGAAACTATTTGGGTGTTCAAATTGGGCGTAAAAAACCTATCAGCTTAGGACTTGTTGTAGGTGCTGATTATAGACAAGGAATTTATTTCGGGGCAAGATCTTATCTTAAATGGGGTAAAAAACCCAGGCAAGCTGGTAGGAAAAGATAAATAATTCTATTTGTAAAAGTTTTGTCAGTCTGTTTTTCCTCTAAATAAATTACGCATTTGTTTCATAGCACCCTTGTGTATTTCTGCGTTGTATGTTCTCATTCCTGTTATGTGTTTACAATAATTTCTTTCTGTGCACAAACCATTGTTGCATTTTGGACTAAGAAAATATCCTATTTCAGGAACAGCATCTGCAATTATATCTCTCTTTTCCCATGAAGTAGCATATCTCTCTGGTTCACATTCTATACACAATCTCAGTGGAAGTTCCATATTAACGAGATTTGTCAAATCATAATTTTCAATTGTTCTTAATCGTGTGTTTCTTGGAACAATATAGAGAGCATCCCTTGGCTCTATACCTGACTCCAGCATTTCTCCAAAGAACATCAACTGCCGTGCGCTGTGATAAGCATAAGGAATTAAAAGTTCTGGCTTTCTCTTTATCTTATCATTTATTACTATGGATTTTTCTAAATCTCCTAACACATTTTCCATTACATTCACACCATTAAAATCATGTGCTCTTTCTATTGCTGGCCAAATATCTTTTACTTGTTCATATGCTCTTTGCGCTGCAGAATAAATAGACTCTACATGTTGCCTTAGTGTTGCGTGCCTCTTTTGCTCTGACCAGACCCTCCAAGATAGACTATCTGCAACCTTTACTCTTACAGCTTCATTATATTCTCCAACAAATTCTCTCATAGCGAGCATGCTTTTCATGGCTCTTTCTGCAAGTTCTACAGGATCAGAAGTTGCTCTGGATTCATTAAAAAGGGTTTTCAATCGTTGAAGTTCTCTTCTAAATCCAACTGTTGATTGTTTAGAAGAGTCGACTATAAAAGGATGTAGAGACATACCATTTTCTTCTGCAACTTCTAAAGCATAATTTGAAAAAGAAGGATCTTTGAAAACATTATAATGGAAATAAGTATCTCTTGCAACTTCTTTTCTCTGATTGTGCATAATTCCCATCCCCGCTTCTTGAGTTATTTCTCTAAACATGTCAGAAAGATTCCATAATTCTCTTGGTAGAAAATTACCATTTGGATTTTCTCTGTCACCTCTCACTTCAAAATCAAGAGTAGCGATAGTGTCGAGAGGAAGAACTATTAATAAGTCTGCAGGTCCGTTATAAGGAGTTATTTTATTAAAGGTTTCTATTCCTTCAATTCCTTTAAATTTTTGTTTAAAATCCCCTGCAACAGAAGCAACATCTTTGGATATTTTAAGATAGCAATCTAATAAAATAGGTTTTTTTAAAAGACTAGAAGGAACCACTAGTTCGCTGGTTTTTGTTTCCCTTCTTCTTCCACTAGTTACAAGAGAACGTGAAGAGACCAATCCTGTTAATCCAGAGTCAATCATTTTTGTTCCATGAACTTCTAACAGAACCCCTGATAATCCCCCTAAGGAATGTCCTCTTCCTATCCCACTGGCAGTTTTATTGAAAACTATTTTGCCTATGTCTGGTTTATCAGGATTTGCTATGTCTTTTAGAATATCTTCCTCAACAAATTTAGAACCACGCCCTTTAGATACTAAGGATTGAGAATATGCAACTAATTCGTCTCCCCCAAGAAAAATTCTTCCGAATTGTTCTTCAAATATCTCCTTCAATTTAGGATCTTGTATGTCTAATCTTGGCCAAAATCCTAGATTATTAACACTTAAATCATCTTCTGCTGAGAACTCTTGCCCTTGGTAATTTATAGACATATATTAGAAATATAAAACTATCTTATAAAGATAATTAAGTTTTAATGTATATATTTAATTAACCCAAACAATCCCTCACCATTCTCCATTTTTCTTAAGAATTGGTAGATATCTGTTTGAATTACCCCCCCATCTCTTGGATCAATTATTTCTAGTTTAGGGTCTTTGAAGCTTTTAAGAAGATAAATATGGCTATTTATTCCTAAGAGCCCATTATTTTCACCCATATCTTCTAATAACATATCTGGTTCATTAAATGGTGCTTGATTATGCCCATAAAATTGATAATCAAATCCATTGGCTCGCATAAATTTTTTTATTAGAGGATCACCAGCAAAAAATCCATTCTCCGAAGGTGTTAAATTATTCGCAATTTCTTCCTGAGAAATTTTTATATCATATTTTTTAAAAATTGTTTGTAGAACAGAACAAAGACAGAAATTATCTTCTTTTTGAACTTCTAAATCTATAGAACTCATTTTAATTTTGAGTTTCGTTTTGCCCTTCACTAGAAACCCTTCCACCTTGATGTTGTCCAGAATAAGCTCTTTTTATTTCCCCACTAACAGCTTCGTACTCTAGATTAAACATCCTTGCCCCAAGTTCAAATTTGAAGTCTTGTCCACCAACATTACTCAATCCAACAACAAGTTGCCCCACATAACCAGGGTCTGTTTTTGTACAGAGAAGATCAACACCCCCTTTTTGTAGAGAAACTCTTGGATGTATTTTAGGGATTAGATATGCTTCAGGAAGATTTGGGTCGTATTTTATCTTTCTATCTGGAGCGCTAATGATTTCTATTGTTCTAACAAGAACATAGTCTCCAGGATGAAGTGTGATTGTTTTATGCCCATCTTTTTCAACACTTGCAATTAATTCGGTTTCTGGAGAATATCTTTCCCTCTCTGTTTCATCAGCACCAAGGAAACTATCTCCTTTAAGATGGTAAACTTCTCCAACTCTTAAATCAAGACCAGAACCTTCTGGGTTTTCTAATTCTCTTTTAGAAAGATTTTGAACCAAGTGGTATTGTTCATTAAGTTCCAAGATTTTAACAGCAGATATTTTCATTTTATTTTATAACAGTTTTAATTTATAAATATTGTTGTGTTTAAAAATAAGTTTCATCTTATCTTAGCATTTGGTAAATGCTTTACTACCTTTTCATGCATGTCATTTAATAAATCTTCTGGTGTTTCAGGAAATTCTTCAAGTCTTTCATCCATGAGCTCACCAACACGAGGCACAAATGCTTGCAGGAAATATTTGTGCTCTTTATTACCTGTTATTTCTACTAACCATGTTGCAAGACTTTCTATCTCCTTAGGTGTTAGAAAACTTATCTCCCCATCTTTTCTTATCACTGGGAAGATAGTTGTTCGAAATTCATAATTAGGGAACTTAGAAACAATTTTCATACTTTTTTCTATAGAATCAATATGGTTCAAATCTTTTGTTCCTGTAACTTTTCCATACAATGCTTTTGGAGCTTTTACATCCATAGCAACATAATCAACTAAATTGTTTTTTAATAATTCTGATAATTTTTCAGGATTAGAGCCATTTGTGTCAAGTTTTACAAGAAAACCTTTTTCTTTTATTTTTTTTATAAAATCCATAAGATCTGGTTCTACTGTTGGTTCCCCCCCACAAATCACAACCCCCTCTATCCAATCTTTTTTAGAATTCAAGTATTTGAAAAATTCTTTTTCCAGAACCCGGTTTTTAGTAGCTATAATATTTTTAGCATGACACCCAGGACATTTAAAATTACATCGAGCAGTGAAGATTATTGTTGATATTTTCCCAGGATAATCAATAAATGATTCTTGCTGAAAAGCAGCAATTTCCATTTTAAGAAGGCAAGAATTTAACAATCTTGGGAGGTTCTTTAACATCTGGCATTTCTATTCTTTTTTGTATAGTACTAGGGCGAGGAGGATAAATTTCAATATATTTTTCATCATTACTCATTATTCTTTTTCTCATAGGTGCCTCTCCTTTTCTTTTTCCCACATTCCAATTTGATATAGGTCTTAAATATCCCACAATTCTATCGTATATTTCTGTTCTGCTTCCACATTCAGGACATTCTGGATGTCTCCCAGAGATATATCCATGATCTTGGCATACACTAAAAATAGGTGTTAAAGTAAAATAAGGAAGCTTTGTTTTTTCAGCAATTTTCTTAACAAGCATTTTTGCTTGTTCTCTATCAATTCTCTCCCCTATAAAAGTGTGGAAGATTGTTCCGCCAGTATAATATTGTTGAATTTTTTCTTGGTGTTTTAAAGCATCAATCAAAGTCATGTTTAAATTTACTGGAAGTTGTGTGGAATTCGTCAGTATAACTTCATTTTGCCCTGTAACAACTATGTTTGGATATAGTTCTCGATCAGCTTTCGCAAATCTATAGGCTGTTGACTCTGCAGGTGTTGCTTCAAGATTGTATAAGTTCCCTGTTTTAATTTGTATTTCTTTCATTTTTTTATGCATGAATTTCAAAATCTTTATAGTGAATTTTTTACCTTCTGTAGTGGAAATGTCTTTGCCAAGAAAGTTAAGGCAAGATTCATTCATACCACACAAACCAATTGTTGAGAAATGATTATTAAAATGACCCAAATATGATTTTGTATAAGGCACAAAACCATTGTTCAATAATTTTGTTATTATTTTTCTTTTCGCCTCTAAGGATTTAGCTGAAATATCCATTCTGTGGGCTAAAATATCTAAATATTCTTTATCTGTTTGAGCTTCATAACCAATCCTGTTCATATTAATGGTTACAACACCGATAGATCCTGTTGAATCACCAGGCCCCCACATACCTCCAGGACGATTCATAAGTTCTTTTTGATTAATATTAAGACGACAACACATTGCTCTTACCTCTCCAGGATCAAGGCCAGACCCGATATAATTTTGAAAATAAGGAATACCATATTTGCCAGCAACTTCAAAAATTCTATTAGCAACTTCAGAATCCCAATCAAAATCCTTTGTTAAATTATAGGTAGGTATTGGAAATGTAAAAATTCTTCCTGCTTTGTCGCCTTTTTCCATTATTTTTAGAAATCCTAGGTTAATCATATCTATCTCTTTTTGATATTCTTTATATGTAGAATCAAGTTCTTTTCCGCCAACAATCACTTTTTTGTCTTTAAGATCTTTTGGAACTACTAAATCAAAAGTTAAATTAGAAAATGGAGCTTGCCAACCCCAACGAGAAGGGACATTTAATCCATAAATTAACATTTGCATGCATTGGGTTACTTGGTCTTGGGATAAACCATCTGCCCTCACAAAAGGTGCTAAATAAGTATCTATAGATGAAAATGCTTGAGCACCTGCAAATTCTCCTTGCATAGTACCTATATAATTTACCATTTGCGCCACAATTGTTGCCAAATGTTTTGCAGGAGAACTTTGAACCCTTTCACTAACTTCTCCAAATCCACGTCTTATCAATTGTTCTATGGGATGTCCACAGCAATAAGCAATAAGTGGAAAATTTAAATCATGTATATGTATGGCTTTTGATTCATGTAATTTTCTTATTTCAGGATCTTTTTTTTCATATAATTCACATAAAGCATATGTTTTCAAAGCTTTTCCAGCTAAATGTGCATTTAACCCTTGAAATACAATTGAACCTGTGTTCGCATTTTCTTTTATCTCCCAATCATCGCCCCTTGTATAATCTTTCACAGTTCTTACAACATCTGTGATCAATCCATTTTCAAGGTCTGTTCTTTCTCTAAGTTGTTTATGAAGTTGCCTGTATTTAATATATAATTTTGCAGCAGAATGATAACTTCCCCGTATGAGAACATCTTCAACAAGATCTTGAACTTGCTCTACTGTTGGTGTTGTGGTTGTTCCAAACATAACACCTAATCTACCAATAATCTCACTAGCTATTTTCTCAGCATTATATCTTGCATTTTTTTCCATCATATTGTCTGCCCTTAAAGCCCTATAAATAGCATGAACAATTTTCTCAGGAACAAACTTTACAATAGATCCATTTCTTTTTCTTATTTCTCTTGTCATTGTAATTTTTTAATCTCCCTTTTAAAGTCTTGAACATCTTGAAAATCTCTATATACAGAAGCAAATCGAATATATGCTACATTATCAAGTTTTTTCATTTTTTTCATAATTAATTCACCTATAACAGTACTTTTTATTTCTTTTTTACCTTTTTTTCTTAAACAATCTTCAATATCGTTTATCATTTTAGCTATTTTTTCTTGAGGTATGTGTCTTTTCTCAAATGCCTTGTCAATACCTGTTTCTAATTTTCCGATATCAAACTTCTCACGTCTTCCGTCCTTCTTTACAATATAGAGGTCTCCTTTAGCTATTTTCTCATAAGTAGTATATCTCTTTTTACACTTAAGACACTCTCTTCTCCGTCGTATGCCACCTGGTGCCTTCCTACCATCTGTGACCTTTGATCTAGCGTGTAAACAGTATGGGCAGTCCATCGTTTTTTACTACTTTTATATACTATACAGTATCCTGTATAATTTGATGTTGAACATAACCTCCTATTGTAGAGAGGAGAGAAAATGAATGAAAACGCCTATATAAAGGTTTATATTCCCTACCATATGATAACACTTTTCTCGTCGGAGTTCGCACAATAATGTAGGTGTTAGAGTATTTTCAAATAATATCTCCGTCGGTATAATGAATAAATAATTAGAAATCTATTTTTACATCGCCTTTTTTTATCTTAGCTTGACAAGCCAGCCTATGTTTTTTATCTCTGTCCATATCTAGCTCTTTGTCTGTTAACTCTGATAAATTTTCATCACCATTAATAATATCTATCATACATGTTCCACAATTACCCTCGGCACATCCAAATGGAACACCAAGGCTTTCAGAAGCATCTTTTATAGAATCGCCATCAGCCACCTTTATTCCTTCGCCTGTCTTGTTTGAAATTATTCTTGCCATGAAATTACTTCTTTTTTCCCTTTTTATAATCTTCTATAGCTCTTTTCAAAGCCTGACTTGACATTGAAGAGCAATGCATTTTAATTGGAGGAAGTCCTTTCAAAGACACTGCAATATCATTTGTACTTATTTTCATTGCTTCTTCAATTGTTTTACCTTTTGCAAGTTGGGTAATCATCGAGGATGTTGCAATTGCTGCAGCACATCCAAAGCTTTTGAATTTGATGTTTGTGATAATTTCTTTACCTTCCTTTTTTCCAACTTTTATATATAGCCACATAATATCCCCACACAATGGGTTGCCTATTTTTCCAACACCATCAGGGTTCTTTATCTCACCAAGATTTTTTGGGTTAAGGAAATTATCCATCACTTTTTCTGAATATTCTAATGCCATTTTATGAAACAGGACTCATGAGTCTTAATTTATTTACAATGTCTGGAATTTTCTCAAGAAAATAATCAACTTCTTCTTCTGTTGTGTATTTGCTAAGACTTATTCTTATAGAGCTATTTGCACGAAGAGGATGAAACCCAAGAGCTTTTAATACATGACTTGTTTCTAAAGTATTTGATAAACATGCCGAGCCTGTTGAAGTATATATTCCCATTGTTTCAAGATAACTTCCTGTTGCTTCTCCTTCTATATCATTAAATGAAACATTTACATTATTGCACAAACGGTTTTTTAGCGGACCATTTAATTCTACTTTTGGAATTTTAAGAAGACCCTTGATAAGTTTATCCTGAAGTTTTTCCATGTTTTTAATATCTTTTTGAGAAGCTATTTCAACAGCTTTTGCAAAACCAATAATACCTGGAACATTCTCTGTGCCGCTTCGCAATTTTCTTTCATGACCACCCCCATGAAAGAGAGGATCTAATTTAATACTTTCTCGTAGATATAATACACCAACACCTTTTGGCCCATGTATTTTATGAGCATTTAAAGTCATCATATCTATATTTTGTTTTTTCACATCAATATCAACTTTTGTAAAACTTTGACAAGCATCTGTATGAAACAAAACACCTTTTTCATGACATAATTTTCCAATAGCTTCTAAATCATTTATAGTACCTACTTCATTATTACCATGTATTATAGAAACAAGAATGGTTTTGTCCGTGATTGCCTTTTCAATTTCTTTTAAATCTACAAACCCTTGTTCGTCAACTTCAAGATATGTAATCTCTGCTCCCTGCTTTTTCAACCACTTGCATGGATTTAATATTGAATCATGTTCAACCTTGGTAGTTATTATATGATTTTTCTTGTCTTTATTTGCAAAGAAAAGTCCTTTTAAAACGAGATTATTTGATTCTGTTCCACCAGATGTAAAAATTATTTGATTAGAGTGTGCTCCTATTTTCTCTGCAATTATTTTCCTCGCTTCTTCCACAGCTTTTTTAGCTTCCCTACCAATATCATGCTTTGAAGAAGCATTTCCATAGTTTTTTTCAAAAAAGGGGTGCATTGCTTTTACAACCCTTTCATCTACTTTTGTTGTTGCAGCATTGTCAAAGTATACTTGTTTCATTTTTTCTTGCTTAATTTTCTAAAAAGTTTTTCAGCTTCTTGTTTATTTTTGGGGGGATTTTTATTCCATATAGGACAGATTGGTTGATATTCACACCAATGACAAAGATAAGACTTTTGTGTTGGAAATTCTGTTGTAGCCTCTATCTTCTTTATAAGTTCGAGAGTATCTTTTTTAAGTTTTGTTAGTTGTTCATCTGTTCTTTGAGAAGATATTTTTCTATTAAATGCAAGATAATGCCAAATCAAAGAAACTTTTTTATCTTTCCCATATATATTTTTAATGGCAATGGAATATAATGCTAATTGCCGATCATTTTCAACAGCTTCTGGTTGTGGAAGATTGCTAGATGTTTTATAATCATGAACTTCATATTCTTTTGTTTTTAAATTATAAACAAGCCTATCAATAAATCCTTGGATTTTGTAGAAACCATCTTTGTCAAGATCAATTACAATCCTTTTTTCAACTTCAAGAGTATTATCATCAAATGGTTTATGTCTCATATAATAATCAAGAATAAATCCAACTCCCCGATTAAAGTATTCTTTTGGAGTATATTTCTTCTTAACATTTTTAATAGCAGGATCCCAGTTTTCTTCCCATTTTTTAGTATAGTAAATAACTACATCATCTAGGGAAGGCACAAAACCTTCTTTAACTTGAATATAAAGCCATTCCAAGGCTTCGTGAACCATTTTCCCAAGATGTGTTTCAATGCTTTTTTCAATAGGAGGAATTATTCTATCGAGGTATCTATATTTGAACTTTTTCGGACAGTTCTCAAACGTACTTAGTTTTGAATGCGAATACATTACCATATTATCTTTTCTCCTTTCATTTATTTAAAGTTTTATATGTGAGAATAAGTGAGAAAATTAAGAAAAACTTGTTTATAAATTTAACAAATCAGATAAAATTATGGAAAGATAGATCCTTCTAATATTGTAACCCCTGTATTTCCAAAGCGTGCTAAATACATTCCTATTTCTCCAAGATTTTCATTAATTTGATGAGATACTGTGCCTTCATCATCTAGATGCCCAATTTGTTCTTGAACAGATCTTTGCATACTTAAAGGTAAAAGAACACCCATACAATCAGCCAAGACCTCTTGGTCTCTTTTCCCCATATTTTTCTTAAACATACCAATTAATCCAGAGTAATGGCTTTTAACTCTATTAAACTCTCTTCCGATATCTGTCAATCTCTCTTCTGCTTCTTCTAAACTTAATTGTGTACTATAATCAAGTGGTCTTACCATAAAATCAAAAATAAGGAGTTATTTATAAATATTATTGTAATAAAGAATCATACTTTAACCAATAATCTCAACTCAATGTCCCTCTATTCAACAATCTCTGCCCAACCAACCAAACGCCAGTGCGAGTCAATATTTCTTGCAATACCTAAATTATCTTTTTTCAAGGCAACAATTGGAATGTTTAAACTTAATTCAACTTCATCCCCCTTTACTTTTTCAACAGTTCCGACAGTGATAGTTGTATTAACACTTAGCATTAGCATTTCCTTTGTCTTAAAAGGCTCTACCTTTTTATGTCCTTTAAGACCTAAAACCTCGTTAAAAAGCTTTGCTTTTATTTTGATGTTATGACTTATGTCTGGAAGATTCCCCTTTGTAGAAACAAGGCAACCTGTAAGAGAATCTGTTTTTGTTAAAAAAGGATCTAATTCTGTTTCAATAGAAATACTTGCACCTGGTAAAACTTCTTTAACAGAGTTTTTCCCTTTGTGAATAGAAAGTATTTTTGTAGTTAATGGCTCATACACTTGCTGATGTGCTTTTTTTGTTGTTAAGCCAGGTTTTATTTCAATTTCATCTCCTACTTTTAATTTTCCTTTTTTGAGAATTCCTCCAAGAACACCGCCTCTTAATTTATTTATCTCTGTGCCAGGTTTATTTATATCAAAACTTCTTGCAACAAGAAAAACAGGAGATGTTTTTTCATCTCTTTTAGGAATTTCAAGCTTGCAAAGTTCTTCAAATATTTTATCAATATTCACCTCTTGTTGAGCACTTATAGGAAGAATAGGGGAATTTTCAGCAATAGTGGCTTTTACAAAATCTTTAATTTCTTTATAACTTTCAAGAGCTCGCTTTTTATCAACAAGATCAATTTTATTTTGAATTATTATAATGTTTTTTATGTTCTTGGCTTGCAATGCCATAAAATGTTCACGAGTTTGAGGTTTGATACCTTCATTTGCAGCAATCACAAGTATTGCAGAATCAATAATGGCAGCTCCATTTAACATTGTTGCCATGAGCATCTCATGACCTGGTGCGTCTATAAAACTAATATATCTCTGAGCAATACCTTTTCCTTGATTATTATACTTGTTTCCATCTTTGTAGATTGTTGTATCTGCATACCCTAATTTAATTGTTATTCCTCGTTTAAGCTCTTCTGAGTGAGTATCTGTAAACTTTCCAGTAAGCCTGCTTAGAAGGGTTGTTTTACCATGGTCAATATGTCCTACAACACCAACATTTAATTCAGGTAATGTTTTTTCTGTCATAAAATTAGTTCGAGAAACAAGTTTTTAAGCTTTGTCAAACTTCTTCATTCTCTTTTTAAGCTCTTTTTCAAAACCCCTTTCAGTAGGTTCATAATATCTTTTTCCTTCAAGCCCCTCTGGAAGATGTTTTTGGTCAACTTTTGCATCTATGTAATCGTGAGCATATTTGTATCCTTTCCCATACCCAATATCTTTCATAAGATCTGTTTCAGCGTTTCTCAAATGAAGTGGAACAGGTAAATTTCCTGTTTCTTGTATATCTGATTTAGCATTATTCACAGCCATATAAACTGCATTTGACTTTGGTGCTGTTGCAAGATATGTTGCTGTCTGAATTAAGGCTGTATTACATTCTGGATATCCTAAAAATTCAATAGCTTGCTTTGCAGAAGTTGCAACAACCAATGCTTGTGGATCTGCATTGCCAATATCTTCACTTGCAAAGCGAATCATTCTTCTTATAATGTATTTTGGATCTTCACCACCCTCAATCATTCTCATTGTCCAGTAAACAGCTGCATGTGCATCAGAGTCACGCATAGACTTATGAAGTGCTGAAATAATATTGAAATGTTCTTCACCTTGTTTATCATATCTAAGTCTTTTCTGAGCAGAATTTTCAATAGCATCTTTTGTTATTTGAACTATTCCATATGGATTTTTCTTTGAAATAGAAGAAGCTACTTCAAGAATATTAAGAGCAGATCTAGCATCACCATTTGCAACCTGGGCAATTAATTTTTTATTTTGATCTGACACAAATATTTTTTTATTAAAACCTTTTTCACTTGAAATTGCACGAGAAATTATTTTTATCAAATGTTCTTCATCAAGTTCATTAAGAACAAATACGCGTGATCTCGAGAGAAGTGCAGAGATAATTTCAAAACTAGGATTTTCTGTTGTAGCACCGATTAAAGTTATTGTACCACTTTCTACAAAAGGAAGAAGAAAATCTTGTTGAGCTTTGTTAAACCTATGAATCTCATCTAAGAATAAAATTGTTTTTTTCTGAAAAAGACGTGCTCTTTGAATAGCTTTTTCAACATCTGCTTTACCAGCTTTTACAGCAGACATTCCAATAAACTCCGAATTTGTGAGTTTGGATACTATTCTTGCAAGTGTTGTTTTTCCACAACCTGGTGGACCCCACAAGATGATTGAGGAAGAAAGATCATTATTATCAATAGCAGCCCTCAATGCTTTGCCTTCACCCACCAGATGTTCTTGTCCAAAAAAATCATCTAGAGATTCAGGTCTCATACGATAGGCTAAAGGTTGGAATTTATTCATTAACAAAGATGAAAGAAGAGGTATTTAAGAATTTATGAGCTGAAAATCAATTAAGCAAGAGCATGTCCAAGCTATTTATCCAGTATCAAAAATATCCTCTCCTTCTAAACCACTTAAAGTTCCAAATCTGCCAGGATTAACTGCAAATCCCGTTAAGTCATTTACATATGCCTCTATTGGGTTTTCATCAGTCCTTGTTCTTTGCATATGCTGAAAGGCCTTCACACAATCTTCTTCAGGAGCTGGGCAAAGTTCCTCCAAGTCTAGATGAGTTTCCCCTTCGTAATTAGGTGGACAATCATTACTAAGAATTTTAGCTACAGATATTCCGTTATAAGTGAATCTACCGGATCCTTTAGTCATTTTCTTCAGTCGCCCCTTCTTTTGGCTTTACTTGATCTTCAAAAACCTGTGCAAGTTTTTTCTTACCTTCTTTAACAACTTTCATATTAATTTGAGATATTGCAGGAGAAATAATTCTGCCCCTAACAGTTCTTCTAAGTCTTAACCCTTTTGGCATGTTTTTTGAACGTTTTTTCTTACCTTCTTTTCTAGGTCTTTTTTTCATGGCTTTTCCTTTTGTGAGCAATATTCTTTTCAACCCAATACCTTCTACCTCTTTCATAGATGTAAAACCAGCTTTGTCACTAGTACCTGTTATTTCTAATTCATATCCTTCTAGATCTGGCAAAATTTCACTACCCTGCACTTTATCATGAAGTGCTTTTCCAATAAGACTTTCACTTTCAAGTTCAACCTTATAGGTCTTACCGCTTTTTTCAGACACATTTATCTTAAATGGCATGATAAATAATTGGAAAATCTATTTATAAGGTTTATGTAGGAAAATCATACGAAAAAATTTACATATTAATCGCAATCAAAAGAAGAATTATTGCAATAACAAGTTCCCAAGAAGCCCATTTCCTTATTATCTTTTCATTTTTAAAAAACTTTCCCAAACCCATTTTCTTGCAAATCTTTAAAGACCACTTTGGAAAACTGAGAGCAATGAGACTTTCTATCAATCCTCCAAGTCCAAGAACCAACAGAATAATTACTAACACCTCTACCATGATTTATTAAAAGAAAAATTCTTTTTAAATCTTCTTCCTGCAATTCTTAGACATATATAGCAATAATTATCAAGACAATAGCAATAATTATCTCAATAATTCCTAGGTTTCTAACCTTTTTTATGCTTCTGCACAAGTTTTGAAAAAATTTCTTTGTCTGTCTTGGATAGAACGCTGCTAAAATCCCTTCTATCAATGCAAGAATTCCAAGAACCCATAAAACAATAGATACTGTTCCCATGTTTTATTAGATACAAAGATGTTTTTAAAGTTATCTTCCCCAGTCACCATTTTCTTCACGCTTGATTTCAGCAATTTCTTGGAGCAATGCAACTTCTTTTGAAGAAAGTAAATCCTTGTTCTTTTTGAAATTTCTAAATTGGGATGCTGAAATATCTGAATATAAGAAGTTTTTATCTTTGAGCTTTCTTTCAAAATTAGACCCTGGTATTGATATCGCAAGCTCTGTATCTTCTTGAGCCTCCTTAACAGATTTATTTTCAGCTTGGAGATTTTTTATTCTACCCGCTTTCTCGCCTTTTTCATCAATAATATTTAAACCTGGTTTTAATTTACCAGCCTCAACACGAACACCAAATATTGCCGGGTTGGTGTTTCTAAATACATGTTGTGGTAGGACTTTTATTTTGAAAAGTGCTGCTAAACCCATTAATCTTTTCTTCTCAATTTCTTTTTTCTTTTCTTCTCTAAATTCAACAAGATCTTCAATAAGTTTGTAAATAACCTCTTCTGTTAAAACCTTTGTGTTGCCTTGCAGTTCTTTTGCCTCATCATCAATACCCACATTAAATCCAATGACAATCGCATCTAACTCACTAATATCTAAGTTCGCTTTCGCAGATATAATATCACTTTTATTTACAGGACCGATACTTGCCTTTACAACAGGAATATTATTTTCTTTTAACATTACAAGAAGTGCTTCAAGACTTCCAAGAGAATCTGCCTTTGCAATAATCCCTTTTTTATCTGTTTTTATGTTTTTGGAAAGTTCTTTTTTAAACATTTTCTTAATTTCTTCCTTATTTTCTTTATATAAAACAAAGGGCATGCCAGGTAAGATGTCTATTTTATCACACAGTTGCAGTCTAAGACCTGTTGAGGCAACAACTTTTTCTTTTGGTTTAAATTTATCACAGAGAGGTTCTATTTCTTCTAAAATTCTTATCCTTGTAACCATTGGTTCTCCATCAAGACTTGCAACAGCTATTTTATCATTTCTAGATAATTCACCGTCGTACAAAATAGATTCAATATAATTATTGTCTTTTTCTTTTTTAATTTCCAACACAACACCTTTAGCATCTTTCCCAAGTTCAAGCTTATTTTCAAGATATTTTTGGCTTAAGCCACATAACATCATTATTAATTCTTGAATTCCTTCGCCTGTTCTTGCCGAGCAAGGAATAAGTCCTATCTTTTTTGTAAAGTCTTTTACATTATAATATAAATCAGATTCAAATCCATGGCTGCTTAAAGAACCTATTAAGGTCATGTATTTTTCGTCAAAAACTTGTTTTACATTTTGTGCTTGCATTTCAATGTTTTTCTTAAGATCTTCGTCTTGTTTTCTCCAGCCAGAAATATTGTCGATTTTATTTAATGCAATTAAAAAAGGTGTTTTATTGTGTTTAAGAATTTGAATAACTTCTGCTGTTTGAGGTTTTATACCATCATTTATATCAATAACAAGAACAGCTAGATCTGCAAGACTTCCACCACGCTTCCGTAAATTTGTAAAAGCTGCATGACCTGGTGTATCAATAAACAAAAATCCAGGAATGTTTAATTGTATATTTGATTTTTCAATAAGGGGGCAGGCTGCCTTTAATTGATTAAGAGGATAAAGTGTAAATGAGATTTTTTGAGTAATTCCACCTGCTTCACCTTCTTGAACACAGGTCTGCCTAAGTTTATCTAAAATACTGGTTTTTCCGTGGTCCACGTGTCCAACCACAGTCACGATAGGTTGCCTTATTTTTTTCATAGAAATAAGACATAGGATTAGGTTAAAAGGTTTTTGATTTGATTTTTTTCTTGTTTGATCTAAAACTTTTCTAAAGTTTTATTTTGATTTGATTTTTTCTAGAATTTCATCAAGTTTATCATATAGTTCTTGCAATGATTTATTGTTTTCTATTTTAAAGTCTGCAATTTCCATACATGCTCTGATATTTACCTTATCAGGATCTGGATTTATCCATTCTCTTTCATCATCTGTTACAAATTGTTCAAAACTAATTTTATCTGTTTCAGCACCCCTACCCTTTATTCTTTCATATCTTTTTTTTATGTCGGCGTTAATTCCAAGAGAATAAGAATCTTTGAATTTTTTAACAGCATTTATCTCTGCAATTGTTCTTACACTTTCAATAACACAATCTCCACCAGCTTCTTGTGCCATTTCTATTAATTTTTCAATAAGATATGTGGGAGAAATTTTACGAAGTTCATCACCCATGTTTATAAGATTGTTTCTATCAGGAACCACATCCCTTCCTTTTAATCTTTCAGCAATGTATTTTCTAGCAGAATGGTGTTTAAATCCTTTTGATATTAGGTATTTTGTAATTGCTCCTTTTCCAGACCCAACAGTGCCACAAATAACAATAATCATGAAAATAAAAAACAAGATTAGAATTTAAATATTTGTAACTAACATCCAGTAAGGTCTCTTAATTTCTTAATAGTTTGTATCTCTTCATATTTTTGATTATCTATTACCCATGTAGGGGTGCCACTTATACCCCCACACATATCCCTCTCAAAAAAACAGTCAATAGTGTTCATATATTGCCAATCATCTCCAAACATTTCTTCTTGTATATTACATGCAGAGCAACCGAGTTTCACATAGACTACTGAGTTTTGGCCAATACATTCTGCAACATTTCCTGTATTGTTATTATTGGCAGGTTCTGATGAAGGTTCATAAAAATATACAAATAAGATAACTATCATTGCCACAACAAAAATAATATTTCCTAACACCTTCTTTTTTATTTTCATTAAAGAGAAATGGAAATTGTTTTTAAAAGGGTTTTGGTGAAGCTAATTAATCAACCATTTTCCAACGTCTTTCTCCACGATATTCAATTTCTTCAGCAAGCCCTTTTCTTTCTAATTTCTGCCAAGTGCGCATACCAAGCCTTAAATTAGGGTTTACACCTGCAAATAAGAAAGAAGTATCTGAATAAACAGGAACCCCAAACATCTTTCTATAAACATTATTTGCATTTTCAATAAGTGTTGTAGCTAAACCATTTCTTTGGTAATCCTCATCTGTTTTCTGCCGAACAACAACAGGAATTGCCTGTGGTGGGCAAGAACCATAATACCAAAAAGGATCTATAGGAGTAGATAAAGAATTTGAAACAGGAGTTTGAATTCTTTTTATTTGAATTTCTGAAATAATTTCTCCATACAAACTAGCTTGCACATCATAAACATCTAATTTAGACCCCTTGTCCATATCTGTTCTCGTAGGTGTCTCTGGAACAAGAATTTCTAGTCCACTTAAATCAATATCCATATAATTTTTCTCTTAATTCCTTTATATTGTTTATGGTGATTGATCAATAAAAATATAAACCAAAATGACTATGTTAAATCATGAAAAAAGGGTGGATAAACGAAGTTGTAAGGGACATTATTGCTCTCGGAAGCATACCTTTTTTTCTTTTAGTTTTAGTTAGAATATGGATATTACCAAACCCAGAATTTTTAACACAATTTATTATTGCAGGAGCCTTGTTTCTCCTCAGCTTTTTTATTTTTAAAATAAATCTTTACTCAGGATTAGCACTTGTAACTTTAATCTTTTCAAGCCTGCATTATGAAGATATAAGATATACTGTTTTTGCATCAATAGTGTATTTAGGATTATTAGCCTCCCTATATTATTTAAAAGAAGATACTGTAAAAATCATAAAGGGAATTATATTTGGAACTATAAGTGCAATAATTGGATTTTATGCCGTTAGTTTGATTTTTTAATAGAATCAATAGTCTGGCAAGCCTTCTTTTTTACCTTCGCCGTTGTCTTCTGGTTCTTTTTTATCTGTTTCAACTTTCTCTTCTTTTCCTGCTAGTGTTTCTTGGTCTTCAGCAGCACCTTCAGGAGCTGCAGCCATTTCCTTTTCATCCACAGAATTCACCATTTCCTTAAACTTTGGAAAGTCTTCTGCAGAAATTCTTACACCAGACTTTGTAAAACCAGTGTATCTATCACTTGTAACAAACTCTCTTATTGTAAATCCACGTTTGCCACCAAAGTCATCAATTCTAAGAACAATGTCTGTGGTATCGTTTTTCCCTATCTTACCAATGTCTTTTTCCATGAGAATTCACTAGCACCTTTATTTTATAAATCTATCTTATCTCTGCTTTTATAATCACAACATCTTCAAGTGGTTTGTCTTGCGCATCTGTTGCAACTTTTGCTATTTTATCCACAACACCCATGCCTTCTACAACCTTCCCAAAAACAGGATGTTTGCTTGAAAGAGGCTCTTTATCCCAGTCTAAATTAGTATTATCAATTAAATTTATGAAAAATTGACTTCCCCCTGAATTAGGCCCTGAATTAGCCATTGAAATTGTTCCACGCAAGTTAGAGTTTCCTTTAACAAACTCATCTTTTATAGTATAACCTGGCCCACCTGCACCAGTACCTGTTGGATCCCCACCTTGAAGCATAAAGCCATCAATTATTCTGTGAAAAATAACACCATTATAAAAACCTTCACTAACAAGCTTTTCAAAATTACCAGCTGTTATAGGCATGTCAGAGTAAAGTTCTATTACAATATTTCCATGATTTGTTTCAAGTGTAACTGTTTTGTTCTCTGTGTTTGCCATGTTATATATAACTCCAAATATAATTATGAGAATTAGTATTAATCCTATTATAAAGTTTCTCTTTTTGATTTGGATTCTCATTTAATCTAAAAATAAATATGGTTTATAAAATAAACGCCTGGACCTGGATTCGAACCAGGGAGCCCCGAAAGGCACGGTGTTCTCGTTTGATTTGTTTGAAGTTCTTGAGGGTTGATAAGGGATACTTCCCTTATTTGAAGTCATAGAAGGTTTTCAAAAGCTTCTATTTCGAGACCGTTGCATTAGACCACTCTGCCACCCAGGCATTGGAGAATATATTTAAGATACCCTATTTATATAAGTTCTTCTATGTTTTAAGTGTTCAAGCGTATCTCCTTTTCTGAAAACAGAAGAATTAGAAGAAAATAACAGTGATTCGTCTATTACTAGTTTACTATTAAGGCCTTTTTCAGAATTATTGTTAAGTAATACATCAATTAAATATGCCTTAACCTCTTTTGCTCGAAGCCAATTAGACACATCTTCTTGCTCTTCAGGAGTTAGTTCCTGATAAAATCTTGATTCTTCAATCTTTCTACAAAGCCCACCATACATTAAATCTGAGGGATCCATAAAAAAACCACAACCTTAAGATTTATAAACTTCACCACCCTCAATATATTAATGATTTCTAGTTTACCTATTTTAGAATATGAATATGCTGCTCTTGAGCCTTATATAGATGCTCAGACAATGGAAATTCACCATAGTAAGCACCACCAAGCATATGTTGACAAATTAAACACAGCTCTTGAAGGTCATGAAGAGCTTCAGAATAAATCTGCAGAGGAATTGTTAAAAGACATTGAATCTGTTCCAGAAGAAATAAGAACAGCTGTAAAAAACAATGGTGGCGGGCATTTAAACCATAGTTTTTTCTGGACCATATTGAAAAAAGATGTAGAACCTAGTGGAGAAATCTTAGAAGCAATAAATAAGGAATTTGGAAGTTTTGAGGAATTTAAAACACAATTTAAACAAGCCGCTCTTACACAATTTGGATCTGGCTGGGCATGGTTGGTGTTTAGTGATGGAAAATTAGAAATAGTAAAAACAAAAGATCAAGAAACACCTATAACACAAGGAAAAACACCTTTATTGGTAATAGATGTTTGGGAACATGCATATTATTTAAAATACCAAAACAAAAGACCTGATTATATTGATGCTTTTTTTAATGTAATTGACTGGAAACAAGTCAATGAAAATTATCTTAATTCTAAGTAAATAGATTTTTAGAAAATGGAAGAAAAAAACGAATTTGACGAGGTATTAAAACATATCTTGAAACAAGAAGAAGGTTTAGAAGCCAGAGGCTTAGAAGATTGGACATAGGATATTTTATAAAAGTTAGACCTAATATATTAAAATGACAGAGACATTTAACTCAAAAGTAATAGATATACGAGAACTAACACCAAATGTAAGGGTGTTAAAATTATCTGTCCCTGGCAATTTTGAATTTAAAGCAGGACAATATGTTTCAATAAGTGTCATGGTCGAGGGTGTTAAAATAAGAAAACCTTATTCAATTGCTTCTGCTCCTGGAAAAGATTTTATAGAACTTTGTGTAAAAAACATGAACGGTGACGCAACAAATTATATTTTTTCTCTTAAAAAAGGAGACAAAGTAGAGCTTTTTGGTCCATTAGGCATATTTTTTATTAGTGACCAGTCTCTTGAAAAAGACCTTGTTTTTATTGCAAATGGAACAGGTTTAGCACCTATAATGAGTATGATATATGACTTGCTTGAAAATAAGTTTGAGCACAATATAATATTATTTTTTGGAGAAAAATATAAAGAAGATTTAATTTATCAAGAAGAACTTCAAAAACTAATGGAAAACCACCCAAATTTTAAACTCCACAATGTTTTAAGCAGGGAAAAAGATTTTGAGAACAAAGGACATGTTCAAGATTTTTTAGAAAAATATATTGATTTTAATACTGACCAGCATTTTTATCTCTGTGGTTTGTCTAAGATGATTAATGAAATAGCAAAATTACTCAAAAAGAAAGGTGTTGTTGAAGAAAAAATATTCTATGAAAAATATGATTAATTGTAATCTCAAAGTAGTTACAAATAGCAATATTTATAAGGTTATTTTTAATTGAATTTTAATGGAGAAACTAGAAGATAGTGTGGACATAGCTCCTATTTCCACAAATGAAGGTAATAGATTTAGCAAAGCATATAATTCACTAACAAATTATTTAGTAGATGTGTCTGCGGGATGGACTTTCACTACTCCTCTTTATGGAATAACAGAATTTTTGTCTGGAATGGAAAATGAAGAAATTCTTAAATCAAGAGCATTATCCTTAATTGCAAATGCGGTTTTTATGCGCCCTTATGGGAAATTTAGGAAATCTTGGGCAAATCATTGGAACACTATCCCCGAAAGTTCTAAGAAAAGAAAATTTGTAACAGAGACCACGGCATTTTCTATCATACAAATTCCATTATATTCAACAATGTTATATCTTGCAGGAGCTTCTTTTGAAGAATGGATGGTAGCTTTACCTATGGGGTTGGTTATGGGGGTTGCAACAGGAAGACCTTTTGGAATCTGGCAAGATAAGTGTAGGCAATTTTGGGGAAAAGAACCAGTTCTTTCTAAGGACAAAATTAATCAAGACAAATATGATTAATGTATTAATTCTAAGACCGAAAAGAATATATTTGCTAAAAACTTCGAAAATACATGGGAATGGGAATAAATAGAATAGTATTTTATGGTTTTGATCCAGCACACAGGTTTTTAGCTGCTAGAAGTATAAGAGGATTACAACTATTAACTAGATTAAAAGACAAAGGAGTAAATCGTGTTGCTGTCCAGCTTGACAATCATAGAGTTGCTTATATGAGCATTCGTTATGCTGGTAGAGAAATGTCCAATCTTAAGGATATAGAAGCCCTTAATGGAGGAAGAGGTTTTGCATTAAGATTTACGGGCAGATTCAATTCATTCCGACCTACAAAAATAGATTATATTATTATATAGTTAAATCTTCTTTCTTCTCAATAAATTAGCATTGGTCACAACTGTGATTGAGGACAGATATTCTTAAAAATAAGAATAAGGTCTTTGGGGTATGGAAAGAGAAGAAGTTATTGAAGAGATCTTACATACATTGGGGGGATATAATACTACCCCAGAGATCTTAACAAGAAATACTTTGATCAGGGCATTTGGGAACCAAAGCGGGTTAGAATCCTTCCTAAATTCTATATCAAATCTTCCTACAGATTTTAGAGAATTGCATTATGACCAAAAACCATCTTGTTTGGGAGAGAATGGAGAGATTAAAAAAAGTATGAAAAGTAATTTATATAAGAAAGAAATAGGACCTTTTTTAGGACAATTAGCAAATTTAAATCTTATGGATCTTTTCAACATGCCTGCTGTTCTTTTAGATACTCTTGCAAATTATTGCTTAGATAAAGTTCCCCATGAATTTAGAGAACCGCGTTAAATTTTCTTTCTTCTCAATAAATTAGCATTTGCTACGACAGTTATAGAAGACAAAGCCATTGCAATCTCTGCAATTACAGGATGTAAAAGACCCGCTATTGCTATTGGGATGGCAATTGTATTGTAGGCAAAAGCCCAGAATAAATTTTGTTTTATTTTTCCAAAAGTTGATTTAGAAAGATTTATTGCTTGAACAACTCCTATTAAAGAACCCTTAGCAAGCACAATATCTCCTGCCTCTATTGCAATATCTGTCCCTGTTCCAATTGCAATCCCTACATTACTTTCTTTTAATGCAGGGGCATCATTAATACCATCACCAACAAAAGCAACCATGCCTTTTTTCTTCAACTCTCTGACAATTCTACTTTTGTCTTCTGGCAAAACACTTGCAATAACTTCCTTAATTCCAACTAATTTTGCAATAGCCTGGGCAGTTCTTTCATTATCCCCTGTAATCATGATTGTTTTATATCCAGATTTATTTAATTTTTCAATAGCTGAAACAGAATCATCTTTAACAGCATCTGCAACCCCAATAATTCCAATTATCTTTTCATTTTCAGAAACAACCATTGCTGTATAAGCCTTATTTTCAAATTGAGAGATTTTCTTCTCAAAACCTTTTAGAGATATTCCTTTTTCCCTCATTAAATTCATGTTTCCTATAATAATCTTTTTTGTTCCTATTTTTCCTTCAAGACCTCTTCCCCTTAAAATTTTAAATCCAGTAACTTTTCTATATCTCTTCAATTTTGCTCTTTCAACAATTGCTCTTGCAAGTGGATGTTCACTTAATTTTTCCAAGCTAGCAGAAATATCCCAAAGATAATTTTCTGGAACTTTACTATAAATCTCTCTAACTTCTGGTTCTCCTTTTGTTATAGTGCCTGTTTTATCAAATACAATTGTTTTTATTTCTTTCATTGTTTGGATTGCTTCTCCCTTCCTAATTAAAATACCTCTTTTAGCACCCATTCCAGAACCAACCATTAATGCTGTGGGGGTGGCTAATCCAAGAGCACATGGACATGCTATTACTAAAACAGCAACAGCAACACCTAAAGATCTACTTAAATCCCCGCTAAAATATAACCAAAATGAAAAAGTTAAAATAGCGATAACTAAAACAGCTGGAACAAAAATACTTGTTATTTTATCTGCAAGTTTCTGTATAGGAACTTTTGTTCCCTGGGCATTTTCAACAAGTTGAATTATATGTGCTAAAAAAGTATCCTTGCCTATTTTTGTAGCTTTTATGTATAAAATACCATCTTGATTTATTGTGGACCCAATAACATTATCGCCTTTTGTTTTATCTACAGGAAGACTTTCACCAGTGACCATTGACTCATCCACAGCACTTTCGCCTCTGATTATGACACCGTCTGTGGGTATTTTCTCACCTGGTTTTACAATTACAATATCTCCAATCTCAACTTCTGAAATAGGAACCTCTATTTCTCTTTTTCCCCGTATTATAACAGCATTTTTAGCTCCTAATTCTAAAAGTTTTTTAATTTCTTGACTTGCTTGCCCTCTTGATTTAGCTTCTATATATTTTCCTGTAATAAAAAAAGCCATGATCATTGAAGCAATTCCAGAATAATCTAAGACATTTATGAAAAGACTAAAAATACCTGTAAGATAAGCTACAATTGTTCCCAAAGCTATTAAAGAATCCATATTAAAATATAGGCTTAAGAATCCCCTTAGTCCTCCTTTGAGGGTATCAAATCCAATAATAAAGATGACTGGAAAAGCCATTATTAAGAGGACAATTGTCATTGTTTCAGGTCCAAATAATTTTAATCCAAACAATCTTTCTGAGAACATAATAAAAGTAATTGGAATTGTAATGATCCAAGCCCAAATTAGCTTCTTTTTCCAAGATTTTATTTCTGAGTCTTCTGCAGAGGAAGAATGCTCGTGCCCTTCCTGAGGGTAATCATGTTCATGGTGTTTATGTTCTGTTTTTTCTTCTTCATCTCTAGAACCATCTTCAGATTCAATCTTTGTTGCATGATAATCACCAACTCTTGAAACAGCTTCTTTTAATTTTTCATTAGAAACATTATCTTCTGTTTCAATAAAACCTTTTTTCATCATTAAATTAACTTTAGCATCTCTTACCCCTTTAACTTTTTTAAGGCTTTTTTCTATATTCACCGCACAACTTGCACAGCTCATCCCCTCTATATCTATTTTTACTTTTTTCATTACATCAACGGCGAGGATACCTCGGTTTTCAAACCGAGTGAGGAATCGCCGTCCTCAAGATTTAATTCTATCAGATGATTAGAAACAGAAGGTCTGGATACTAGACCTCCTGAATTAAACTGAACATAGTTAGAACTGTGTTCTGGAGATAAAAAATGGATTTGAAAAGCACTAAACACGCCTTTGGACAAAATGCCTTCCATTTTGTCTGGAAACCCAAATATGCCATGGACCCTATGAAATTCTATGGGGTTAAAATGGATTGTGAGTTTTTCTTGAGACAAGTGGCTTACAGGAAAGGGTTCAAAATTTATGAACTTCACGTCGCTGTTGACCATATCCACTTGTTTGTTGAGATGCCAATAACCATGAGTGTCAGCAAAGCTCTGCAGTTGTTCAAAGGTTACAGCGCCTTTAAGCTTTTGCATAAACATCCCTGGCTGAGAAACTATTTTCAAAGAG
>SDBV01002543.1_pt1 | contig 27236 bp, 13 predicted proteins | sample 2277081 | NCBI WGS metagenome assembly SDBV01 (sample SAMN10402039, study PRJNA504765) | marine sediment metagenome | isolation source: marine sediment core GS10_PC15, 223 cmbsf | place: Arctic Ocean: Southern Knipovich Ridge | collected 2010 | reverse complement strand
ATCGCCGATGTTATGGCTAATGCTATGAAGGATTGGGCCATTGAAAAGGGCGCAACCCATTACTGTCACTGGTTCCAACCGATGACCGGTTCGACGGCAGAGAAGCATGACTCATTTATCTCTCCTGTCGAAGACGGAAGAGTCATCATGGTCTTTAGCGGCAAAGAGCTTACAAAGGGCGAGCCCGATGCATCAAGCTTCCCGTCAGGCGGTCTGCGTGTAACATTCGAAGCACGCGGTTACACCGCATGGGACTGCACCTCGCCGGTATTCGTCAAAGAAGACGGAAGCAACATCACGCTTTATATCCCATGTGCATTCTGTTCTTACACAGGTATTGCACTCGATAAGAAGACCCCGCTCCTGCGTTCGATGGATGCACTTAACAAGCAGGGTATGCGTGTTCTTCGTGCTCTTGGTAATACAACAACAAAGAACATTACTTCTACTTGCGGTGCAGAACAGGAATATTTCCTTATCGACCGTGATTTTTATGAAGATCGCCTTGACCTCGTTCTGGCCGGTAGAACACTGTTTGGCGCTCCTTCACCACGAGGCCAGGAACTGGACGATCACTATTTCGGTACGCTTCACGAAAGAGTTGCAAGCTATATGAGCGAGATCAACCACGAGCTTTGGAAGCTTGGCGTCGCTGCCAAGACACAGCACAACGAAGTTTCTCCCGGGCAGTACGAGCTTGCTCCTGTATATACTACGGTTAATGTTGCTACCGACCACAACCAGTTGACGATGGAAACAATGGAAAAGGTCGCTATAAGACACGATTTTGTATGCCTGCTTCACGAAAAGCCATTTGCCGGCGTCAACGGTTCGGGTAAGCACAATAACTGGTCGATGATCACAGACGACGGTGTAAATCTTCTGGAACCCGGAAGCACCCCTCACGACAACATGGTATTCTTAGTCATATTGTGTTCGATCGTTAAGGCTGTCGATAAATATTCAAAGCTTTTGCGTGCAACTGTTGCTAATGTGGGTAACGAACATCGCCTCGGTGCCAACGAAGCACCTCCAGCGATCGTATCTATCTTTCTTGGCGATCAGCTTTCGGATATTTTCGATCAGCTTGCGGGCGCCGGAGCAAAGTCATCTAAAAAGGGCGGCGAGATCAAGCTTGGCGTTTCAACACTTCCGCCATTGCCTAAGGATTGCACGGATCGTAACCGTACATCTCCGTTTGCCTTTACCGGTAACAAGTTTGAATTCCGTATGGTTGGTTCGACGCAGTCGATCTCAAGTCCTAACTTCGTATTGAACACCATCGTTGCCGATGCTCTCTGCGATGTTGCAGACAAGCTTGAAAAGGCTTCGGACGTTATCGTCGAGGCACAGGCTATCTTGAAGCATATCGCAACCGATCACGCGAAGATTGTCTTTAACGGCGACAACTATTCGGACCAGTGGGCAGCAGAAGCTGCAAGACGCGGCCTGCCGAATATTGCTTCTACGGTTGACTCGCTGATGACTATTACTGACAAAGAGAACGAAGAAGTTTTCATAAAGCACGGCGTTCTTAGCAAAGAGGAGTTGCACGCAAGGACCGAGGTTCTCCTGGAAGCATATTCCATGACCATCAACATCGAAGCAAGAACAACGCTTGAGATGGCCAAGCGCCAGATACTTCCTGCCGCATCTGCATTCGCAGGGCAGGTTGGCAGTGACATCGGTGCAGTAACAGCGGCTGGTGTTGAGTCGACTGCTCAGAAGTCACTGCTGAAAAAGACTTGCGGCCTGGTCGATTCGCTTAGCGATGCTATCGAAGTTCTTGAAAAAGAGACAGACGCTGCAAGTGCTATCAGCGACGGTGCCGAACAGGCTCAGGCATATAAGAAACAGGTCATCCCTGCCATGTCAGCGGTTAGAGAAAGTGCCGATCAGCTTGAAATGATCGTCGATGCCTGCATGTGGCCATTGCCTACGTATGCGGAAATGCTGTTTATGAAGTAAAATAGACCTGGCTAGATGTTTGAATTGATTTACAACCTGCCCCTTTTTAACGAGGGGCAGGTTTTTTTATGCTGTTTTTAGGGCAAGAGCAGCGGTTGCTATTATTTATGTAACCGATCGTATTATAAAATCGGATAATAACAATTATTAGCAGATTAGTTGTATTTTTCGTTCAAAAAGTATATAGTGTTATGCCTGTTTTTCCCCTGAGATTTGTAGTAATAGACATGGCAGACGTCTAAAGACTATAATTTGGTAAATATGATTTATTTTGAGAGGCAACAGTGGGTAATAAATGCCGAGCGAATAAAGCGGTTATCGAAGTAGCGGTTCTTTACTGTCAGCACGGATTGTGCGACGAAGCCAGAGGTACCGCGTGGTCGCAAGAGGCTGAAGGAGTTTCGGTTCAAGCGACGATGCTTCCATGCAGCAGTAAGCTCGAAGTACCTTACATCCTTAAGCTGCTCGCATCAGGCATCGATGCCGTCGAGATCGTTGCGTGCCCTGAGAACTGCTGCAAATTCCTCATAGGCAGCCGACGTGCTGAAAAGCGCATCAAATATATTCAAGGTCTGCTTGAGAGCATCGGCTATGCAAAAGAGCGCGTCGGCATCAGCCGTAAGCTAAAACAAAGCGGTCAAGACCTGATAGAAATTGCAAGCAGCCGTGCCGATGCGGTTCGTGGGCTTTGTGTAAACCCGATGAAAGGAGAATAGCAGTGATTTTTGCAGAATGGAAACCTATCGACGAACTGGTCGACAAACTAAAGGCTCACGGCAAGGTGCTTTTGGTCGGATGTGCGACATGCGTTGCCGAATGTGCAGCCGGCGGCGAAAAAGAGGTAGAGACACTTGCTCCGCTACTTACTATGGCTTTGAAAAAGCATGGCCACGCCGTTGAGATAACCACGGCGACCCTGGAAAAGCAGTGCGAATGGGAGTTCGTCGAAGAGCTTGCCGAAAAGGTAAGCGGCGTTGACGCTATCCTTAGCATTGCGTGCGGGATTGGTGTGCAGGCATTGGCAGAGCGCTTCGATCCTATGCCGGTGTATCCGGGCGTCAACACTTCGTCGCTTACGATCCGTGAAGAAGACGGCATTTGGGCGGGACGTTGTGCGGCGTGCGGCGACTGTGTATTGGGCGAGACATTCGGTTTGTGTCCGATCGCAAGATGTGCCAAGAGTTTGCTTAACGGCCCGTGCGGCGGAACACGAAAAGACGGTAAGTGCGAGGTTGACGCCGATGTCGATTGTATTTGGAACCTTATCGTCGATCGTGCGGAAGAACGCGGGCAGCTCGAATTACTAACAGAAGTTAAGAAGAGCAAGAACTGGTCCAACTCAAGACACGGGGGACCTAAACGAGTGGTTCGGGAGGATCTTAGATAATGAAAACAGTTCCAGAAAGTAATTTATCACGAACTCTTGCAGCGGGTGAATTTGCGTTAACGGCTGAGGTTGGTCCTCCTCGCAGCGCCGATCCTGCGGAAGTAATAAAAAAGGCCGGCGTGCTGAAGGGTGTTGCGGATGCTTTTAATGTAACCGATAACCAGACGGCAGTTGTTCGTATGTCGAGCATCGCGGCGTCGAAGATCCTTCTTGACGAGGGTCTCGAGCCTGTAATGCAAATAGTTTGCCGTGACAGAAACCGCATCGCTATCCAGTCGGACCTGTTAGGTGCGTCAGCGTTGGGAATGCGAAATGTTCTGTGTTTGTCCGGCGACCATCAGTCAGCAGGAGCCGGCGGAAAACTTAACGGTCATCCCGGGGCGAAGAATGTTTACGATGTCGATTCGATCCAACTGATCTCTATTATCAAAGGTCTTCGCGACGATGCTGTTCAGGACGGCGGCGATTCGGTCAGTTCTCCGGTGCCGTTCTTTATCGGTGCGGCGTGGACGCCGTTTGGCCCTCCGGAAAAGTTCCGTACGATACGGCTTGCCAAGAAGATCGATGCGGGCGCGGATTTTATCCAGACGCAGGCTGTGTATGATATGAAGCGTTTTGCCGAGGCGATGCGTCGTGCCGAGGACATGGGGCTTACCGAAAAGGCTGCTATCCTTCCGGGCATCATCGTTCCGCGTTCTGCAGGAATGCTGAAGTATATGAATACTAACGTTCCGGGTATCGAGGTTCCCGATGAGATGATCGCAAGAATGAAAGATGCTAAAGACGCAAAGGCTGAGGGTATTAAGATCACGCTCGAACTGATCGATGCAGCAAAAAATCTTAGCGGCGTCAGCGGCGTTCACCTTCAGGCGATAGAGGCAGAGCATCTTTTGCCGGATATTATCAAGGCTGCGGGTTTGCTGCCTCGCCCGGGCTCAAACTGACCTAAGGCCAGTTTGAGAGTTATTAGATATTAGGTTTTAGATATTAGTAAATGATTCGGCTTTTGGCCGAGGCTATATTATATTGATAGTGAGAAAAGAATATGCCGGCGAAATATCACGTTGAAATTAAACCGACAGAAGACAGGTTTTTTCCTGTGCCGAAATTTAGCGCAGTAGAGAACGACGGATGTCTCGGCTGTATGCAGTGTGTCAAGCGCGACTCGTGTGTTTACGATGTCTATAAGAATCGCGCGTTCGATACGCCGCAGGTTGTCGATACCGCCGACATTGACTGTATCAGTTGTATGCGTTGTGTGCAGGAGTGTAAAAAGAATATTATTTTCCGTATGCCGAACCCCGAGTATGCAAATCTTGGTAACGAGTACTGGCGTCCGGACATACTTACCAGCATTTGGAAGCAGGCAGCCAACGGCAAGATCCCTGTTTCCGGTGCAGGTTATGGCGGGCTGTTTGCAAGCACAGGTTTCGATTCGATGTGGACGGACATGTCCGAGATCGTTCGGCCTACGCGTGACGGCATCCATGGCAGGGAATACATTTCGACGGTGATAGAGCTTGGAAGGCGTGAAGGCATTTTACAGTTTGAAGACGACGGCTCTCTTGCAGGCGACGCACCGGCGTTTACCGAGATACCTGTGCCTATCCTTATAGACTTACCTGACAACAAGTTTGTAAGCGACGCTATTAAGGAAGCTATGGCAACAGCGGCGGTCGGTGTTAACTCGTTTGCGGTTGCGTCCCTGAAAGACGCAAACGGGATGCTGGCAAAACACAAAGAGCATCTTATCGTTCGCTTCGATGCGGCCTCTGACGATGTTAAGGATCTCCATGGTGCAACCGTTGTTGAGATCAATTGGACCGAAGATGTTTTTGAAGTTATCGAAAAGATAACAGCAGCGAATCAGGGCATGGTTGTTTCGGTTCGTTTGAAGCTTGACGAAAACGCAGTTGCCCGTGCGGTCGCCATGACAGAAAAAGGCGTCGGCATGATCCATTTGCAGGCTGCATATAACGGCAACGGGTTTGGCAAACGCAACGGCGACTTTATAATCCAAATGCTGCAGGATGTTCACTTTGCCCTTATCGATAGTTCTATTCGGGACCAGGTTACGCTTATTCTTAGCGGCGGGATCGGTCTGGCAGAGCACGTTGCCAAGGCTATCGCCTGCGGAACCGATGGCATTGCGATAGACAGGGCTGTGCTCGCAGCACTTAGCTGTCGTCTTTGCAAAGATTGTTCCGATAGAAAAAGCTGTCCTGTTGAGATCGATACCGCACCGGCTGATTGGGCATCGCAACGAATAACAAATCTTATCGGTTCGTGGCAGGCTCAGTTGGTCGAAGTGATGGGTGCGATGGGACTTCGTGAAGTACGCCGTTTGCGCGGCGAGCTTGGCAGGGTAATGTTCTTTGACGATCTTGAAAATGAAAACTTAGGCCCGTTCTTCGGCAAAAGGATCAGGACCCTTGAAGAGACCCTGGAAGTCGCAGCCGACGATAAGGGAACTGCGCCCGAAGAAGAAGCAAAGATAAGAGCCGGCTATCCTCCAATAGATGACAAGCTTGTAACGCCATGCCCGTCGAGATTTAGGAACTCGCTTGCGGTTTATAAAGTTGCAAGGACATCGGCGTGTATCGCATGCGGAAAATGTGCCGAGGTGTGCAAGTATGGCGTTCATGTAAAAGCGGGCAAACGAATGCTTGCTCCGAAATCGCATCTTTGTCGCGGTTCGGAAGCTTGCAGAACAGACGGTTCGTTCTGCGTAAACGAGTGTCCGCAAAAAGCACTGCGTGTCGGACCCGATCCGATGTGGGGCGCGTTCGGCGATCCGCGCTGGACATCCGAGTTGCTGGTTAGTACATGGGCGCAGGCAGAGACAGGAATGCCTTCGGATAGAGATATGGAATATAAAAAAGGCGCATCGCACGGCGGGTTCGACAGGATAAATATTGTCTTCCCGGACAAGGTTCCGGATAAATCCTTTAAGCCCGAAGACGTCGAACTTGGTGTGACGCTTAATAAGACCGGCGACGGCAGACCAGAGGTCCCGATCGGCATACCTTTCTACGGCGGCGGAATGAGCTACGGGTCGATCAGCCTTGATACGATGCTTTCAAGAGCAGCAGCCTATAAAGCCTTTAACTCGTTTACATGCTCCGGCGAAGGGGGATACCCCGATGAGCTTAAGGAATTCGACGATAATGTTATAACCCAGGTTGCGACGGGGCTTTTCGGTGTTAACGAAGATACCATCAGACGCGTGAGGATCATAGAGTTTAAGTATGCTCAGGGTGCCAAGCCCGGACTGGGCGGCCACCTGCTCGGCGATAAGAATACGCCCGTAGTTGCCCGGATGCGAGAGGCTGTCCAGGGGACGTCGCTGTTCTCGCCGTTCCCGTTCCACTCGGTTTACTCTATCGAGGACCACAAAAAACACGTCGACTGGATCAAAGAGATCAACCCGAAGGCGTTAGTTTCGGTTAAAGTTTCCGGTGCAAGCGATGTCGATATGGTTGCTGTCGGAAGTTACTACGCAGGTGCCCATATTATCCATCTCGACGGCAGCTACGGCGGAACCGGCGCTGCACCTGATATTGCCAAGAAGAATATCGCAATGCCTATCGAATATGCAGTCGGAAAGGTTCACAACTTCCTGAAAGCTGAAGGCGTTCGAGACAAAATGACGATCGTCGCATCCGGCGGAATACGAAGTGCATGGGACCTTGCAAAGAGCATCGCAATGGGTGCCGACTGTGTCGTCGTCGGAACCGTAGAAATTGTCGCCCTGGAATGTATAAGATGCGGCGTGTGCGAAAGCGGACGAGGATGCCCGAGAGGGATCGCCACGACCGATCCGGAACTGTCGGCAATGTATGACCGCCCGTGGGCAACAAAACGACTGACAAACATATTCCATTCGTGGGCGAAACAGCTTCAGTATATTTGCTGGCGGTTGGGACTGAAAAGTATAAATGAATTGGTGGGCCGATCCGATCTGCTCGAACATCTGGACTTCGATAACACCCCAGAGAATTAGAACAGTAACTCGGCAAACTAAACGAAGAAGAGAGATAAAAAGAAATGAATGATTTTGCAAAGAATATTTATTTTTCAAGAAAGAAGATCATAGCGGGTATTAACCCCGAGGACCTTTGCGATGAAGATGTCGTTCAGGAGGGCGGCTGTGGCGTTGTTGGTTTTGCGTCGAGCGTTCCTGTTGGCGGAAGGCACATCTTCGAGCCGTCGATCCAGATGCGGAACCGTGGTAACGGCAAAGGCGGAGGTATCGCAGCAGCGGGACTGATCCCAGGCCAGCTTGGCGTTGACGCAAAGACGCTGCGTGAAAGTTATCTTCTGCAAATAGCGCTGCTGGATCCTTCCTGCGCCGGCGAAGTTGAAAAATTCGTCAATGAAAACCTCGACGTCAGCCACATGGAAAAACAGGGACATATTGACGATTATCGTGACGTAGGGCTTGAAGTTTGCCCGCCTGAGATCGTAAGATATTTTGTTCGTGCAAAGAGCGATAAGCTTAATAAGTTCGCCGAAGAAAATAATCTTACCCGTCAGCCGTCGCGGGCTGTCGAAGATGAGTTTATCTATCAGAACACTTTTAACTTCAACAGAAAATACTACGCATCTCTCGGTGAGAAGCAGGCTTTCGTACTAAGCCACGCCCGCAACCTTGCTATCTTTAAGATCGTCGGTTACGCCGAGCAGGTTGTTCAGTACTATGGGCTCGAAGATTTCAAATCGAATGTATGGATCGCTCATCAGCGATATCCGACTAAGGGTAGAGTCTGGCATCCAGCCGGTGCGCACCCATTTATCGGGATGAATGAGGCACTGGTTCACAACGGCGACTTTGCAAACTATTACAGCATCTCGAAATATCTGCACCAGCATAATGTTATGCCGCTGTTCCTGACGGACACCGAAGTTTCGGTGCTTCTGTTCGATCTGTGGCATCGTGTGTGGGGCTATCCGGTCGAGTATGTTATCGAAGCTCTTGCTCCGACAACCGAGATAGACTTTGACAATCTCCCCGAAGAAAAGAAAAAGATATACCGTGCCATCCAGGCATCGCACATGCACGCATCGCCGGACGGTCCATGGTTCTTTATCATAGCAAGAAGTAATCCTGATGCCGACAGCCTGCAGTTGTTGGGCATTACAGATACCGCGATGCTTCGCCCGCAGGTGTTCGCATTGCAGGAAGGCGATGTTTCTGTCGGCGTGATCGGTTCGGAAAAACAGTGTATCGATGCGACGCTTCATTCGCTGAGCCAGGAGGACCGGCGATTTAGAACCGTTGCAGATAAATACTGGAACGCACGCGGCGGAAGCTGTACCGATGGCGGGGCATTCTCCTTTACGATAGAAAACGCAAGCAATGAAAACGAAACTAAGCTTTCATGTGCCGATAAGTTCGGTCGGGCGATCGTTAGCCCGCCGGGCGATTGGAAAGTGGACCTTAGCACTGCTGCCGATAAGAGCAAAACACCGACAGATATTAGCAAAAGTATTGCCTCTTCTGTTAAAGATAATAACGCAACGGCGTTGTTTAACGATGTTGCCGCGGTTATCGCCAATTGGAATTTTGACGCGGTTCGCGGTTTCGGTGTCAGAATCGAAGATATTGCAGCGCAGGGTCAAAAGCAGTTCCGCTGGGCACTGGGGGTGCTTTCACTTTTGAATAACCGCAGATACGATTGCGGCCGAAAGAAACGTTCTGTTGTCCTGCAGATACTTCGGGCAGCGATAGACTCGATACTTGCATCGGTCCCGGCTATTACATCGAACAGCAACGCGCACGCAAGGCATATTGATTTCGAGACTCACAGTAAGATAAGAGCACCAGAAGGTGACGAGTCCACTTTGGTTATTGACGCAGCTAAGTTCCCCTCCGAAGGTGACGACTGTGACGCTAAGACTATCGTAGCTGCTTACGAACTTGGCTGGAGACAGTTCATAGTTTATGGATTAAGAGGTCAGCGATTCCACGGCTGTGGTTTGTGTGCCGAGTCGAGCGATGTTCGTATTGATATGTACGGTGCGCCGGGCGACTATATCGCCTCTGGTATCGACGGAATGGAAATTTATATCCACAATAACGCTCAGGATCAGCTCGGCCAGATCATGAAATCGGGAAAGCTGGTTATTTACGGCGACGTCGGACAGACGTTTATGTACGGTGCAAAGGGCGGCGAGGTTTATATTCTTGGTAACGGTGCGGGGCGTCCGCTCATTAACGCTGTTGGCAAACCGCGTGTAGTTATTAACGGTACATGTCTTGACTTTCTCGCGGAATCATTTATGGCTGGCGACCCATTGAACGACGGCGGATTTGTAGTAGTAAACGGAATCGAGTTTGATAACAAGGGCCGCGTCACTCCGCTGGAGTCCCCATACCCCGGTTCGAACTTATTCTCGCTGGCGTCAGGCGGAGCTATTTATGTTCGCGATCCGCATCACAAGCTTGTGCAGGAACAATTAAACGGCGGCCACTACTCGGCGCTTACCGAAGATGACTGGCAGTTGATACTTCCATATCTTGAGGAAAATGAAAAGTTGTTCGGTATTTCTATTGATCGCGATCTGCTGACCGTTGACGGCGTAAAACGAGCCCCGGAAGATGTCTATCGTAAGGTCGGCGTCACTAAAGGGGCGGTACTCGTCGAAGAATCTTTGGGAGAGTAGGCTCTTTTTGTAGATAGTTGTTACATTGTTTTCATTGCCCCGTGACATTCGATGCACAGGCTCTGCCCGGACTGGATCGTTACAGTATCGTCCGGAAGCAGCCCTGTTTTTCCGCAGCATTCGCATTTGATCTTAGCTGCGGGCACTTCGACGATCGGGATTTTTTTGTCTGGCTCGGCTTCGGCTTTAACCTTTGCCTCAGATCGTTCCTGCAATCGTTTTTCCGCCTCAGCCAAAGATTTAACGTATGCTTGGTTTTTCTCCTTTGCCTCACTCAACGCACGTCCCTGTTCGGCAAGTTTTCCTTCAAACTCTCCACGTATTTTCTCTTTCGCCTGGTACAGCAATTCGATCTCACCCTTGAGCTCTTTTTCCGCATCGCTGTCGGTATCTTTTTTTGAAGCGATCGTTTGCTCGGCGGTAAGCCTTGCATTCGTTTCCGCTTTGAGTTTGCCTTCAAACTCTTTTTTAATTTCCATCGATGTATTCAATTGTTTTTTAAGCTCAATGATCTTTTCCGAATAAGCTGCTTCGCTTTCCTGTTGTTTTAATTCTGCCTGCTGCTGTGCGTCGGTTTTGTTTTCGGCTTCGGCGTTAAACTTGTCTTCAGCCTCGGCCAGCAATTTTGAATACGAGTTCACTTGCTCTTGCAACCGGGCTATTGTTTCGCTGTGCGTTTTTGCTGCTTTTTCGATCTCGCTTGTCCTGTCAGATTGTGCGACAACCTGCTGTTTCAGGTCCTCGATAGTTTGGGTTTGTTCGTCAATTTTCTTTTCTGCTTCGATCCGACCAAGCCGTTCTATCTTCGTATCCGACTCGGCATTGATCCGTGCTTCTGTTTCCTTAAGAACGCGCCGTTCGGCTTCGCTGCGGATGACGGCCGCTTTCTCTGCGCGTTCTTCGGCTTGCGAACGGAAATCAACCTCTGCCCTGATGCGTTCGTCGTGTTCTGCTTTTATGCTTTCTATCAGCTTGCCGATCCCGGTATCTTTACGCTGACGCTCCGCGGCCTCTGCCTGCAGTCGGCCCTCTGCTTCGGCAAGCGATCTGGCGAGATCGCTATTCTCCCGGCGGATCGCTGCCATCTGCTGGTCGTAAGCGTCTGCCCGTTCTTTAAGCGTTTTTATCTGCGATTCCGATGCTTGGCTTTGCATCTGCAGTTCTGTCTTTGTTCCGGTTTCGATTTCCAGCGTTGCCTGCAATTCGGCTATCGCCTCGATCTTGCCTGCAAGCTCTTTTTTCAATCGCTCCCCGGCCTGTTGTTCCGCTTCTAAGTCATCCTGGCTCTTGGCGATCTGGTTTTCATACTCATGCTGCTGACGTCTGGCCCCTGCCTCTGTTTGTTCTCTTATATCTTTTTCCGCATCAAGCTGTTTTTGCAGTTCTGCTTTTGTCAATTCGATATCATCCAGTTGTGTTTTCAGTTGCGAATTGTTTTGACTGCCATCGTCCAGTTTATCCTGCAGTATAAATATCTGTGCTTCGTATTCTTCCTGCTGTAAGGCTGCCACCGCTTCCAGATGTTTTTTAGCGTCGCTTTCAACACCCAGTTTCTTTTGCAATTCGTTAAAGGCATCGGTTTGCCTGTTAAGCTCTTGCGACAGTTTTTCTTTCGCCTGTTCCTGGGCCTCTAAGTCATCCTGGATCCTGCCGATCCGGCTTTCATACTCATGCTGCTGATGTCTGGCCCCTGCCTCTGCTTGTTCTCTTACATCTTTTTCCGTATCAAGCTGTGTTTGCAGCTCTGTCTTTGCGCCGGTTTCTGTTTCCAGCGTCGCCTGCAATTCGGCTATCGCTTCGATCTTGCCTGCAAGCTCTTCTTTGAGTTGTTCCCCAGCCGACCGTTCCGCTTCTAAGCTGTCCTGAATCTCCTCGACCTGGTTTTCGTATTCCTGCTGTTGTCGTTTACCGGATGTTTCCGCATGGGCCCTTGCATTTGTTTCATCGCCCAGCCGTGCCTGCAGTTCTCTTTCTGCTTCCAGTTTATCAGCCAGTTCCTGTTGCAGCTTTGCTCTGGTTTGTTGTTCGGATTGCAATATGTCCAGCGTCTTGGCAAGCTTCTCGTCGTTTTCTTGTTGCTGTTGTTCTGCCCGCTGTTGCGCTTGCGTAAGTGCGTTCGTCTCGGCATCAAGCCTTGTCTGTAATTCGGTATTAGCTTTGCTCTTGGCTGCCAGATCGTTTTCCAGTTGCGAACACAGTCCGATCTCAGCATTAAGTTGAGCATCGGTCTCTGTCCTGGCTTCCGATTCAGCGGCAAGCTTGCTTTCAAGCTCGTCTCGTATTTGCTTCTCTGCTTCCAGTTCAGCCAAAAGTCTTTCATTTTTCTCAGCGGACGCCCGAGCGCGATCCTTTGTTTTATCAAGTTCACCTGCAAGTTCGTTGCCGGCCTGAATACTTTCCTCAAGCTCCTGATCTTTATCGCCAAGCTTAGTCTCGACCTCGGCTCTTATAGATGCTATTGTCTGATCAGCATGATATTTGGTTTCTTCAATACTCTTTTCCGATTGCGAACGGGCCTGCAAAAGATCCTCGCTCTTTTCGCGCAGTCGATTATTTAACTGTTCCAGTTGGCCTTGATAAGAACCGTTCTTTTCCTGCGCCTCTGCCAAGGCACTGCTGTTTTCCTGTGCCTGTTTTTCCACGGTTGCCCTTGCCGACCGTTCTGCTGCAAGCTCCTCGGCCAAACCGTTATTGACCATAGCCTGGTTACTGAGTTTGTGCTTCGCTTCTTCAAGACGTTTAACATAAGACGCGAGATCACCGTTGGAATTTTTCAGCTCTTCGGCATAGCTTACGACCTTGGCTTCCAGTTCGACCTTTGCCTTGAATTCCTGCTGACCGCGAGTCTCTGCATCACTTCGCAATTTAGTTTCTGCATCGAGCTTCTCCTGCAAACCTCCTAGTGATTCCTTAAGACGCTTAGCTTCGGTCTGTGCCTTGGTTTTCTCGGCGGTTTCGGCTTTAAGTTCCCTTTCCGTTTGATGTAAGACTTGTTTATGAAGATCGACCTGCTGTTTGGCGTTATTTTTCGTTTCAACAAGGCCTTTTATTTTCTTTTCAAGCTCTTTACGTTCCGCAGACTGCGAAGCGAGTTGCCCCTTAAGCCCTGCAATTATACCTTCAAGTTCTTCCCTTTGCACCTTGCCCTGAGCCTTGGCCTGTACCTTTGCGATGCGTTCGGCGATTGCAAGCTCTCTTGACTTGAGCTTTTCTTGAAGTGCTGCGATTTTTTCGTCCTGTTCCGTAACAGCCTCGTTCAATGATAGCAGTTTCGTTTCCAGCACACTCCGTTCGGAGGTTACATCGCTCAGCTTACCCTTGGCGTTGTCCAGTTGCTGCCCAAGAGAAGAGACCTTTTCCCTGGCGATAGCTTCCGCCTCTGCCCGATCCTGCGAATGTTTTGTCAGGTCCTCTCTGATCTCGGCGATGTTATGGGCGTACGCATCGATCTGCTCCTCGGCCGTTTTAAGGGCCGCACGGTTCAGCGATAACTGACCGTCGATCTTAACCCGAAGATCCTTTTCAAGCGAAAACGCATCTTCCAGCTTCGCTATCGACTCACCCTTTGCCCTTACGACGGCTTCCGAGTTCGCAAGCAGCTTGGTTTTTTCCTGCAGCGACTCTTTCGTCTTCCGAAGCGATTCTGAGCTAGAGTTGTTTTGTGCTTTTATTTGCTCAAACACATCTTCCAGTTTTGATATCGACTCATCCTTTGTCTTTGCGTTGGCTTCGGATTTTGCAAGCAACATTGTTTTTTCCTGCAGTTGACCTTCCGTCTTTCTAAGCGCCTCTGCGTTTGAGCTGCTTTGTGCTTTTGTCTGCTCCAGCGTTTTGTTAAGCTCTGCAAGCCGGGCCTGAAGTCCCGAGCGAGTTTTTGTTGCTTCCGCAAGCTCATCTTCCAACTGGCCGGCCTTTTTAGTCTCGGCTTCCAGCCGTTCCTGCGCTTGCTCTTTTGCTGATTGTATCGACCTTAGCAGGTCGTTTGTTTCGTCCAAAGCCTCGGCGGTTGTCTGCATTTTCGCTTCCAGGCTTTTCTTTTCGGAAACCGTTGTCTCAAGCAGATTTTTGGTCCTGTCCAGTTGCTCGCAATAAGCACTGACAGCTTCTTCTGCTATGGCTCTGGCCTTAGACTGATCTCGAACGTCCAGCTCCAGATTCTTTCTCGCGTCGCTCTCGGCTGCTAACCTCTCCTCGGTTTTCTTTAGTGTCTCGCTGCTGGATATATAGTTCTTCTCGATTCGTTCCAGCGATCTTATATGATCGGCGATGCTTTGTTCTGCTTTGGAACGATCTTTTCTGGCGTTCTCTATCGAGTGTTCGAGGTCGGTTATTTTCGCTGCTCGGCTTTTCGCAAGCTCATCGGCCTGCTGGCGATGATCTGTTTGCATGGCCAGGCGCTCTTCTAATCCGGATATAGCATTGGTGTGTATCTCGACCTGATTTTTGGCTTCGGTAAGCGCCACACGGGTCACCTCTGCCTGTTCGCTTAGGGCTGTGCAGTTCTTCTGTTCGGCAGCAAGTTTCTTTTCCAGTTCTGCCACCGCTTCGGTCTTTGCTTTCGTATCGGCTTGGGCCTTTACGCGAGTCTCGCTTTCAGCGAACAGCTTATCTTCGATATCTTTTAGCGTTTCGGTGCGAGACTTCAGTTGCCCCTCGGTAGCGTTTGCCGATTTGCTTAGCTCTGCAAACTCGTCCCGAAGGTCGACAATATTCCTTTGCTCTTTGAAAAGATCTTTTTTCAGTTGTGACGCCTTTTTTGATTCTGCTTCAAGTTGCTGCTGCGTTTTTATTTTCTCTGCAGAAGTTGTTGCGATCTGCTTTTGAGCTTCTTCCAGATCTTTTGCCGACGACTGTAATTTCGTTTCAAGTGTTTTTCTTTCGGTCGATATTGCTCCGAGTTGTTCTTTTGTCTCTTGCAACTGCTCCTTAAGATCGGCCGTCTTGTTCTCGGCGATCGTCCGTTCTTTGGCCTGTGATACCGCAGCCGATTCCGCATCGGCTTTTGCGTCGGATTCCGCTTTCAGTTTTGCTTGCGTTTCGGCGATCGTTTGCGAATATGTCGCGATCTGTTTCTCCGCGTCCCGCAACGCGATTAGATATTCACGCCCCTGCCGCTGCGCATCGCTTGCATGCGCCTCAACTGCCTTTGCCATTTGTAAAGCGCCCGCATGTTTTCTCTCCAGGGCCCTTATCTCGTCTTTGGCTTGAGCTCGGGTTCGTGCCATAGCCTGTTTTTTTTCCTTGGCCTTGGCACGTGCTTCGGCTTTGGCTTTGGCTTTGGCCTTGGCAAGCGATTTCTTACGCTCCTTAGCCTGCGCCTTTTCCATCGCAGCCATTTTGTCCTTATTAACACAGGGAGTCGTCGGGCTAAAGGGCCAATGCTTCTCGCCGCAGATGTTGCAGATAGGTACGAATTTATCGTCAGACGAATTGCCTCCCTGTCCGGATGTGTCACCGCCGTTATTGTCGTAAATGCTCATGCCGATAAATCTCGTTTGTTAGTTTACGTTTTTCCATATCGCGATACGGTTATGTAGGTTCGTGAAATTATGCGCAGCAAACCTCCGCCGAAAACTGCTCCTGACAATATCACAGAATGCCTATCTTAACAAGAAAAAAACTGTGCATTTTTCCGATTCTGCCTATCTTTACGTAATGGCAGGACTTTGTTCGGAAATGCGCATAGAAAAAGGCTGTCTGTGACGTTTTTACACGTCAAAGACAGCCTGAAATTGCCAAAATGTTAAGCTGGGGTATTTACAGAATGTTTGCCAGGGGGCTTTTTGGGCAAAAGCCGAGAAATGCAAACAACAGCCCGATGACAGTAACAACTATTCCTTCGATCTTCATGATGTTTTTTATGTTGAAGAATGCCTTAGTAAGATCGATCATCCAGTTTGGTCGAATAAGTATCGTCAGCCCTTTTATCAGGGCGATCCAGCCGATAACCGTGATTATCACCGTCCAATCCATAACCCACACGTTGTGGAACGTCACCAGCAGATAGCCAACGACCAGCGCCAGGATCCCCCCGAAAAGCCACATTATCGAGAAATCAAGGATTTCAGTGAACAGTTTTTTGTAGAGTTCCTGATTGATCAACATTCCGACGCCGACGGCCACATAATAAAGGGCAAGTAATTGAAAGATTTGAATATCAGACATTTTATTTTCTCCTAATTAGAGACATATTGCCATAACGTTATTTAAACTCTACACTTAATTTCGACAATGCCAACCGGTTTCCATGAAAAATAGGGCCATCCATTTTGCACGTTTCCCTTCCGCTTGCATTTAACGGGCCAATAATGTATATTAACTGTTTCAAATTGAAGCGGGGAGTAGCTCAGTTTGGACAGAGTGTCCCTTAGGGAAGATCGCAAATTCAAAACTTGCCCCACTTATCGGAACAAGTCTAATACGAGTGAAAGGATGACTTGGTGTATTACGTCTATATCCTTCAAAGTCTTAAGACCGGCAGACTATATATCGGACACACAGATAATGTTGTTCGCAGGTTTGAAGAACATAATACCGGTCGAGGAGGAAAATATTCTCGGCAAAACGGGCCTTGGAAATTACTTTACAAAGAATCTCTTCCTGACAAATCATCTGCGGCAAAACGCGAACTATACCTCAAAAGCACAAAGGGTTCTCAAGAAAAAAAGCGTTTAGCCGGGGTTTACGGCGGCCAATAGCAAACCCCTGCCCGATAAATTTGATGTAGCTTGCATTTAGTGGGGGTTTGGGTTATATTAACCGCCTTGAATTGAGCGGGGAGTAGCTCAGTTTGGACAGAGCGCTGCGTTCGGGACGCAGAGGTCGCAAGTTCGAATCTTGTCTCCCCGATGTTAAACCCCGCCCTTTTTGGGCGGGGTTTTTAAATTTGAACTACATCAAATTTATCGGGTCGATGTCGACGCTTATCGTCACATTCGGGCGGATCGCGGGCATCGTGCGTAATATCGCGAAAAGCCTCTGCAAAGGAGCCGCCGTCGGCGCCTGCAATATGATCTGCATCCGGTGATACTGATGCAGGCGGCTTATCGTAGCCGGCATCGGACCCCGAACCTTGATAGGCAGATCGTATTGCGCAATAACTGCATCAAGCCGTTGCTTGTACGCATCGCACGCAACGGCAAGCTTATCGAACTTAGGATCGCGCAAACCAACCAACGCCATCTTCCACACCGGAGGCAGGTTGCACTTCTTGCGATGCTCCATCTCCTCGGTGACGAAGCCTTTGAAGTCGTACTTTAACGCATACTTTATGGCAGGGCTGTCCGCCAGCATCGTTTGTACGATAACCCTTCCTTGCTTTTCGCTTCGTCCCGCTCTGCCGGCAACTTGAGAAAGAAGTTGGAACGTCCGTTCATTGGCGCGAAAGTCCGGCAGCGTCAGCGAGGTATCGGCGCTGATGATCCCTACCAGAGTTACGTTCGGAAAATGCAGTCCCTTTGCCAGCATCTGCGTCCCTGCAAGGATGTCCGTTTTGCCCGCCCCGAAATCGCTAAGAACTTTATAATACTTTTGCGCGCCTTTCCCCTGCATCGAGTCGCTGTCAACTCGCGATATGCGAGCTTCGGGAAACTTATTTCTAACCTCTTCTTCCAGCTTTTGCGAGCCTAAGCCGATCATCGTCATCTTCCGCTCGCACAGCGGGCATTGTTTCGGAACAAGCGTTTTCGATAAACAATAGTGACACACCGCATACCCGCCGCCGAAGTGTTCGCCGCCAACCGTATTACCCGTTGCGTCTTTTACGGGTTTCTTGTGGAACGTCAGCGTTACATCGCAGTTCTTGCAGTGAACCGAGTGATGGCAGCTCGGACAAAAGATAAAGCTGCTGTACCCGCGCCGGTTCAGCAGAAGGATCGCCTGCTCTTTGCGTTCGAGCGTTTTTCGTATCTCCGTTTCCAGCGTCGGGCTTATAAGCGTTATTCCGCCTCTGCTGTATTGCTCGGACACATCGACCAGCCGCATCTCCGGCATGGGAAGGTCCATCACACGTTTCGGCAGGGCCAGCCGCTCGTAGTGCGATTTCGTTTTGCAGTTTATCAGCGTCTCCAGCGACGGCGTCGCAGAGCCAAGCACGCAATGCGCATTGCAAAGGTGCGCACGTTTTATCGCAACATCGCGACCGTTGTATCTCGGAGCCGTGTCCTGTTTGTAGCCGGATTCGTGTTCCTCGTCGACAACGACAAGCCCAAGGTTGTTTACCGGTGCGAAGATCGCCGAGCGCGCCCCGATCACTACGTCTGCGTTACCCGCTTTTATCTTTTGCCATTGGCTGTTGCGTTGGGTGGCGGTTAGCTGCGAGTGAAGGATCGCTATCTTGTCAAACCGCCGGCTGAAGCGACCGATGGTTTGCGTGGTAAGGGCGATCTCAGGTAATAGCACGATAGCCGATTTGCCGGCGTCGACAACGTTCTGTATTGCGCGGATGTAGACTTCTGTTTTCCCGCTGTCGGTTACCCCGTGCAGCACCGATACGCTAAACTCGTTCGCGTTTACTTTTTTATTTATCTTTTCAAGTGCGTTTTGCTGATCGTCGTTAAGTGTTATCTCTTTTTCTGTGTTCTTGTCGATAGCTGTATTAGGTATCACAGGCAAGCTGGGAAGTATCTCTCGCAGGGCGATCTTTATAACGCCGTTGCGAGCCAGGGTTTTTAATACTCCCGCCTTACAGCCGGCTTCGAATAGCAGATCGTCTTTATTGATCGCACTTGTCGCATCGAACGCTTCGGATTCTTTTAAGGCGCTAGCGATAGCGATCTGCTTTTTGCTGGTAAGTTTTATCCCTTCGTCTTTATCAGCCGCAAGATATACGTATCGTTGTTTCTTAACCCCAGCCGCCTTTTTCACAGCCGAGGGAACCATCGCCATCAGCACCTGACCTAACGGGCACACGTAATACGTGCTGATCCATCGGGCAAGTGCCATAAGCCCGCCGTCCAGAAGCGGAACGGAATCTACGATCCTTTTAACGGCCTTTAGTTTAAAGCTCCGGGACTTATGGGCATCTTCGTCATCGAGGATTGCAACGCAAAAGCCTGTGACAACCTTATTCTTTCTGCCGAATGGGACCTCTACGCGGCATCCGATCTCAATGCCCCCAAGCTCTTTGGGAAGATTATAATCGAACTCGGCGTCAACGCCGGTCTCGAACGAGACACGGATAACGCTGCCGATGTTTACCTCGTCGGCCTCTTCGATCCCGAACAGATTGGGTGTATTGTCCTTTGCCATTAGCCGTTAGTATACGCGATTTAACAGATTATTCCAGTTTCGGTCCGCCTCCCGATAATAAATGGTTAATTTTTATTTCTTATAATAATTAAGGAAAGACAGGGCGATAATCTGCCGAATAAGGATGTAAGCCTGCGTTTGCCGGTAAACAATTAGCTAAACCATAAGATCAGATTACACGGAGAAGCAAAAGTGTCACAGGAATTACAGGAAGTAATATCATTGGCAGTAGCAGTAGTCCTTGGCGGGTTGATAGGTCTTGAGCGAGAGATCAACGGCAAAGCTGCGGGTTTGCGTACTAATATATTGATCTGTCTTGGGGCGGCGGGTTTTATAGTTATCGCGAAGTATCTTGGCGCAGTACACGGTACCGAGGACGGCAGGATGGCGTCGGGAATTGTAGCCGGCGTCGGGTTTCTTGGTGCGGGAGTATTGATCCATGAGGGCAGCGGCGTACACGGGCTCACCACAGCCGCCAGCATCTGGCTGGTTTCGAGCATCGGTGTTGCGTGCGGTGCCGGGCTCTATCATATCGCGGGGGTTATAACGTTTATGGCGCTATTCGTGCTGCTTGCCCTGCATCCACTAACAAAAAAGATCCGCAGGCATAATCAGCGTTCGACGGATGTGCCGCGACGAAGGGCAACGGACCTTGACCGGCAATAAGCGTTGATCAAATACTAAACTCGAAAATCTAAATATTAAACAAATTTAATGTTCGAAATCGCAAACCCAATTCTGACGTAGTCAGAACCGTTTAGATCATTTGGATTTTGGTTATTCGTGTTTGTTTAGAATTTCGGATTTAGTGCTTAGGATTTGGCCAACATGCCCTTTGGGTTGGTGAGTTATTTACTAGCGTTCCGCACCGAATTATTATATCTTAGCGGTATGATACATTTTTTACGACATCTAACAGCCGCACCGGTCAGGCTTTTGCTTTGGCTGTGCGGCTTTTTGCCCGTTATAGATAGGTTGATGCTCGCACAGATCATCTGGCGTATCACCGCCGATGCCGACGATGGCTGCAATGTTATAATTCTAACCGCCAACAAAAAGGGCCTCCAGCCCGCACGCGAAAAGGCGATGGAAGTTCTTGAAAAAACACACGACGCATCAGCGGCAGTTTCTATCGGGATGGTCGAAGCACACGCTTGTTTCGATCCGGAAGCAGCTTATGCTTGGATACAAAAGGCTCGCCGGCTTGAATGTAAGAATCTGCAAAAGCTCTTGAAACTTGAACTGCTGATCAGCAATGACATCACAGCCCTCGATCTGGAACAGGTGATCGAAGAGACACTTTCGCGGAACGATTTAACGGGCGAATACTCACAGGCAGCACTTTGTGCCAAGGCCGGAGTTTGTTTAAAGAATCGCGATTGGAATACAGCCGACAAACTCGCCGATCGCGTGCTCGTTATCGAAGAAGCGGCATGGATGCGGATGGTCAAGTGGACCACGGCGATGGCAACCGGCGATGAAGTGCTTGCATCGATGCAGCAGTTAAAGATAGAAAAGGTTACGCCGAAAGCAGATGAGCTGTTTTTGCTTTCGCTGGGTAAGCACTTCCTTGGCCGGACCGAACAGGCCAGGGAGGATTTCAAAGCGGCAGTAAAACAAGGTCTCCAGCTAAACTTCGAGAAGATGGCCTTTCCAGGGGTCAAGGAGTTTGTATATTCGATGAAAGCCGAGTTTGAAGGGAGCGATTAGATGAACATTGAAATGATACTTTTGTTTTTGCCGGGATTTTTGATCGGGCTTACCGTCCATGAGGCCGCCCATGCGATAAGTGCAATGTGGCTTGGCGACAGTACAAGCGAGAAGATGGGGCGGGTTAGCCTTAATCCGATGAAGCATTTGTCGCCGATGGGAACCTTGGCGCTGGTGTTCCTTGGTTTCGGCTGGGGCAGGCCTGTAATCGTTAATCTTTACAACTTTAAAAAGCCCAAGTTCTATTACCTTTTAAGCTCGCTTGCCGGGCCCGCCAGCAATCTGCTGCTGTCAGCTATCGCCCTTGGGATCATATATCTTCGCCCGCATTGGGTCATCGAGTGGATTTGTTTGTCGGTCTATCTCGTCAACGCGATCTTGGCTACGATTAATCTGTTGCCGATCCCGCCTTTGGACGGCAGCAAGATATGGCCATGCCTGATACCGGGAATGCAGCCGGTGATATCGAGGAAGTGGACGCGGGTTTGGGTGGGAGTTCTTATCGTGATGATCTACACCGGCGCGACGGGCAAGATAATCGGTCCGGTGCTCGGTTTCCTCGCATCACTGCTTCCGGCGACGGTTTGACGGCAATTTTGTGCTGCCTTTAAGACAAACAGTAAAGATTGTGTCAAGTCCTGTGATAAGTTGACACATTAATAATTCGTGATTCAGGTCCTCTGAGTCCTCTAAGTTGCCACTCTTCTAAACCCTGACCGCTGCCTCCGGTTCGATACTATTTTTACTTAAATATAGGATACTCATTGCGGCCTACGGAAGCAACTGCTTACCATCCCACGAATCACGAATCACGAGTCACGAGTCACAAATCACGACATAAATCCCAAACCAGCCTTTGGCTGGAGACGTTGCAAACGTCCTACCCGCTAAACGCTGTACGCTATCCGCTAGAATAGCCGCTTCCACCAACATACTCTGCTCGGCTGCTTTTAATTTATCCAAAAAAAGGGACCATCACGCACGCGATGGTCCTTTTTTTTGCTTTGATCGGGATGGCAAATAGCGATCATGGACCTGTTAGCCAGTCTTGTGCGAAGATGGCGAGGTCATAAATATCGGCAGTGCAGTCATTGTTGAAATCAGCAGCGATCATCTGAGTGCAGATGGTGGCTACGGGTTCCAGACCATTATAAACATCCTGTATCATTTTCCCGGTTAGCGGGTAGTCGAATATCCTTATGTCGTCCATTTCTCCGTCAAAGTAATATACGATACCTAACGATAAGCTATCAAGAGCGCCTATAAGAAGATCGGAGCCTGCCGAGGTGTTTATCGGCTGAGGCAGTACGTCGCTGTAGGATTCTTCGACACCATCAACGTAGAGCTTTATTTCGCTTACGTCGGGCGTGCCGTCATCTTCCAGAACAGCCGCTACGTGGTGCCATTGGCCGTCGGCTACATTTGTTGTACCGTAGATGTGACCTCCGCCAATGGCAACCTGTATCGCACCTGAGGGAACGACCATATCGTTAAGATAGAATTTCCATTTGGTATCGCCACCAGAATAATCGCCATAAGTTAATATAGAAGCCTGCGTATCGGTCGTTTTTATCCAGACGGTGAAAGTTCTGGATTGTGTGCCGGTAACACCCTCGTATCCGGTGACCTCGACGTAATCGTTGGCTCCGTCAAAACCAAGAGCACTGCCTTCGCCGTCATGGCCGGTGGTCCATACGGGGGTGTCAACAAAATAACCGTCGTTGCCTGCTACAGAATCATAAACGGTCGTACCTTCGCCTTCTTCAATTGGCCACCACGCAACTTCGTGAGGCGTCGGGCCATTATAAATATACCGTATCATTTGCCCGGTTAGCGGGTAATCGAATATCCTTATGTCGTCCATTTCTCCGTCAAAGTAATATACGATGCCTGACGATAAGCTATCAAGAGCGCCTATAAGAAGATCGGAGCCTGCCGAGGTGTTTATCGGCTGGGGCAGTACGTCGCTATAAGATTCTTCGAAGCCGTCAACGTAGAGCTTTATTTCACTTACATCGGGAGAACCGTCGTCTTCCAGAACAGCCGCTACGTGGTGCCATTGGCCGTCGGCTACGTTTGTTGTGCCTATTATATGGCCTCCGCCGCCAGTGGCAACCTGTATCGCACCTGAGGGACCGACCATATCGTTAAGATAGAATTTCCATTTGGTATCGCCACCAGAATAATCGCCATAAGTTAATATAGAAGCCTGCGTATCGGTTGTTTTTATCCATGTGGTGAAAGTTCTGGACTGCGTGCCGGTAACCCCTTCGTACCCGGTAACTTCGATGTAATCAAATCCACCGACATCGCCATGTCCGTCAAAGCTAAGAGCACTGCCTTCGCCGTCATGGCCGGTGGTCCATGTGGGGGTGTCTACAAAATAACCGTCGTTGCCTGCGACAGAATCATAAACGGTTGTTCCTTCGCCTTCTTCAATTGGCCACCACGCAACTTCGTTGGGCTCGTATGGCTGCCAGTTGTCCTTCTGCCAGTCTAATGAGAACAAGCCGAAATCGATAATGTCAACGGTGCCGCTTAGATCAAAATCGGTAGGCCTTGAGATATAAAGCTCCCAGATGCCATCGGCAGTAAGCGCACTGTCATAAACCCGGACCTCATCCATCAAACCGTTAAAAGAAGCATATACATAAGGTTCATTCCAGTTGCCACCCATTTGTGCGCCTATCAAAACGTCAGTCGAGCTTGCGGTATTGATCTGTCGAGCTTGAGTATAGTCTATTGTTTCCAATACACCATCTACGTAAAGCTTTACTTCGCTTACATCGGGACTCCCATCATCCTCCAGAACAGCGGCTACATGATGCCACTGCCAATCATTGAGATTGGTCGAGCCTATGATCAAACCTTCACTAACATCCACGGATATACAATAATCCCCCTCCCGCTCATAATTCCTGGCAACCTGAAAATTCCAATTGGTACCGATATTTGAATAATCGCCCCAACTTATTATTGTTGAATATGAACTAGCCTCACCTAGTTTTATCCACGCTGCGCATGTTCTTGATACTGTGCCGGTAACGCCTCTATAATTCGGCACATAAACATAATCGTCATAATCAAAGCTAAGGGCGCCTCCAACTTTGCCCGGGGTCCATGAAGCTCCGTAAAGAATACCATCATTTGAACCTAACGAATCGTATGCGGTATCCCCGGCGGTTTCGTCGAATTTCCAGTATACATTTGCGTTATATTCGATGCCTGCTGCCTGGCGGATCTGGTCTTGATTCAGGGCGCCCTCCAGGATCATAACATCGTCCATCTGTCCGTCAAGGTGGTAGACTACGCTTCCAGATAAGCCTAAAAGCGCGCCTATCAGCACGTCGTGTGTGCCCCTGGTATTTATGAGAGCGTGGTTTAGAGGGGCAACTTCACTTATAGTTTCCTCGAAGCCGTCTACGTATAGCTTTATCTCGTCTACTTCGGGAGTTCCGTCGTTGCGAAGGACAGCCGCTACGTGGTGCCAGTTACCGTCGGCCACATTTGTTGTCCCTATGATGTGACCTCCGTTTACAGAGACCTGTATCGCGCCTGATGGGCCAGTCATATCGTTAAGATAGAACTTCCATTTGGTACCATAGTCCGAGTAATCGCCATAGGTGATGATCGCGGCTTGTGTGTCGGTTGTGTTGATCCATGCCGCGCATGTTCGCGAGTGTCCGCTTCCTATGCCTCGGTAATCGGTGGCCTGCAAATAATCGTTCTCACCGTCAAGATCGAGTGCGCCGCCAGCCTGACCCGCTGTCCAAACCGGGGCTCCGACAAAAACAGCGTCGTTGGAGTTTATAGAATCGTACGCGATATCACCTGATGTTTCGTCCAGAAGCCAGTGCGAATCCAGTTCAACCGATACGCCTGCCAACTGACGAATACCAGCCGCCTCCAAAGCACTTTCATAAACGCGAACGTCATCCATCTGTCCGTCAAATTTATAAATGATACCCGATTGCATCGACGAGAGAGCACCTATCAACAGATGCGATCCGACCCTTGTGTTTATGGCTTGAGGATAAGTATCGCCTATTGCTTCTTCAAAACCGTCGACGTATAGCTTTATCTCACTAACATCAGGCGAGCCGTCGTCTTCCAAAACCGCCGCTACATGGTGCCACTGCTCGTCATCAACCCTCGTGGAGCCTGTGACTTGACCAACACCTACCTGGGCCTTGATTTGCCCGCCATAAATAAGAAACTTCCACTTTGAAGCAGCGGAGGAATAATCGCCGTAGGTCATAATAGCACAATCCCCTTGAGATGTTTTGATCCATGCGGCGCAAGTTCGTGAGTGCGTACCGGTGATACCCGGATGGCCGGTAACCTGCAAATATTCACCTTGCAGGCTTATCGCACCGTCTATCTGACCGGTTGTCCAATCGGGATCACCTTCGCCAACAAAATCTGCATCGCTGGTACCGATGGAATCGTGCGCTATGCTGCCTGACGTCTCGTCCATTGACCAGTGACCGTCCAGAACGCCCATTCCCTCAGCCAATTGGCGTATTTGGAAAGGTTCCAACGCAGTATCAAAGACCATTACTTCATCTATTTGCCCGTCAAAGTAGTGGACCATACCGCTTGAACGGCTGTCGAGCACGCCTATCAGAACATCGCTGCCGCCGGCTGTGTTTATCGGTGCCGGTAAAACATAGCTATAAACTTCTTCAACTCCGTCAACGTATAATTTGATCTCGCTTGCATCGGGGCTGCCGTCATCTTTTAGAACAGCAGCGACATGGTGCCATTGCCCGTCGGCGACATTTGTCGTACCGAAGACGTGGCCTCCATATACCTCAACCTGTAACACACCGGCAGGCCCAAACACATCGTCAAGATAGAATTTCCATTTGGTACCTTCACCGGAATAATCGCCATAATCTATTATCGATGCCTGCGTGTCGCTTGTTTTTATCCATGCGGCGTATGTTCGTGAGTGGGTGCCGGTTATGCCGGGGTACCCTGTCGCTTCTACGTAGTCATCAACTCCGTCGAAAGCAAGGGCTCCTGCAACATGGCCGGGTGTCCAGACGGGGCCGCCGAGCAAATTGCCATCGTAACTGCCGACGCTGTCGTATGCTATCGCACCTTCTGTTTCGTCAAAGGCCCAATGCGTATTGATCTCGACGATCGCCCCTGCCATTTGTCTTATTTCAATAGGCTCTAGCGCGGTATCAAAGATCATCACCTCGTCTATTTGTCCATCGAGATGATAAAGGATGCTTCCGGAACTTGCCAGGAGCGTACCTATCAGAAACTCGCTGCCGCCGGCTGTGTTTACCGCCTCGGGTAGAACACTGCTATAAGCTTCTTCAAGACCGTCTACGTATAATTTGATCTCGCTTGCGTCGGGGCTTCCGTCATCTTTCAGGACGGCTGCTACGTGATGCCATTGTCCGTCGGCCACATTTGTTGTGCCGACGATGTGGCCTCCGCTAACGTCAACCTGTATCGCGCCTGAGGGACCGATCATATCGTTAAGATAGAATTTCCATTTGGTACCGCCACCAGAATAATTGCCATAGGTTATTATCGAAGCTTGCGTATCGGTTGTTTTTATCCATGCAGCGCAGGTTCGTGATGTTTCGCCAGTGACGCCGCCGTAGCCTGTGACCTCAACATAATCGTCGGCGCCGTCAAGACTAAGCCCGCCATTTACCTGACCTGTCGTCCAAACCGGCGCCCCGATCAGTGTTCCGTCGTTAGTGCCTGCCGAATCGAAAGCGGTCACCCCGGATGTTTCGTCAAGCGACCAGTGTGCAACCGGTGTTGCTGCGAAACAGGGTAATGCTAAACACACCAGGATTGCAAATGATAGGAATGATTTCATGTTCCGCTCCTTTTCTGAATAAGAGTATTGTATCAGAAACAGATAGTTTGTCCAGTACTTCCTTGTTTAAGGTAGGTAACTCTTCGCCACTGCGTATATATAGCGGCCCAAAGCGGTATTTGTTCGCCCTTTTTTATGGTTAATACATATTATTTTTTTAAAGATCAGGTTCCACCGACTAAAGACTAAAGACTGTTCGCCAGAACACCATCCGCGGCGCCTTTTCTTCACTATCTTCAAGGTAGATTTTTGTTTTTATTTTCAGGTTTTCTTTATGTTCTTCAAGCCTTCATGGTGAATCAGCCTTTTTCCTGTTAATCCCATCTAAAAAAACAGCTTTTATCTTTTCTTTAAACCCTAGCTTTCATCCTGTCATCCTGTCTAAAAAAACTTTTATATTTGCTCCGC
>SDBV01002542.1_pt1 | contig 27255 bp, 18 predicted proteins | sample 2277081 | NCBI WGS metagenome assembly SDBV01 (sample SAMN10402039, study PRJNA504765) | marine sediment metagenome | isolation source: marine sediment core GS10_PC15, 223 cmbsf | place: Arctic Ocean: Southern Knipovich Ridge | collected 2010 | reverse complement strand
ACTCGGCGATCTCACGCCCAGAAGGCTAGGGCACCCCGACGCCCAGGTCATGTGGGTTGACGAGGGTATCGGACAGACCCGGCGTGCAGCGCTGCACTGCTAGACATGGGCGCGTCGGCCGACAGTCGCGTTGACGCGTCGGCGTGTGGCGTCGGGTCATGGCGGGTCGCCAGACACGGTGCTGTTCACATCGAGGTCCAGTGCGGATCGTGACAGGTTGCCGTCTATCGTCATGCACGTATCGTCACACATTGGAAAGGCAATGCCCTGGGTAGAGAGAGTTTCGGATCGATCCTTGTACCCGTAGACGGGTCGCGTGACGCGGATGTAGCGGTCGATCTCGCTGCCGACCTTGCCGAGTTGGCGTCGAGTTCGATCGTGTTGCTCCACGTCGCGCCTGATGCCCCCGGATACCAATATGGACCTTATACTCGCCTGTCGCCTGAGTTCGAAAAGGCGGTCGCAAGCTCCGCGAAGGGGATCCTCGAGTCGGCGGGGAAACGTCTCGACGAACGCGGGATCGAATACGACAGCGTTGTCGCCCGCGGTCCGGCAGCTCCGGGTGTGCTCGGCGAGGCTGACGATCGCGACGTTTCTCTGATCGTCATCGGTCACCGTGGCCTTGGCGCCGCCGGTCTCTTGTTTCTTGGGTCGGTGTCCGACAAGGTCGTCCGTCACGCGGGGTGTGCTGTGCTGGTTGCCCCTGTCGCCGCCAACGATCCAGCGGTTGTCGATTGAACACGACCGATCGAGACCGTCCTGCCATTGGTGATCTGACACAACAAATCGGGCAATATGAGCGCCTCGACCTGCGAGAGGCGTCATTGACACCGAGAACGAAACATCGACAACAGGACTCTCCGTGTGCCTCAGGTACCATTGGGCACGGGGTTTTTCAGACGGAGGAATGCAACACTCGACGGCAAAGCGTATCGAGAACACGGTCGGCGATTGAATCCCCGCTGCGTGGCAGATGCCCAGCTCGGGGCGGCGAGTGCGTACTCACGCCGTTCGTGAAGCGCAGGATGCTCAGAATGAGCAATGTGCCGAACTCGGACGCCGTTTGGAACGATCGTCGAACTCAGGTCGCGGAATGCCGGGACGTGCCATGAACGACAAGTCGAGTCGTCTGGATCGGTTCGTACCGATCCTGTCGTGGATGCCTCAGTACGAGAAGCGGTGGTTGCGTCCCGACCTGCTCGCGGGCCTGACAGTCTGGGCGCTGCTCATACCCGAAGCGATGGCATACGCCAAGCTGGCGGGGATGCCGGCCGAGACCGGCTTGTATGCGGGTATCGGAGCGATCGTGGGCTATGCCATCTTCGGGTCGAGCCGCCATCTTTCGGTCGGGCCGAACATGGTCGTGGCGATCATGTCGGCGGCGACCGTCGGGCAGTCGCCACGGCAGCCGACGATGTCGTCGAACTCTCCATCGCGCTGGCGATCCTCGTCGGCATCCTCTTCATCGTATTCGGGGTCCTGCGTCTCGGCTTCATCAGCGTGTTCATGTCCAAACCGGTAATCACCGGTTTCATGTTCGGGATCGGCCTCACGATCATTGTCGGCCAACTGAACCAAATCTTTGGTATCGAAGTCGGTTCAGGAAACTTCTTCGACAAACTCTGGGCACTCGTCAAAGCGCTACCGGACGCAGACCTGCGCACGACCGCAATCGGGCTCGTTGCGCTAGCGATCCTGCTCGTGAGTCGCAAGCTCTTGGGGCACAAGATTCCGATGGCGCTCTTCGTCGTTGTCGTCGCCATCGTCTTGTCGAACGCGCTCGGCTGGGCCGACAGGGGGGTCCCTGTCGTCGGTGACATGTCGACGTCGATCCCCGCGATCACGATCCCGACCGTGAGCGTCAGCGATTGGATCGACCTGCTCCCCGGCGCTGTCGGAATCGTCCTCGTCGCCTTCGCGACGTCCTACGGCGCCACCCAGATGTTCGCGCGCGAACATGGCTACGAGATCGACGTCAATCAGGAACTCGTCGCTCTCGGGGCCGCGAACGCGAGTGCCGGGCTGCTTGGAGGATTCGCCGTCAACGGCAGCATGGTGCGCTCGATGGCGAGCGTCGGCGCCGGCGCCAAGTCGCAGATGGCCGTGCTCGTCTGCGGCGCGATCACCGTTGTCACGATCCTCGCGCTCGCCCCGATCTTCGACCGGCTCCCCGAAGCGGTGCTGGCCGCTGTCGTCGTCGCCGCGGGGTGGAGATTGTTGAACGTCACAGAGCTCCGCCGTATCTTTCGGACGAGCAAGGGCGACTTCGCCGCCGCAATCGTTGCGCTCGTCAGTGTGTGCGTGGCCAACCTGCTCGCGGGCCTACTCGTTGCCATCCTCGTTACGTTCGTGCTCCTCATCTACCGAGCGTCCCGGCCCGACATGCCCCGCCTCGGCCGCGCACGCGACGGTTCCGCATACGTCTCGATCGAGACAAACCCCAACGCCGTCGAACCCAAGCACATTCGCGTGATCCGCCTCGACGCGCCGCTTTTCTTTGCGAACGCCGACGCCTTCCAACACCGCATTCAAGATGTCGTCGAAGGAAGCGACCCGACGCCGCAGACCATCGTCGCGGATTTCGAGTCCGTGAACTTCGTCGACACCGACGGAGCGGACGCTATCGCCTCAATCGTCGAGGAACTCGAGGCGCTCGACATTCAGTTGGCAGTCGCCCGCCTCAACGAGCAAGGTCGCGACGCCCTCCGGCGTGCGAATGTCTACGACCGCGTCGGAGCCAGCAACTTCTTCGCCTCCGTCCAGGCTGCTGTCGTCGAATTCGAGACCAACTGAATAGCGCATATCCGCGCACAGAACAGACAACTGGAGATCAAGAAGTGCGTCAACTCAGGGGCATTTGCGAGGCCGCTCCCTTGGCTATTGGCGGTACACGTCTGCACGGTGGTCGATTCTGACGACGCGTATCTCGTGGTCGGCGTCGTCGATCCGGTAGACGATCCGATAGGGGCCGCGTCGTGCCGAGCGATATCCGCCAAGTTCGCCTCGTAGTGGCTTGCCGACACGGTTGGGGTTGTCAACGAGCGGACCGACCATGAATTCGACGACAGCGGCTGCCACCTTTTCGGGGAGCCGGTCGAGTGAGCGCTGCGCCGACGGCGCCACTCGCAGCTGCCACGATGTCATGTGTGTAGATATTTGGCGCGGAGTGCCGCCGCATCGGCATAGTCGCCGCCGTCGATTGCTTCTTCTGCGGCACGAATACTCGCTGTCGCGTCGGGGTCGGAGAGTATGTGGAGTGTCTCCTCGAGGGCCTCGAGGTCATCTAGGCTGACGATTACAGCGGCAGCCCGTCCGTTGCGGGTAAGAACGACTCTGTCGTGTTGGGATTCGACGCGATCGACGATCTCAGATAGATGGGCCTTGATCTCGGAGAGCGGGAGTGTTTCAGTCATTGACTATAATAATAGTCACATATTCTGGCCGGGCATCCCAAACGCGACCGACGGCACGACACGAAAAAGGTCACAGAGAGTCGTAGGCGGGCATCCAGATCTCGTAGTGCCCCAAGCCGCCGCCCTCGCCGTCCGAGTCGAACGACTCGACACGATCGAATCCCGCCCCGAGGCGTAGGCGCTCTGTCTCGGGTTCGCTGAACTCGTGGACGTAGCGCGTGCCCGACACGCCCCTGCGCCATTCGACCAGGTGGTCACCTTCGTCGACGTCTAAGTCGTCGAGTCCGATCGAGTGCCACGGGGCAATCCGGTCACGCATGCGTTCGCTCGTCGACAGATTCCAAGCCGAAAATGCGAGTCGACCACCCCGGGCGAGCAGGCGCGCCGTCGCGACCAGCAACGCGGCGCGGTGTTCGAACGTCGGAATGTGCTGTAGCACGGCGAACACCAGAACCCAGTCGAAGCGCCCCGAGATGTCGCTGGTCCAGCCCGGCTGCGACACGTCGGAGCACACGAATTCCGCGGTTGAGGCCGCACCCTGGCGTGCAAGCGTAAGGAGGTGTGGTTCCTGGTCTACACCTACATAGCGCCCACGATGCCCGCGCCTTGCAAGTTCAGCGCCGACCAGTGCGTTGCCACAGCCAATGTCGACGATCGCGTCGTCCGGGCCGACTCCGCCAAGAACCCGGGCGACCCCGGGTTGCAACCTCGTTCTCGTCTCGGCAAACGACCGCCACGCCGACGAGTAGAACTCGCGGTTGTGGGCGAGCAGGCGGTCGGCAACATCGGGGCGCATCACTGACAATGAAGTTATGCTGGCGGGCGTCGATCGTTCAACGTCGATCATCCGGCGGTCGACGTGGACCCACCATGGCACAACGCACAAACGTCGATTTCGCGACACCGGCAGGTATCGAGGGACGCTACTCCTACACCGATGCCCAAGCAGAGTCTGCACGGCTTGTTCTCGCCGAAGTCGTCGGAGGACTCCCAGTCGACCGAGCCGTGCGCAACCACCCTCTACCCGGCGGCGAAGGTCACCTGCGTAAAAGCGTTCTCGTGAGCGTGTACCGAAATCTCGTCGAAGCCGGGAAAATGCACCCCAACGAGCAGCTTCTCGCAGCGATCAGAATGAAGCCGCTCCGTACACTCTCGGGCGTGGCGACCGTAACGGTTCTGACGAAGCCGTATCCTTGCCCGGGCAGATGCGTCTTTTGCCCGACCGACACACGACTGCCGAAGTCGTATCTCGCCGACGAGCCCGGCGCCATGCGCGCGCTTCACCACGAGTTCGATCCGTACACGCAGACTGTGGCGCGCCGCGAAGCGCTCGCCGGCATCGGACATCCGACCGACAAGATCGAACTGTTGGTCCTCGGTGGGACCTTCAGTGCTTACCGTCGCGACTACCAGGAGTGGTTCGTTCGACGTTGCTTCGACGCGCTGAACGGATTCGACTCCGATTGCCTAGAAGAAGCGTTCGCTGCCAACGAACTGACAACACATCGCAATGTCGGCCTCGTCATCGAGACTCGCCCCGATCATGTCGACACCGAAGAACTCGAGTGGTTACGCCGCCTGGGCGTGACGAAAGTCCAGATGGGACTGCAAAGTGCGGACGACTCGATCCTCAATCTCAACAACCGCGGCCACGACGTCGACACGACTCGAGCGGCGATGACGCGCCTACGCGCATATGGATTCAAAGTCGTCTTGCATTGGATGCCGAACCTGCTCGGCGCAACGCCCGAATCAGACCGAGAAGACTTCGGTCGGATTTTCGACGACAGCGGCCTCCGCCCCGATGAACTCAAGATCTACCCGTGCCAGCTTCTCGAAAACGCCGAACTCTACGACTATTGGAAACGCGGCGAATACGTCCCGTACACGACCGACGAACTCTGCGACTTGCTCGCAGATGTCAAGGCCCGCGTGCCGCGCTACTGTCGAGTGAACCGTGTGATCCGAGACATTCCTTCGGTCAACGTCGTCGAAGGCAACCGCCGTACGAACCTTCGCCAAGATGTCCATTCCGAAATGGGGCGACGCGGGACCCGCTGTGACTGCATCCGTTGCCGTGAGGTGGGTGACCGAGCCGGCAGTCGGGGCAATTTCATCTATGTAGATGAGCGCTACGAGACCTCCGGATCGAGCGAACACTTCATTTCGGCCAACACCGCCGACGACCGGATCGCCGGGTATGTGCGCCTGTCGCTACCTGACTCAGACCAATTCGACGTTGGTCATGATCTCGCGGGCGCTGCGATCATCCGAGAGGTGCACGTCTATGGGCAGTCACTCGAGGTCGGATCGCGGAGCGACCATGCCGCTCAGCACAACGGTATTGGCGCCGAACTGGTCGAACGCTCCGAGGCGGTCGCCCGTCGCTGTGGATACGGGCGTCTCGCTGTGATCGCGGCATCCGGCACACGGGGTTACTACAAGCGCTTCGGATATCTTGTCGGCAAGACGTACATGCTCAAATCGTTGACCGATAGTCGTGATGCGCGCGATACCTCGACCGACGTGCGAGAATGTGGTGACTCCCCCGCCCACGCAACGACAATCGGAGACGCCCGATGACTGAGAACGACGATGCCTTAGATTCGGTAGATGCCGAGACAGAGCAGGAGTTGGCAAAGTTGGTCGACGAAGAGGAGGCGAGCGGCGAACTCGACGAGGAGGCGCTCCAACGCCTCCAGGAGCGCGAGAAGAAGTCACACATCGTCCCGCAGGCCGACCCGCTGGCTTCGTACGGTCCCGAATTCGATCCGACTTGAGAATCGTGCTGGGGAAAGCGAGCGGTCGTCGATGAGCGAACCCGACAGCGTCACGACACGCTGTTTGAGCGTCATCGTGCCTTGCTACAACGAGGCGAATACGATCGAGACGGTCACGAAACGGGTGTTGGAGTCTCCGTGGACACGCGAATTGATTGTTGTCGATGACGCCTCGACCGATGGTAGCCGCGAGGTTCTGGCCACTTTGAACGATCCGCGTCTCCGAGTGTTCCTCCAGAATCCCAATCGAGGTAAGGGGGCCGCTCTCCAACGCGGCTTTCGCGAGGCGACTGCCCGATTCGTCATCGTGCAAGATGCCGATCTCGAATACGACCCGTCGGATTACGGCGCGATTGTCGACCCACTATTGAACAGCGCCGCCGACGTGGTTTTCGGATCTCGCTTCCAAACAAGCAAGCCTCGTCGGGTCATCTATTTCTGGCATATGGTCGGCAACCGATTCCTCACGCTGTTGTCCAACATGTTCACGAATCTCAACCTGACGGACATGGAATGTGGATACAAGGCTTTTCGACGTGAGATCATCCAAGACATCCAGATCGAAGAAGGCCGGTTTGGATTCGAGCCCGAAATCACAGCGAAAGTCGCCAAACGCGGTTGTAGCGTCTGGGAAGTGGGCATCTCATATTCGGGCCGCACATACGAGGAAGGCAAGAAGATCGGCTGGAAAGATGGCGTTCGAGCCGCCTATTGCATAGTCAAGTTCGGCGCCAGGCGCCGATGACGGCAACCCAAACCGAAGACGACGCCGACGCGGAGTCGCAGCCCAGGTCCACTAACCGCATCGTTGGCAGCATATGGCTGCCGTTCGCGATCACAGGCATCGCTTGTGTCTTGTTCATATCTGCACAGTTCGCAATACGCGGTTGGGATCCGACGCTGTTCATCGTCGCCGGTGACCAATACGTAGACGCCGAAGAGGTGTCGTCGCCAATATCGGTCAATGAAGCCTCCGACGGCTATGACGGCCAGTTCTTCTATGCCCTGGCATTGAACCCTTTCACGACCGAAAGTACGGTCGAAGGGATTACGATCGACGTCCCGGCTTATCGCCAGCAGCGAATTGGATATCCCTTCTTGGTATGGCTGCTCTCGGGCGGCAACACCGCGGCCGTGGGTGCGATGATGCTGCTGGTCAACCTCGCGGCCCTCATGTCCGTAGCGCTGCTCGGTGCGGCGATCGCTCGAGACCACGGCCACTCCCCCATGCTGGGCATCATTCTGCCCGCATTTCCCGGATTCGTTTTCGCACTGACGTACGGAACCGCGGAAATCGTTGCTGTCGCTTTCATGGTGGCAGGGCTGTACGCAATCACGCGGCATCGCTACACGTGGGCGTCGGCCGCGCTTGCTGCGGCCTGTTTGACTCGCGAAACCGTCTTATTGGTGCCGATCGCGATAGCCGGCATCTGGTTGTGGGAGTCGATGCGTCGCCACGATCGCATTCTGTCGATGGATTTCAAGTCTGTCGCCTTGGTTGCGGGGGTACCGATCGCGGCGACCGTAGGGCTCCAATTCGTATTGATGTCTGTTTGGGGCGAAATTCCAGTGCTTGCCGGAGGTAATAACGTCGGCGCGCCGTTTGTAGGAATCTCGCAATTCTTATCGACTGCGCCGTGGGGAACGGTCCGCACCGGACTCGCTCTTGGCGAACTAGCGCTGCTGGCCGCTATGAGCGGCGCAGTAGTTGCACTGTGGCGATCTTCGAAGGCACCCCCACACGAAAAGATTGCCTGGGCCCTGTCGATTCTCTTGGTAGCCGCGCTCAACTATTTCGTGTGGATTGAAGACGTTGCGTTCATGCGGGCTGCGGCACAGCCTTGGGCTCTGGGCTCGTTGATCGTTTTGCGTGCGCCCGGATTGACGGCAGGTGGATTCGCAACCGCCGCCTGCGTGCTCAGCGCGATCCTTGTGTCAGGCGCGTATTTCTAGTCTGAAATCAACCGAACCTTCGAGCGCTCCTCAAGTCACATTGGAACTGATCTCGCCCCTGACACAGCGATTTGGTCACTCGGCCTGAATCGCTTTGAGCACGTCGAGTTTCGCCGCTCGCCCAGCCGGATAGAGCGAAGCAGCGACACCCGCGAACGCCCCGACAACGATCATGCCAGTCAGGACTCCGAATGGGATGCCAAATTCGGTGATGCCTGCCGACTCGAGTGCCGTGACAACGGCCCAGCCGAGCAGCACGCCGACGACGACGCCAAGCGCTGCGCCAAACACGGCGACGACAATCGATTCGGCACGGACCATCGAACGCGTTTGGCGCCGAGTCATTCCGACGGCACGCAACAGGCCGATCTCACGAGTACGTTCGAAGACCGACAACGCGAGTGTCGTGACGATGCCGAAGAGCGCAATCCCGATTGCGAAAATCAAGAGAATGTAGACAATGCTGAAAATCTGGTCGAGCTGCTCCTCTTGTTGGCGAAGGAACTCGTCGGCAGTCTCGAGCGTGACATTCGGGTACGCCGCGAGTGTTTCTTCGATCACTGCCCTAGCGTCGTCTGAGGCGCCGTCCGTCGCGACGAAGAGGAAGAAGTCTTGTTGCTGCCGGTAGTTTGCTTCGTACGTCGGCAATGCGAGTAAGTACTTGCCGAACAGCGTGCTGTCTTGTTCGTAGATCCCGACGATCTCGACCTGTTGGGTGCCGGTGCTCGGAAACTCGACTTCGACGAGATCGCCAACGCTCCAGCCGTGTTCGGCCGCCTCATCGACATGGACGAGCAAACCTCCGGTATCGAGCGCATCGATCGATCCTTGCGTGACGCCGAGGTCTGCCACATCGTCGAGCCTCGAGTTCGATCCCATCAGGGTGATCGTCGTGTCGCCAACCTTCGCCGCCGAACCCTGCGGTCGTGTGCGCAACGGTGCAACGGCGGTAACGCCGGGCGTGGCAGCGACCTGGTCGGCGATGAGCGGGCTGAAAGCTTGGAACGAGTCGGTACTCACGAGATAGTCGGCCGTCACCGTCTCGCGAAACATACGGGTAGTCGTGTCCTTGAGTGACTGGACGAATATCCCGACGAACGCGACCAGTGCGATCCCGACCATGAGCCCGGCGGCCGTCGATGCCGTCCGCCGCGGATTGCGCATCGCGTTCGCGCGGCCGAGACGCCCCGGCATCCCGATCGCGGCGAACGGCGCGCCGAGGCCGGCCGCTACGGGTCGAGCAATCCACGGACCGAGGGCGGCGACCGCAATGAAGAGCAAGATCGCGCCGCCGGCGACTTCGATCAATGCCGCATCTCCTTTGACAATCAACCCGAGACCGAGCAACACACCGCCGAGCGCCGCACAAACGGCGCCGACCACCGTTTGTCGTTTGAGCGACTCCGACTCTGTTCCGGCGTCACCACGCAGAGCTTCGATCGGCGAGACTCGCCCCGCCGCTATCGCCGGCGATACCGCCGAAACGAGCGTGATACCGATCCCAAGTCCGAACGAGACGATGATCGTACGTGGCAACAAGACGAGGCTGGTGGACGGCAACGAGATCCCGAGCGCGTCGAAGAGCCCTGTCAATCCGATCGCGATGAGGAGGCCGAAGCCGAGGCCGAACGCCGACGCTATCGTCGAAATGACGAGAGCCTCAATGAAGACCGAGCCGACGATTTGGCGCCGCGACGCGCCGAGCGATCGCAGCAGACCGAACTCACGCGTCTTCTGCGCAACCGTGATCGAGAACGTGTTATAGATGATGAACGCTCCGACGAAGAGTGAGACGCCGGCGAAGGCGAGCAAGGCCGTCTCGAAGATCTCGAACCCGGCCGACACCGCGTCTGACTGTTCTTCGGCGAGCGTCTCATTCGTTATCACTTCCACGCCCTCGGGCACGGCAGCTTCGATACGTTCGATGAGTTCGGCGCGCGAGACGTCGGCGCCGGCGACCACGTTGATCGCTTCATAGCCGCCATCCGTGCCGAGAACCTCGATCGCCGTGTCGCGCTCGAAACTCACAACGGTCGCACCGGCGAGATTGTCTGCGTCGCCGAAGCCGGCAACACCGACGATCTCAAAGTTGCGCGTCGGCCCTCGCAACAAAATGTCGACATTATCACCGGGGCTGAGCCCGTATTCCCGCGCCGTCCTCGCGTCGATTACGACCTCGCCGGACGCTGCGGGCGCACGCCCTTCACGAATTTCGAGGACGCGCAATGCGGGCGATTCCGACCACGAGAAACCGAGCGTCGGCGGCCCCTGCGGGGCGATCGCATTGCCGTCTTTATCGATGATCTGTGCATATCCGATCAGGCTCGGCTCGGCCGCGTCGACTCCATCGACGGCTTGCACGAGTTCGAGCGTTTCGTTCGTGACCGATGCTCGGTCGGCGAATCCGGCTTCGTCGCCGAAACTGACCTCGCGTCTCACCTGGACATCGATGCCCCCCGTCGCCTCGGCGAACAGGTCGTCAAAAGTCGCCGTGACGGTATCGGTCAGAACGTACGTGCCTGCCATGAGCGCGACGCCAAGCACGATCGCCAACGTCGTGAGGACGACGCGGAACTTGTGCGTGAGAAGGCCGCGAAGTGTCGTCTTGAGCATTGCCGTCCACCGGTTGAGCGCAGTTGTCAGTCTCCCACGCCCGATGTAGGCGGGCGCCAAATATCGGGACCGTACAGAACACGGCGCCAAGCCCGGTCGTCGAGCGCGTCGCAGTCGCCGTCACGGTCGCGTGATCACGGAATCGGTCCACCGTCCCAACTCGAATCGTCGAACGTGGAGCGCATGATCGCCGACTTGTCGTGTTTGAGCTTCGAGTGGCGCTTGAACTCGAGAACCTGCCCGTACTGGAGGAACTGATACAGGAACGGCAGAGCGTCGTGTGGACGGTAGATCGCGTCGGTTGTCGTCAACAGGTCATGGATGTCGGTCGGAATCGACTTCCAATGCTGGACCATGTCGAGAACGAGCGCCATGTCGATTTCGGACGTGGCGCCTGCGGGGGTCACGTTGGTATCCGAACTCAGGTGCTTGTCGACGACAGCGTCGACCACTGATTTCGCCGTCATCAACAAGATACCGTCGGTACCACGCGGGTTGCATTCGACCATCCAGATGCCATCGTCGTTGCGGAGGTAGTCGAAGCTGATTTCGCCGGTGTAGTTCGTCGCCTCGACATACTTGCGAGCCAACTCGAGCGTGCGCGGCTCATCGATCGAGACAAACCTGATTCCCGACGCGTGGTCGAGTTCCTTGGGATGCTCGTAGGTGACGTGCGCGGCGACGTGGCCGTTACGCGCGAGGCTGTAACTACAGATGTCTTGGGCGACGATGAATTCCTGAACGACCCACGGATTCGTCTCGGTCGGATGCGCTTCGTCGACCGTCATTGTCCCGGCGCGCGGTCCGGTGTTGGTGAGCAGGTCGACACCGCCCCGCGTATATGATGCGCGAGCCATATAGTGGTCGTAACGCGAGATCGCCTTGGCGAGCGCCGCCTGCGTCGCAACCGTTTCGGTCGCCGGGACCGGCGCCCCGATCTCGTTCGAGAGATCCATGAATGCGGACTTGTCATGAAGTTGCGCGAGAGCGCTGAACGACGCCATGAACAGCTCAGTGCGGTCGCCGAAATCTGCAACGTGCTTTGCCAAGAAAAATGCGCTCTCGGCGGCAGGAATCAACAGGTCGATGCCGTGTTCGTCGGTCAATTCGCGCATCCGCGCGATGAACGAAATCGTGTCGTATCGCGGACTTGGCACCGTGAAATGCTCCGTCACAGATTTTGAGTGCATGCCCGGTGCGGCCCCGAACGTGTCGGCGGCGTAGACCTCATGGCCGAGGTCGCCGAACTTGCGAATCATGTCGAGCGCCCAAGGCAACCGGGCCTCCATGACGAGAACTTTCACTCGAGAATCACCCCATGCGTTGGAACGTCATGTTGGTGATCGGCGTCCCGGATGGGCGACCTGAGCATCTTTGCGCTCAGATGATTCCCACGCGACCAAAGACTCCACAAAAGCGGCTCAAAGCGTTTCAGTCACAGCGGGATCTCACATCCGGTACGCGACCTGGGTCGACGACGATGCTCACAATGAACGACGACAGACACAGCGGTGGGTAGTGTGGCGGACGTGGACACGCATTTCGTCGTCTCGATCATCGCCGTCGCCGTCCTCATTGCTGTTCACGTTGGATCAACCCATATCGACCGCATCGGCGGGCCACGCTGGAACGACGAGATCCTCAGCGTCGCGACCGGCGTGTCCGTCGCGTACGTCGTAATGCAGTTGTTACCTGAGCTCAGCAAGAGCGCCGCGACCATCCAACATGCGGCGCGGAGCCTCCTGCCGTTTTTCGAGCGGCATGCCTACTTCCTCACCGTTGTCGGTATCGTCGTCTTCTACGCCAACTCGCGACATGTCAGACAATCGCGCGAGCGAAATAAGTCCTCGGGTGCGTCGGATTCGGCCAGCACGGCCGCCTTTGCGGCGAGCATCACACTCAACGCGATCTTCAACATGATGGTCGCCTACACGATCGCTAATCCGAACGACACCGAGATCGAGCCGATCGCTCTGTTCGTGATCGCCATAGCATTGCACTATCTCGTCGCCGACCACGCCCTCCACTCGAACTACGCGACGGCGTACCGCAGTTACGGCCGTTGGATATTGATCGGGGCGTTGGTCATTGGCTGGGGCGTGGGATACTTCGCCGAGATATCTGCCACCGCCCTGGCGCTGCTCGTCGCATTCTTTGCCGGCGGCATCCTCGTCACCGTCCTGTCACACGAGTTGGACGTGTCAAAACAGCGTCGAGTCGCCGCGTTCGCCATCGGCGCGCTCGGCTACTCGGTGGTCCTCATGCTTCTGCGCACCAACTGACCGAAAACCCGCCGATTCTCGGCACAAATCATCGACGCGCGGAGTGACCCGGCCGACTCTTAGGGCGTCTAGAGTCATCCTTCGGGGCGCTGACGGGGTGTCCCAGGGCTACGTCGAACGGAGCAGCATGACGGATTCCGATACCACATCGGGCCCCGAGTCCAGCGCGGGCACTGACACCAACACTGACACTGACACTGACGACCAGTCCGAGGGTCGCAGCCGTTTCGAGAAGATGCCCATAGCCGATCTCGAACGCGAGCTGGGCGTGACCGGCGACGGCATCACGTCAGCCGAAGCCGCCCAGCGCCTCACCAAGTACGGGCCGAATGCTCTGCCCGAGGACAAACAGAACATCATCCTCGAGTTCCTCTCCCACTTCTGGGACCCGATCTCGTGGATGATCGAGGTCGCCGCGGTCATCACGGCTGTCGAGGGGCAATGGGCGCCATTTTTCGTGATCATCGCCATGTTGCTGCTCAACGGGGTCATCGGGTTCTGGCAAGAGCACAACGCGGGTAACGCGATTGCGGCCCTCAAGGACCGGCTCGCCGGCAAGGCAAAAGTGAAACGCGACGGGGCGTGGTCGGAGATCGCCGCCGCCGATGTCGTTCCGGGCGAACTCGTCCGTGTCCGCCTCGGCGATGTCATGCCCGCCGATGCGCGGATCATCTCCGACGACGAACTCGATCTCGACCAGTCTGCCTTGACAGGCGAGTCTTTGCCCGTCAAGAAGGGCAAAGGCGGGACCGCGTACTCGGGTTCGATCGTGAACAAGGGCGAGAGTGACTGTCTCGTGTACGCGACCGGAACGAACACGTTCTTCGGTCAAACGGCCGAACTCGTCGAAAAGGCCGGAAACGAATCCAACTTCCAAAAAGCGGTACTCAAGATCGGCGAGTACCTCAGCGGCATGGGTCTCGCCGTCGTCATCGTCGTCTACGTCGTCGCTGTACTGCGCGATCTCGACGCAGGTATCGGCTCCGCTCTGCTGTACAACCTGACCTTCGCCGTGGTCGTTCTGATCGCAGCAATCCCGATCGCGCTTCCTGCCGTGTTGGCGGTCACGATGGCCGTTGGCGCCCAGAAACTCGCAAAAAAAGAGGCAATCGTCACGCACTTGCCTGCCATCGAAGAGGTCGGCGGCGCCGACATCTTGTGCAGCGACAAGACGGGCACCCTGACCCAGAATAAACTCACGATCGACGACCCGTACCTGATCGAATCTTCGGTCGACGAATCCGACGACACCTCGGCCGAAGACAACATAGTCATCGCAGCGTGCCTGGCGTCGCGGGCTGAAGACAAAGACCCGATCGACCTCGCCGTACTCGCCGACATATCCGACGCGTCGGTGCTCGACACATTCACGGTCAGCGACTTCGTTCCGTTCGATCCGGTCAACAAACGAACCGAAGCCACGGTGACAACCGCCGACGGCTCGACATTCAAAGTTACGAAGGGCGCTCCCCAGGTCATCCAGGCGATGGCCCATCTCGATCCCACCCTCGACGCCACGGTCACGGGCGTCGTCGACGACTTCGCCACCCGCGGGTTCCGCGCTCTGGGTGTGGCTCGCACGATGCCCGGTCACGACGACTGGAAGCTGCTTGGAATCCTCCCACTTTCGGACCCGCCAAGAGTCGACTCGAAAGAGACGATCGCAGAGGCGAGAAGACTCGGCGTCGACGTAAAGATGGTCACGGGCGACAACCTTGCAATTGCCAAAGAGGTGGCGTCTGAGATCGGGCTCGGAACCAACATGTTCAACGCCAGCACGCTGACCGATCCAACGAAGACCGACGCCGAAATCGCCGCTCAGATCGTGTCGGCCGACGGTTACGCCGAGGTCTTTCCCGAACACAAGTACAGGATCGTGAAACTCCTCCAGGAAAGTGGTCACGTCACTGCGATGACCGGCGACGGAGTGAACGACGCCCCAGCGCTCAAACAAGCCGACGCAGGAATTGCGGTGTCGGGCGCGACCGACGCCGCCCGCGCCGCCGCCGACATCGTCCTCGTTGCCCCGGGCCTATCCGTCATCATCGACGCCATCGCTGCGAGCCGCGAGATCTTCGGACGCATGACGAGCTACACCTTGTACCGCATCGCCGAAACCATCGCTCTGCTGTTCTTCATCACGATCGTCTCGCTGGTCTACGACCGTCAGGCCGTTACGGCGATCATGGTCCTGATCCTCGCAATCCTCAACGACGGATCGATCATGACCATCGCCTACGACAATGCGCCGACCCAAGGCAAGCCGCAGGCGTGGAACATGAGACGCGTCCTCAACGTGTCGACCTGGATCGGCGTGTTCAACCTCATAGAGACCCTGGCCTTCTTCTTGGTCATCCTTCACTTCGTCGACGATTTCGACATCAACACCAACCTCGCCAAGATGCAGACGCTCTTGTACCTCCAGTTGTCGGTGTCCGGACACCTCACGATCTTCGTGACTCGAGTGCCGGGGGCACTCTGGTCGCTGCGACCCGCAACGGCGCTCTGGGTGAGTGTTGTTCTTGCGCAGACCATTGCGAGCATGATCGCCGGATTCGGCGTTGGCTTCCTCGGGATCGCACCGATCCCGTGGATGTGGGTTGGAATCACGTGGGCGTATGTCGTGATCTGCGTGCTCTTCCAAGATGCCGTGAAACTGGCCGTGGTCCGTGCGTTCTATGGTCGCGAAGAAGACGACGAGACCGACGACGCCACGCCGTCTGCGGCTGTGGCCGCATAGGTGAGCGACAGGTGAACGAATGAGAGGCATCCGATGACTGATAACAAGACCGACGGTCCGTTGGTCGACATCGACAAGATGTCGGTCGACGACATGGAAGACAGGCCGCCCTATCCGAAACGACTCAAGAAGAAGAAGTACTACCGCGAACTCGAGGCGCTCCAGATCGAACTCGTCAAATGCCAGTATTGGGTCAAAGACGCCGCCGAGCGCGTGGTCATCATCTTCGAGGGACGCGACGCCGCGGGCAAGGGTGGATCGATCGCCCGATTCAAACAGTACTTGAATCCTCGCGGGGCGCCGCACGTAGCACTCCCGATACCGAACGACACCGAAAAGACTCAATGGTATTTCCAACGCTACGTCTCGCATCTGCCGGCGGCCGGCCAGATCATCTTCTTCGACCGCTCGTGGTACAACCGAGCCGGCGTCGAACGCGTAATGGGCTTTTCTTCGCCGCACGACTACTTCGAGTTTGTGCGTCAAGTGCCCGGTTTCGAGCGGGCGATCGTCGACAGTGGCATCCGGATGTTCAAACTCTGGTTCACGGTCGACAAAGCCGAGCAGCTGTACCGGTTCGAGAGGCGAAAGACGAACCCGCTCAAACAGTGGAAGCTGTCGTCGACGGACGAGGCAGCATTGAGCCGGTTCGACGAGTACACACAGGCCCGAGACGCCATGTTCTCGTTCAGCGACACGGCCGACTCGCCGTGGATCATCGTCAACTCGAACGACAAGCGGCGGGCCCGACTCAACTCGATTCGCCATGTGCTCCACGCACTGCCCTACGAAGGAAAGGACCTCGACGCGATCGGCGAAACCGATCCGCGTGTCGTCAGTGCCGTGAGCGATCTGGTGACGAACGAAGCTGATCTGACGGGCGACACGTAAAAAGCCTGTCAGGCCGGATGAACACCCGGGGACACCCCGGCACTACCCCGGTGGACAGCCGTGTCGTATTCACGCCCCGTTGCCAATCTGGGCATACGCGAGTTGTCGGAGTCGATCGCTCAGACCCGTTGCCCGCGCAATTGGTCGGCTGATCGCCGCCTCGATCGACTCGCGACTCGCCACGACGATGACTCGGCGCCGTGCACGCGTGACCCCTGTGTAGAGCAGTTCGCGACTCAATATCTGTGACGACGGCTCGGGCAGAACGACGGTGATCGAGTCGTACTGAGACCCTTGACTCTTGTGAATCGTCATAGCGTGCACGCTGTCGACCGCGGCGAGGCGGTTCGCGCTGACCTCGTAGGGCATCCCGTCTCGTTCAAAAACCGCTCGCGGCACGCCGCCGTGTCCCGCAATGACGACGCCAACATCGCCGTTGTAGAGGCGAAGGGTGTAGTCGTTCTCGGTGACAAGCAGGGGCCTACCGACATAAAACTTGCCGCGGGCGCCGAACTTGCCGCGGGCGCCGAAGTTCCCGCCGGCGCCGTAGCCGGCGATGCCCGATGCCAACCACTGCTCGATCTTGCGGGTCCACGCGGCCACGCCCTGTTCGCCGCTGCGATGGCCGCACAGCACTCGAAACTCGTCGAGCGCCTTCAACGCGGACGTGGCGTCACCGGACCTCGCGTTCGACACGACTCGACGACCCGCCGCTACCACGCCAGATTCGACCATCGAATAGTCGACTTCGTCGGCGCCGGTATCGATCCAGTCGAGATCGTCTCGAGTCTCCAACAAGTCGATCGCTCCATCTACATTGCCGTCGCGAATGGCGCCGGCGAACTCGGCAATGCCGCCGCTGAACCGGTGGACGTGCTCCAACGTGACGACTCCGGCGCCGGGTCGGCGCTTCGAAGTCACATCGGTTTCAAAGGCGGAGACGATGTCGCCGAGGACCGCACCGGCCTCGACCGAAGCGAGTTGTTCCGGGTCGCCGACGAGAATCAGCCGCGCTCCCTCTCGCACCGCCTCGATGAGTCGCGTCATGAGCGTCAACGAAACCATCGATGTCTCGTCGACAATGACTACCTCATGCGCAAGACGGTTCGTCGAATCATGACGGAAACGACTACGGCTGTCGGGGCGCCAACCGAGCAACCTGTGCAGCGTCGAAGCGTTCGTGTTCGCGATATGTTCCCGCACCGCCTCGTCGACGTCGAGAGTTTCAGCTTCTGCGGCGACGGCTTGTTCGAGACGCGCAGCGGCCTTACCGGTCGGCGCGGCCAGGGCGATGAGCGGCGGCGCCTTGCCGGCCGCCACGGCCTGTTCGATGATGAGGGCCATGACACGCGCCACGATGGTCGTCTTGCCCGTCCCCGGGCCGCCGGCCACGACGACGAACGACTCGGTCAGAGCCTGTTCGGCGGCCCTGCGCTGACCGTCAGAATCCGGCATCCCGCTGAAAAGCCGATCCAGACCTGCTCCCAACACGGCAAGGTCGACATTTACTGCGCGACCGGCCGACCGCTTGGCGATGTCGTGGGCGATCTGGTCCTCGGCGCGCCAATACCGATCGAGATACAGCAGCGACCCACTCAGATGCATCGGCCGCACGCCATGATCGCCACGATCGCCTTCCGAAGGCTCGTTGGGCGCACTGGCCGAGTCGTGGACGTCGACACAATCACTCGCGGCGAGTTCGGCGATCCAAGAATCCGGGTCGGGCCAAACCAGATCGTGCAGCGCCGTGTCGGCCATCGCTGCGTCGTCAATGTCGATCGACACGGTATCGCGAACGCTAGACAGATCGACGCACACGTGGCCAAGACGCGCAGCCCGCGTAGCAAAAGCCACTCCGAGCAGGACCGGCGCCGACGGCGACGCGAATCTTGCGAACCGTGTCGCAACATGCACGTCGGCGGCACCGAGAAGTCCGGCCTGGTTGAACGCGCGAAGGTCGCCCGTCACGGTGCGGACTCGGTCGACGTCATAGTCGGTCACAAGACCTCCCCCACCGCGATGGCGTCCGACAACGACTCGATCAAGCCGGACGGCGGTCGCCACACGAAGACGCCGCACCGCCCACCGTCGACGACCGGCGTCTGCGCTCCGTTCATGCCGCGCAGGAACAAGTAGTAGACGCCGCCAAGATGCTTGGCCGGGTCATAGTCGGCCAAACGCCACCGCAGGTAGCGGTGGAGAGCGCACGAGTACAGGAGAGCTTGAAGCGGGTAATGCGCGCGAATCATCTCAGATGTGAGGGCCGAGGGCCGATAGTCCCACAGAGTCAGGTCGCGTCCGTGCGTCGCGACGCGGTTCGTCTTGTAGTCGGCGATGATGTATCTGTCGTGGTCGGCGCCGCGTACGCGGGCGACGAGATCGATGCTTCCGGTAAGGTAGCCGCGGATTGCGCCTTCGGTGTCGACGGCACGAAGTTCATCGGCGTACGCGGCAAGTGGATCATCGTCTGTGAGGTTGCGGTCGAGTACCTCTGCGATCACGCTCAAATCTGGCGATCCGCTCGGAACGTCGCCACCCGCCAGCGGATATTCGAATTCGAGTTCGTCAAGGCGATCGGCTCGACCGATGTCGCGAAGACGAATCGCGTCGTCAGAGGCGCCGAGTGGAGTGTCGACGACTGCGGCAAGGGCCCGCGCCAGCGCCGCCGAGTCGATCCCGGTTGCATCGACATCAGGACTTTCCTCGATCTCCGATTCGAGGCGATCGACGAGCTCCGAGGCCGAAAAATCGGTTCGTTCGAGCAATCCGTGCACAAGTGTTCCGAACGCCGGCCCCGTCGGCAGGCCGTTCATGGCCGACATGATCGAGCCGGGGCGCAGGCCCACCGGCCGATTCGCCTCCACATCGAATGAAGCTTCGTCGCCGTCGACAGGTTCGTCATCGAGCGCCGTGGCGGTCGGCTCGCTCCAGACCGAACTCTCGTGCGCAGATACCGTGATGCGACTGTACGAAGTCCGCCGCCACGCGGTATCGATCGAGCGATTGAAACGCCGACGCCCGAGCGGGACCACGTCGACACCGCTGCGGCGCCACCGCTTCATTGTCGGTGCGACGGTTCGCTCGACACTCACGTCGGCGTCGGCTCGCCGAGCGCGGTCGGCGACGACCGAAGCAATCTCTTCATCACGAGGAACACGTTCGATTTCGGGCGCGACCGCTCCGGTCTCGTCGACCCCACACAACAGCCGTGTGAGCGGCGCGTGGCGACTAGCGAACGAACCCGCCCACCACAACACGACCTGACTCTGAGCGCGTGTCATTGCAACGTATGCGAGGCGTAGTTCTTCGCCTCTGAGCTCCCGCCTCGCCCGTTCACGATTTGTTGAAGACGCGTCTGCGCAGCTCACGTCGATCATTCGGGTCTGCGTCTCGTGGTCGTGAAAGACCGGCACGGCACGACCGGCAAAATAAGTCGGATCCCATAGATATGGCACATAAACGATGGGAAATTCGAGACCCTTGCTGCGATGAATCGTGATGACTTGCACTGCTTCGGCGTCAGAGTCGAGACGCCGGCTGCGTTCTTCAACATCGACATCGTCATCGGCTTCGACGATCCTTCGGCGCATCCAGTTCACCACAGCCGCCGGCCCGAGTTGCGAAGCTCTCGCTTCGACATGGATCAGCTCGGCAATGTGAGTCACATCGGTCATCACCCGTTCGCCGTCGAATCGTTCGAGTACACGTGCGGGCATGCCTCGAGATGCCATGAGCGCGTTCGTGACGGACGCTATCCCGCTGACGCGAAGCAGTTCGGCCCATTCGTGCATTTGCGCATGCAGGTCTTCCCACTCGAGTTCGGTCGCGCCATGGACTTGGGTCGCGGACCAGCCTATGAATTGGGTTAGAGCGGCCGACGCAACGCGGCTACGCGACGTCGGTCGCTCGAGTGCTTCGAGCAGCCGCAGCCACTCGAGGGCGGCGTCGGTCCCAAAGACGCTCTGGGCGCCGGCCACGACCGCCGGCACGTCTCGCTCGGCCAAGGCATCCCTCACCGTCGATGCGTCTTGATGTCTGCGAACGAGAACAGCAATATGGCCGGGACGGACGCCCTCGGCGATCTTGGGCGAACCGCGCTGCGACCGGGTCGAAATCGTCGCATCCGAATCGAGCAGGTCGACGACATCGCACGCGAGGTCGTTCGCGATGTGGTCTCGTGCCGAGTCCACGACGACATACCCGTACTTCGTCAGACGGACGTGACCGTCGTCGCGATGAACGATCCGCACTCGCATCGGCGCGGCAATTGGAGCGCCGTCGATCCTCGACGCGATATTCGAGTCGGCAGCAGCGACCCTGCGGTATTCGATGTCGGGATGGCCGAACTGAACCCCGGAGAACACTGAATCGAACGCTTCGATGAGCGCCGAATCGCTCCGCCAGTTCGTCGAAAGCGTGCTCGTGTGGTCGGCAGAACGGGCCGCGTCGAGGTAGGCGTATACGTCTGCGCCGCGAAAGGCGTATATGGCCTGCTTGGGATCACCGATGAGTACAAGCGTTCCGTGACCATCGAACAGTCTGTGCAGGATTTGCCACTGGACGGGATCTGTGTCTTGAAACTCGTCTACGAGCGCGACGTGAAATCTGGATCGCAACCTCGCCTGCGTCGCTGCGCCCCGCACAGGATCATCGAGTGCGTCCAACAGTATTGTGAGCAGATCGTCGTAGGTGATTTGGGTGAGCCGTCGTTTGCGCCGCTCGAACTCTGTTCTCGCCGCCAGCCCAAGTCGCCTTCGACGTTGGTTCTCGTCGCCGTGAGCCTCGACGATCGGCGCGGTCGGGTTCGCGACTGCGGCCGAGGCGATCTCGAGTGCCGTCTTCACCGAGAAACCGGGAATTCCCGATGTCATGCAAACCTGGACATACAGGTCATCGACGATGTCTGAAATGAGATCACCGCTATCGTCGACCAGACCGGGCAATTCGTCGATGCCCGACGCCAGCCCGAGCCCGGCAAGCGCATGCTGGCAGAATCCGTGTGTTGTCGTGATCGTCGCCGCGTCGTAGTCGGAGAGCGCCGCTTCGATTCGCTGTCGGCAGCGCCAGACCTCGTCCACGCCGTCGGCGCTCAGCAGCGCTACGAGTTCGTCGTCGCCGCCAGGTCGACCCTCGAGAACATCTTGAAGCCCCAGCGAAACAGTGAGCAGTCTGCGACGGACTCGATCTCGCAGCTCACCCGTCGCCATACGCGTAAACGTCACAACGAGTAGATGGCGAAGCGGTGTGCCTTGCGCGATGTAGCGAGCGGCGAGCGATGCAATCGTGTGCGTCTTGCCCGTACCGGCACTCGCTTCGAGCACTGTGATTCCACTCGGCAGTACTGCCCAAGGATCAAAGCTGGAAACGGCGGGCGTCGTCATCGGTCGATCACCTGCTCGCATTCGAGAATCGGATACCAAATACGTTGCGCGACCGACTCGAAAGTGTGGGCGCCCCCGACCTGGCGACCGTCGCGCTCGGTCGACGGCGTCGGAGCGTCGACCGCCGCGACGTCGTCGAAGTCGACAATGCCACCGAGCACGAGTCGATGCGACAGATCGGCGTCCTCGCCGGGCACGTACTTCGTTGAGTTCCAAGCCTTGCGGGCGTCTCGCAGCCCGCGTTCGCCGCCCCCGCGTTCGGCGTACGCTGCCGATGTCTTGCAATAGAGAGGCAGCGGCGCTCGCATGCCGTCTTCGTAGATTGCGAGCACGTCGGCGAGGCGTTCGCGCGCTCGGTCTCGACGCGAACGCGGATCAGCGCCGAGGGCGGCCGGATCCAACGTAGCAATGCGAACTCTTTTGTTTCGGACACCGTATGGCGCCCGCCCGACCGTCACGACGCGAGCGACATCTTCGGCGTCGCTCGCGCTCATCACGAGGAATCGAATCCACGCTGCCAGGCGTTGTTTCGGACCGACCCTCGAATAACCGACGGCGAGAATCAAACCGTCGAAGTATCCGCCGACGGTGCCGACGAGCCGACGCCGGCCGACTTCGATGTCGACGTCGAAGATTGGACCGTCAGGCACGCCTCGACCGGCGCGACGCAACTCGCCGACGGCGTTCGCTATTGCTTCGATCTCTGGCACCATCTCGCCGATCATCACGTTCGCAAGAGGACCGGGGGGCAAGGTGCCCCGGGCGCGTTCGGCAATGATGCCCCGTCTCAGAGGCACACCTTCGAGCACCGCATCGACAAGCCTTTGGCCGGTAGACCACTTCTCGAGCCCGTCGGGTTGGACCGGCAACGAGTCGAACGTCCGGTCGGTCTGATCTTGGAGAGTTACGCCGAGACGGCTGCGCAAGAATGCCCGGACGGGATGCTGAACGAACCTGATCAGCTCGTCGATTTCGATCATACGGTCGCCCGGCGCGTCGAGCGGAGACTCGAGAAACGGCGCCACCCCCGACCGACGCCCACGCCGCGCCTGTGCCCCGTCTAAGGCGATCCGACTAAAGCTCCATATCCGGCCCTCAGAGATTCCGTCGAGTTCGAAGTTGCGCTCATCGAATGAATGAAGCGGATGATCCAGCACGACCCGCCGACTCGCGGGCGCCAATCCCCCGTCGGCGTCGTCGTCTTCGAAACACGCCGTTCGGTCGATCGCATCGATCAACTCCCCCACAGGGACGGCCGGCGGACGCACGGCGTTCGTACGCTCATCTCGCCCCTCGTAGGTGATGACCAGATGGTCTTGCGCCGCCATCAATGCATCGAGCAACAGCTGGCGATCTTCGCTTCGGAGATCGCGGTCGCCTACATGTGGATCTTGGGCGACCAGGTCATCGCCGTCGATGACATTTCTTCGCGGATACGCTCCGTCGTCGAGGCCGATCAGACACACGACTCGTTGCGGAACGGATCGCATCGGATGCAGCGTGCAGACAGTGACATGACCCGTGCGGAAGTTCGCTCTCGTCGGCCGGCCACGAAGACGACCGTTCAACAACGATCGCATGTCGCCCGTGCCGAGAATTGCGTTGCTCACGCGACCACCGAACGTCGCTTCGTCTAGTGCCGAGTGAAGCAGCCGTTCAAACTCGTTGTGTTGCCATGAGTCGCGGTCGTTGGTGAGAGTGAGCGCTCCCACCCCGTCGAGAATCGCGTCGACCCAATCAGCGATCGGATGCGGTTGGGCCCACGATCGGACCACCGAGCCGATACGATCGACGAATTCAGCGAATCTTCCGGCAAGATCGATTGAACCACTGTCGACGTCGTCGAGCGGAACCACGCCACCAAACACTCGCTCTTCTTCGTCGGCCATCGCAACGCCGAGCAAGAGGCGATCGAGCCCCGCTCTCCAAGTATTGGCGTCGAGATTGCCGAGACGAAACGGCATCCGAAAATCGGAGTCGAGCCCCCACCGCACGCCGGCGTCGGTCGCCCATCGTTCAATCGTGTCTAGTTCGTCGTCGGCGAATCGAAACCGTCGCTTGACCGGCTCACGCGCGGCCACGTCGATGATGTCGGCAAGCGTGAGGCGTGTGCCGATGAGTTCGAGAAGGTCAGAGACGACAGTTGCAATCGGATTCGTCTGTCGAATCGATCGATCAGCCAGTCGTATTCTCAGGTCACCGACCCCTTCTGTCGCAGCGACCTCCGCTCCGAACGTCGCCTCGATGATCGGCGCGAACGCTTCCACGTCGGGGCACATGACGACTATGTCTCGTGGCTCGATGCTGGAATCGTCGGCGAGGATGCCGAGGATTGCGTCGCGCAGTACTTCGACCTGTCGCGATCGACCATGACAGGCGTGAATCTGAATACTGCGGTCGTCGCTCGTGACGATGCGCCGCTGGTCGGCCCCGTTCGTGCTTCGCCCGGCCGGAGCACGGTTGGCTCGTATGTCGGCTTGGATTCGGCCGAGTAACGTGGCGACCTCGCGTGAGCGGCGCCCGACGTCAAACGACTCTGCGGTCGGCGTCGACACGACAAGTTGCATCTCCCGTGCGTCGCGACCCCAAGAAGCGAGGAGCGGGTTGTTGCAATACCGCGCAGTCGAGTCGTCGCCGCGACGCGCAGGCGGTCGTTCGGGGCTGCGCCGGGGTGTCCCCGGTCGCCGGGGTGTCCCCAGCTGCTTGGGTGTCCCCGGGTCACCGCTGTCGACGGCGCGCCAAAGAGCCTCAGACGGATGGAGCAGGTAGAGATGCACGTCACGACACGCTGCGATCGAGGTCAGCACCCTCATGTACGTCGCCGGAAGGCGCGTCAGCCCAAACAACGAGATGCGCTCAGGCAGGTCGATCAGGCCCGGATCGCTCTCGATCAATGCACACGCGGCGTCGAGGCGTTCGGGCGGACTCGTGACGCCGACCTGGCGGCGCGTTCTGCGCCAGAGCTCCGGCTGCCATCTGGCATCGGCGCCGAGGTCACGGCCCGACCCGTCGACGTCGCTCCCTTCGAGCCAATGTCGTACCATCGACGGCCGATGTACTGCGTAGCGATCGAACAGGTCTGCCACGTGACGAAGCGGTCCGTACCATCCCGGAGACCCCTCGGCGCCCGGGGACACCCCGGCGCAGCCCCGGTCGGCAGCCGCGGCCTCGTCGCGGGCCTTTGCCACTCGCACGCGTTGCGCGAGCGGAGTGAGCCATGTCTCGCCACGACTCTCAAGGACGGCCTCGAAAAGCGACCAAACAAGCCGATCGGGTTGCCATGGATCTGACTCGGCGTCAAATTCGCCACCGACCGCGAGGGCAATTCGAATCAACGATTCCGGAAACGGAAAGTCGATGTTTGCACAAACGCCGTCGAGCGCGTCGGTTGCGCCGAGCCGCCCCGAAAGCGTTTGGATCAGCCATCGCTCGACGCCCCGAGTCGGAACCGCGACCACCTCGCGATCGAACGGATCATCGAGAGGCGCGCTGAGCAGATCCCCTAATTCGGCTGCAAGATGATCTGAGCGATCGGCTCGGCGTAGGTAGAGCATGATTCCGACATTCAAGCTCATACCTACGACAAATGTTCACTCCCCCGCGCTTTTTTTTCAAAATGGTGGGAGGCATCGAGGCGCAGCACTGACTGGCACCCGAACTCACAAACTGCCGATCGAACCGAGTCAGGGCAGGTCCCGGTCGAGCGACGACCCGCCCGCCTCCGTCGATGGCTCGCTCTCGCTCGAAGCGTCCGGTCGAACTTGATCGAGAGCCTCGTCGAGCGCCCCGCCTTCGATCACGACCTCGTCGATGTCGACTTGCACGTCGTCGAACTCGCCGTCGCCTGTCCTGTCGGCCGCGGTCGTAGTCACCGTGCGGATCAGATCAGGGACGCCATCGCCGTCGATGTCGACGCCCACCGTTGTCGACGCCTCGATGAAATCGACCTCTCCGTCGCCGTCGAGATCCGATTCGATCACCTCTTCGGCAATGATCGCATCCGGTGACCCGTCGCCCGTTGTGTCTATCTCGGCGACCTCTTCATGGACGACCGTGTCGGAAACGCCGTCACCGGTCGTGTCCAGCGAGTACGTGTCCGTGTATACCTCGGCACCAGCAAGACCTCCATCGCCGTCATGGCAGCGCCTTCGATACTCGACGACGAAACCGATCCCGAATGCTGCGACCCCGAGTGCAAGCGAGCGTGCAAACATACTCTCCACCATTCTCGATTCAGATCGCGCTGGAAATGCCACCAGCGCGGGCCCAATCAGCGTACAACGATCAGAACACCTCTGGGACTGCAATCGGGCTGCCAACGGCCGAGCTGTCCCAGCCGAGGTCCGACCTGAACCGGCGCATCGGCAACGGCCCTATCGTTCGATCACACACGAATCACGAGAAAGCCACGCAAATGCTCACCGCCGCCGTCATAGGAGCCGGATCGTTCGGAACGACGATCGCTCAGGTATGCGCACGCAACGTATCGACAAAGATCTGGGTTCGCCCCGACGAGGCGCCGGTTGCCGACGAAATCAACACCAAGCACACGAACTCGGACTATCTCGGCGATGCTGCGCTGCCTGAATCGCTGGTGGCGACAACGTCGATGAGCGATTGCGTCGACGGGGTCTCGGTCGTCGCAATGGCGATCCCATCCGTATGGATCCGAAACGTGGCGGCCGAACTCAGAGAGGTGATCCCTGACGGAATCCCAGTTGTGAGCCTCGTCAAGGGCCTCGAGGAGGGCAGCCGCCTACGCATGACGGAGCTGCTCTCTCAAGAACTCCCGGGGCGAGCGATCGGCGCATTGTCCGGTCCCAACATCGCGAAAGAGGTCGTTGCGGGAATCTTTTCGGCGAGCGTGCTCGCGTTCGAAGATGTTTCGCTCGCACTCGCGCTTCAACCAACGTTCAACACGTCGCTGTTCCGCGTGTACGTGAATCAAGACGTGATAGGCGTCGAAGTCGCCGGCGCGTTGAAGAATGTCATAGCTATCGCCGCGGGAATCTCCGACGGCGGCGGCGGCGGCGACAACGCTCGCGCCACAATCATCACTCGCGGCCTGGTCGAGCTGACTCAAATCGGGATGGCGATGGGCGCGAAGGCCGAGACGTTTACGGGGCTCGCCGGGCTCGGCGACCTGATCGCGACGTGCACATCGACGCACAGTCGCAATCATCATGTCGGCGCGGAACTCGG
>SDBV01002541.1_pt1 | contig 27281 bp, 67 predicted proteins | sample 2277081 | NCBI WGS metagenome assembly SDBV01 (sample SAMN10402039, study PRJNA504765) | marine sediment metagenome | isolation source: marine sediment core GS10_PC15, 223 cmbsf | place: Arctic Ocean: Southern Knipovich Ridge | collected 2010 | reverse complement strand
TTGTCCAACATCACCAAACAAAATAGAATCATGGATATTAAATGCACTTAGTGGATTTTGTAGTCATAAATGTCATAACGAATATTATAAATATGATAGAGAAGGAATGTAAAAATGAAAAAATCAACAACTTATGGAATACTAGGAGTAACATTTGGTATAACGGGCATAATTTTACTTATATATATTAACTGGAAAATTTTAATTGGCGTATGGTTATTACTAATGGCAAATTATTCATCGCAATTAATGACAGAAGCAATAAAAACCGAAAACGACCCAGTTAATCAATTTTATGATGATATATTAAATTCCAAAAAAATGAGAGACTCGCACAAATGAAAAAATCAACTATCTTTAAAGTATTACGAATAATATTCATAATAATCGGATTTGGTATTTTATTATGGGCCAGTTGGAAGATACTTATAGGAATATTTTTCATACAACTTGCAACAGGAATATCAACATTATTACGTAAAGAAAAAAATAAAAGTAATTTTGACAAATTATATGAAAATTTACTAAATGCAGCAAGACCATTAAGTGGTAAATAAAATGAAATGGAAAATAAATATTCCATGGGGTGCTATAATATTTTTTTCAGTTATTATATTTTTACTGCTATTATATTATGGTGTTTATGGTGTATTACAAGTACATCATCATTACATGTGCCAAACCCAATGTAATGAATCGTACGCAGGAAAAACTACACTTTGGAGAGATATGGGAAGTTCACATCAATATAAATGTAATACAAAAAATCTTCGTGTAAATAGTAATGATGTATGTACAGATGATGACGGATGGATAAGTTGGTGTAGAACATACACTTGTAATGATAGGTAAGATAAAATGGCAGGAATAATTCCCATAAAAACCAAAAAATGAATAATATCCAAATTATGACAAATATGAAAATACTGTCACATCATTCATAAAATGTGTTGAAAGAGGTTATGTAACATCAAAAGAACTACCAATTGGATTTATGTTTGTATTAAAAGAAATTTATAGAAAGATTTTACCAAAAACAAAAGCGTATATATGTTCATGGTACGGTTTACGAAAAGAAACAACTTTTGAAGAAATGTTAGATTGTATCATTAATGGGAATCGAAAATGTGGTAGTTGTTATCATTTTGAAGCATTTAAGGATACTTATAAAGATGAATTAATACAACTATTCAATATGAAGTGTATAATGGAAACATCAAGAACCTTATGGAGTCCGCAAGCTGGTGCTGGTCGTCAAAATCAAAATTTTTTAATTCATAAACTATTGGCAATAAAAACCCTGAATATTTGTGATAATGTTATAAAAAGATATCATAGAGATACAGATGAATCACATGATGAAAGACCAAGAACAGATGATGAAATTTTAAAAGGATTTTAAAATATAAAGATATGGAGACAAAAAATGGAAAATAAAAAACCTAAGCTCTCAAACTTTGACAGTTTTGAAGTGATTACCTTTATAGATAAAGATAAGATAATGGCACTAGGTAAAATAAAGAAAGATATAAAAAATCCTATAAAAATACATCTTAGTTTAAATATGCTAGCTAATGCTTTAACACATTTAAAAAATCTTAGACCAGATGTAGAAAGTATAACATTGACAATAGAAGGTCATTGTAAGCCATTAATGATTTCTCCATTGAACGATAATGAAACAGAGGATTTTGGAGTTATTATAGCATCACTAAGAGACATATAATGATTGAGATAAAAAAACTATTGATTGTATGTGGTATCAATGCTGGTATGGCCATTTTTTTATTTACATACCTTGGTGAAGGCATGCTTAACAGTCATATTATATTTACATACCTTTATATGGGACTATTGCTTTTATTCACTTCAACAGCTATATTAATGTTATTTGGGGCATTGGCTGTATTTATAGGAACAATATTCAAAACATTATTACATAAGCAACAAAACCAATGAGGCACCAAAATCGTCAAAGAAAAAGAAATAGATGAAACATTCCCAGGACCTTGTCTAGGTTGTGGAGCTAAAGACTATTCACTTAGTACATCTGGCCCTCAATTTTGTTCAGCATGTGCCTGTTATCCTCCTCAACGTAGAGTTAAGCAACTCCGCAAACAAATAGAAACTCTTGAGAAGATTATACAAAACTATCCCAATGTTTTAGTGATACAAATTAAAGAAACAATTTGCAAAAAACAACGTATATGCAGAGGTATTAATGATGATATTTGTAAAGACCAAAACTGTCACGTTATACAGATTATAGAGCTTATCAAAGATTCCACTAATACAGATATTAATAAATTTTATAAATGGTTAGAAGATGCCGCCAAGACGAAACCTATTTGATATAATAATAGACAACATAAGAAGTGTTGGTTATTTACTATTAGGTGGATTCAATCTTTATATTGGTTGTTTAAATTTACTTGAAAATCGTACTTATGGATTTATATCATTAGTTATTGGCTTTATTATATTCGGACTAGGCTTAAAAAATTTAATCGAAATGTGGAGTACCTAAAATGCTTAATAGATATAATATTGCAATTATTGCTATAAAATTATTAATAGGCACAATTATAATATCTATTGGTATAATTAGTACTGGTATATTTTTTGGAAGATTAGGTGCAATTATAATAGGTTTAGGATATATGGGTTCCGGAATGAGAGAATGGTATAGAACTGGGTGATATTATGTCATTTGTAATAAAATGTGATAGATGCAAAATTACTAAATCAGAAAACTCATTTCGCGGAATGTATGTTACCTTTCGTGTTGAGATAGGAGCATTTGGTTATGTACGTCACTTATGTAGTTTATGTGATGAAAGAGATATGCAAGATAGTGTTACAAAAATGATAGATAAAGCTAAACAATCAATTAACAATAACCAAAAGTAATATTAACTTACTGTATTTATTTATATGATATACTTGAATACCTTACACATACAACAAGATAATAATTATATGTATAACGACTCACAAGTGTTTAAAACCGCGTTACAACGTGGATATCACCGGTTTAACGCGGCATTGTAATACCATACGTATAACAAAGAATTATTTTAGTAATGTTATTGTATTAGTACATCCGAGAACGTTCGTTACAACGTGGATATCACCGGTCGAATTTAAGGAACACAATGGCAGAAACACATAATACAGAAAAAACAACAGAACATCAATATACTGTAGAATTTGTTAAAGAAAAGTCACAATTAGACTGTAAAGGTTGTCAAAAAATAATTATAGACCCAGAAAGTAAAGAATGTCAAATGTGTATAATATTTGACACAATAGAAGAAGAAGAATTTGACAGAGAAGAATTGGCAGAATGGATTATGGAAAACAAAATAGATTGGTTAATATATTTTGCTCTATTGAAATTAAGCAAAGAAGAATTAATGAGTGCATTATATTTAGAATTTAAACAAAGGTAATTGATATGAATTTAACATGCTTATTTAAAGGACACGACCTCGAACATACAGGTTGCATTAGATATAGTGGTGGACATGCATATTCAATATTACAATGTACAAGATGTCCAAAAAGAAAAGATGTTAAAAGTCCTTTTTTAGAAGGTATTAAACATGATGTATGGAAGGATGAATGATAAAAATGATAATTACAGTAACAGCCAAAGAACTTATAGATAGAGGTATTTGGGAAGAAGTTTGTGAAATTAAAGGAATAGACGTCTAGGCAATAAATGAAGGACGTATGAATAATAATGACTTACTTTCATTTAATGAAAAAGAAGCAAAACGATTTGGGTTGATATAAATGACAGATGTAAAAGTTAAAATGAGTAATTTAATCACAATTAAAAATGTTTTAGCTGTTTACACAGCAGACGCATCGGGAAAACCATTAACAGTAAAACGCAGTGGTAATGGTGCTGCAATACAATTTTTAAAAAGATACTCCGGAAAACGAGTAGTGGTATTTATTATAGAGGACAAAAAATGCATAGAATAAATCCAAAATATAGTGTTTGTAAAAAAGACACTATAATAAATCCAAAATGCATTATTTGTGACGTCGAAATAGAATTTGCATCAGTTTTAAGAAAATTTTGTAGATGCAGTGATTGTAGAACAATTTTCTATAGACTTAAAAGATGTTGGATAAATAAAAATTTAAGCAACTTAACCGATAAAGAAAAAATTATTTATCATCGTCTTGTTAAAGACGGTGAATTCGAAAAACGTACTCGAGCTAAAAAAGATGAAAGTCCTCTTAACTTGAGTTGTACGATTTAGGTGATTTTAATGAAAAAGAAAAAAAATACAAATAATGAAAAACATAAACTGAACGGAATAAATATTCCTGGAAAAACTAAAGAACTTTCTTGGATTGATGCAACAGACCACACAGGAATTAATATCAAAGATATTGAACGAAAACCTATTTCTGAATATCTAACAAAGCGCAAAGCTGTTGGAAAAGTTGTCAAAGAAAATGATGATGGAATAATTATAGTTAAAGATATGGATGAAAATGGTGAATGTGATATGACTGCAATTCCTAAAAAGTGGTTAAAATGAAACAAACGTATGCAGATAAAATGAGAGAAATATTTGATAATGACGAAAAAATTCGTCAAGTCAAAAAACAAACATGGGATATACAAGCCAAAATTCAAGAAGTTAATCTTAAACGTAGCATACTTACTGGAGAATTGCAACAATTAAAAATAAAAATCGAAGAACGAAAACTTGAAATTAAAAAAGAAAATGACAAAACCAAGTAATGATTACAATGACACAATGTAAGTGGTGTAAATATTACAAAGATGGCAAATGTCTAATCGAACTTGTTCAAGATTGCAGTATTATAGAATGCTGTAATTTTATAGAATATAAATAAATTATGCCATACGAAAAAAGATATGAAAAGGACCTATAATTCTATCCATCCCGGATAGCCCAAATTATAAACGCCCTCCTTTCATTTCTATCGTAAGTTGACATAATTAAAAAAAGGTTACAAATGAAACACATAAAAACATATGAAGGCGACAATGATACCAAAACAATTTACAATGCCAAAGAGGAATATCTTGGCTATATAAAATATTCAAAATACAAAAAGAAAATATTATTTCATCCATACTTAGAAGAAACAATACCTTTAAATATTTCAGAATTAAATGATTTACAAAATTTTATGAAAGAACTCGAAATTAAACATGACAATGACAACTAAAAAATCATGTCGTCAAGTATTATTTACTGGTAATATAGTAAATGATATAGCATCATTAAAAGAAAAATCTGGTGCATCATCAGATGCAGAAGTTGTTCGAGATGCTATTAATCTTTACAAACTATTATCAAAACATAATGGACATATATTTATTATTCATAATAATATCAAACAAGAGGTATTACTTCCTCGTAAAAAATCGGTGATATCAAATATCAATAAAAATAAAAAAAGATGATGGATTAAATGAATTAATAAAATTAATTCGTGACATTGGATATATACCAACATGTCGCCAACTTGAGCTTTTTAGACTAGACCCAAAATATTTTTATCTTCCGACACCGAATTGGTTTTTCCAACATTTTGGGTCTTACAAAAATGCCTTATATGAAGCCAACATCACACATCAATATAAATACAGGGATAAATATGCTGAACGAAAAATATTGGAAACGGGTTAAATTACATGATAAAATTCTAAATCTATTTTCATTTAACCCTATCAAAGGCTACTGTAAATACTGTCGTAGAAACATTTACAAAATAAAATCTAAATGGGGTCGTAGGAATATATGTCTGTTTTGTTATCAAGCAGAAGAACGAGTTCGAGAAGAATACAAAGTAAAGATGTATTTTTAGGTGATATTAGGAATGGCTGTGTACAAAAACTACAATGAAGTTATTGAAAATCATGAAGCAATGATTGAAGCATTAAAAGACATTGATGAATCAAGAGATATTCCTCTTATTAATCATATTAACCGTACAGGATTAATGTTAGCATTACATCGTGCAGATTACCAATGTGAATATAAAAATTGTAATCATAAACAAAATCTTACAGCACATCACTTAATAAAACAGATGTAAAATTAATGAAGCTAAAGAAATTATGCAAATAAAGGAGAAAAAAGAAAATGAAATTACCATCATATAATTACTTAACTCCACAAATAGATAAACGATACTGTTGGTTTTGTAGTAAACGAATGGAAGGTGTTAACACTAAAGGTAAAAAAACTATATCTGGAAATAGTGTTCAAGACCATCATATTTATGGTCGACTTTATAGCAAAATAAAAGCACAAGTTCATAAAACCTGTCACGAAGAATATAATACTGCTAATGTAAAATGCAGACATCCTAATTGTGATAAACTATTAGCAATAAATCCTAAACCATTCTTAACAGAAGAATTCGAAGGTAACAAACGAATAGTCAAAATGTATTGTAGTCAAAAATGTTTGCATGATATCACAGGAAATAATCCAAAAAGCGTATTAACTGCAAATATTAAAATTATTACCCAAGAACAACTTAAAATTGGTGATTGGATATTATACTCCAATTATAAAATACAAGTAATGAAAATAAGTCAAAATCCAACCCCAAATAAAAAACCATCATATGGATTTTGGGCTACACGTAATGGAATTCCTATGAAAATTCCTAAATTTCATTGCTACTACAAAGTAATTGATTATAAGAAAGAAAAATGATTAAAAAATTATTCAAACAATTTACAACATTTTTTGGTGTTGGAATTATTGGAACTATTGTTGATTACTGTACATTTACAGTATTATCCTTAGGAATGCAATATTTATTAGCAACTGTTATCGGAAATATTATAGGAGCAATCATAAACTTTACCTTAAATAAAACAATTACATTTAAGAATAAAACAAATTTATCATCACAATTAAGAAAATATATACTATCCATAATCGTATATATAGGAGGAACATTTTTATTAATGTGGCTAACAGTTTCATACTTTTCATTCAACAAATACATTTCACGATTTTTGATTACAGGAGTAATGTTTATCATCAATTTCATAATCAATAAATGGTATGTTTTCAAAAATGAATGACATTGAAATTATCAAAAGAGTATGGTTTCACGTTTTCATATGGTGTTGTATTGCTATATGGTTCACATTTTTTCGTTGGTCATTTGCTCCAGTTATTATTGGAATACTTTGCAGTATTTATATATCACCATCAGTAATATCATGGTATGTTCGTAGGTCACAGGGATGATAAGAAAAAACCTCAATAACAATGCCTTTATATAAAATAAAATGATAGGAAGAATTTGGTTAAAAGTATTTATGATTTGTTTACTCTTTGGTTTAATAATACTCGGCCACTATCTTTTAACAAAAACTAAAACTGAATATGCTACACAAGAATATAATAACAATACTTCATCAAATTTTAATTTTCTTGGAGAATCATTCGATGAAATGTTTCCATTTTTGCCACTCATTATAATAGCTGTTATAATTAGTTTATTCATAATAACATTTGGTGGATTCCGTCCATACATTATGAGATAAAAATGATACTAAAAATATGGCTCAACGTAATTATGGCATCTGCTATAATATTATTACCAACAATGATTGATTACATTATAGTTAATAATGATAATGTAATTAGCTATTTTTTATTTATCATTATTATATTAATAGTTGTTATTGGAACTATTGGAATAATGGTTCCTATATTCAGATTCATGGCATACTTTGGTGATTAATATGATATCAAGAATATGGTTAACAGTTATTATTATCATACTACCATTAATTAGCCTTCTTGCTATTCATTATGAATTTATTAAAGACACAACATCATGTAATTGTTTTTCAAACGTATCAGAAAATGCAATTTGTGAATGTCCATTAGATGTTAATAAATTTGCTATAATTGGAACAATGTTTGCTGTTATCTTTATAATCCTAATTAGTATAAGTGCAGTTGAACGTGATAGGCGCGCCCGGATTTGAACCGGAATATTCTGGGAGTAAACCAGACAGGATAAACCAAATTACATCACACGCCTATATTATGAAAATGATTTCTCTATAAATTCCTCGGTAATAAGAATCAAACTAAGAATAAAAAGTCCGCTCTTATTACATTTTGGATAAAATCCTACATGCTTCGTAACTAAATAACATTCATCATCATCTAATGTATTGATATCTATACCACTTACATTATGAATATCAACATTCTTAGTAACCATCTCTTTAATATCCTCTCCCAATTCAACTTCTTTAATTTCTGTTATAACGCCCACGCCGGGAATTGCACCCGAGTCTCCTGCTGGACAGGCAGGAATCCGTTCTACTGGACCACATAGGCAATTAAAGCTCAAGCAGGGTTCCGCCCCCTGTCCTACAGAGTCACAGTCTGTTGTGCTAACTAATAACACCACTTGAGCAACGGGCCAACAGTCCTTCATAAAAAATAACTCGGCTAGCATATGAATTATTTTTTACTACTCACAATTGGCTGATGCGTCCGGCGGGATTCGAACCCACATTGCATGGTTGGAAGCCACGAGTGTTTGGCATTGTCACTACAGACGCAGTTTTAATCATCTTTTACTTCTATTCCTAATACATCGTCATAATCACTATATTCAACATTTAGGAATTTCATTAATTCTTTCATTAACTCCCAAGTTATGTTATACCCATAATATTCTTTGTTACTCTTACGAATTTTTTTGGTTTCAAATCTAACTTGCTTCCAATCAATTTCATCATCTTTATGAAGTTGATATGTAGCTCCTCTTATTGTAAGCGATATTCTACCACTGTGATAATATCTATGGCACGTTCCACAAATACAAGCTCCATTCTTCTTTGAAGTTTTACCTTTATTTTTTTGAAATTTAATATGATGTAATGTTAACTCTTCATCAATTTTTTCACAGTCTTTATTTTCACATTCAAAGTTAGCTTCTTGAAACACAACACATTTGGTAAAATATATATTATACATCTCATCCATTATTTTTGGAGTTAATGCTTTAAGTTTATCACTATCTAACTGTGCGAAAAATTCCTTTCTTGTTCTTATTGTTCTAAAAATATCATACATTCTAATCCCTACAATGGGACCACCGGGAATTGCACCCGGACCTACGAATCTTCAGTCCGTCCCACTCCTATTATGGTATGGTCCCAATTAATATTCCTGACCGGATTCGAACCGGTGGCACGAGGTCCAAAGCCTCGTAAGTTTGTCCGCTACTCCACAGGAATGTTTTACACAATTAAAAAGGGCACGGCGGGATTCGCACCCACGTCTCTCGGTCACCTCGTGTGAACCACTCCTTAGCTACATCCGTAGAAGCCGAGTAGTCTTCTGTTAGCCTACGCGCCCATTTATTTATGTAAACCCAACCTATCATATAATTCATTAATTGTTTCTTTTTTATAATGGGGTTATGAGGATTTGAACCCCAATTTCGTGCTCCCAAAGCACGAGTGCTACCAAATTACACTATAACCCCAATATCAATAATTATTACTCCTAAATTTTTAAGTTTTCCTCTTCTCAATTTTCCTAATTTATATTGAGGACATATTAAAAATTTTTGTCTTGTTTCATTTAAAATATATTCAAATCTTTTTATTGCATCATAAACGCCTGCTGTTACATCAGTTGTATATTCAATAATATAAAATTGATTTACAAAGTCAAACCATTTATTATTAATTTTCTGTGGAAATAATTTTTCTGTTTTAAAATATTCTTCTATTTTATTCTTAACTTTTTTCTCACACTTCTTATGATTATATTGTGGTGAAATCCAACATTCTTTTTTATAACATACCTGCCTTGTCTCTGTTATCTTGCATTCAAATTCTTTTTGACATATTTTACATCTTCTAATTTCTCTTTTTGTAAATTTTTTTCCTTTATTTGCAATTGACTTTTTTATATTAGTTTCTTTTGAAAATATTCTTGAATTTGCACAACTACGACTACAAAATCTACCACTTCCAAAAGTTCCATCATGAACCTTTTTACATTTTTCACATAACATAATGTTCCTACCGAAACTCCAAATAGGCATACCCGGACTTGCACCGGGGTCAAAGGTATGTTACACCCTCATGCTAGCTGCTACACCATACGCCTGTATCATAAATGGCCCGTAGAGGAATTGCACCTCACTGTCGGTACGTCTTTGGGAAGACCCCGAAACTAAATGCATTATTGATTGTCTTAGTAAGCGCGCACTTCCTCGACAATCGCAGCACACAGTCCGTAATACTCCTACCGGGACTTGCACCCGGGGTATCAGGTTTCTTTAATATCAATAATATCAATATTACGAAAGCCTGATGTGCTTGCTGCTACACTACAGGAGCAATTTAACGCTAGGCGTGATACCATTACACTACCTGGACCGAAGCCCAAGGCCGGATTCGAACCAGCATTTCCCAGCTCATATCCCAGAGCTGTTCAATATTGAAACTGAAATAACGTTGTGATAATAACGGCCGGTGTGTTACCATTACACTATACTCGTTCGTTTATGGACTTCATCCAAACTCGCGAATTTGAAGTTACTCCCACACCTTACTTTGAATAGTTGGATTCGAACCAACATTGCCGGCGTATTTTATTTCGCCAGTTAGGTCTTTAAACCTATAATTCCACTTAATAATATTTATAATCCTGAAGTCAGCGTAATATCCAATATACCACAATCACTTATAGTACTTCATCGTGGAGGTATACCTCCAATGATTACTCCCTATATTATATGACTGACGGGATTCGAACCCATTTCTCCGACTAATGCCCCTGACCGGATTCGAACCGGCATCCGAACACATTCTTAAGTGGTCCTTATAAGGCGTTTGAGCCAGCCACAATATCAGGCGTTCGCTCCACCATTAAGCTACAGAGGCGTATTTTTTATAAATCTTAATCTCTTCTATGTATGAATCTGCCCAACCGGATTTGCACCGGCTCCAAATGGTCTACAGCCACTTATGCTACTATTACACTATAGGCAGTTATTATTAATAGCGATACCCGGATTTGAACCGGGGCTCTCCGGCTCATGAGGCCGACGGGATAGTCCAGACTACCACTATATCGCTATATTGTTGAATAGAACTCTATGTGTCCACAACAAATGAACACATGGCAGAAATTGTGTGACGTTTATCATGAACACGTGGAGTTTAATCAACAATCCACGAAACCCTGTTCCGCGAAATAGACGGGGTTCCGTATTCTCCTTCCGTGTTGCATAATGTATGTCATTTTCTAGATTAATCACCTAAACTGATTCAATGGGGATAATCATCCCCCATTTTGGCAAAAATAAGTCATCGTGTCCTACGGGACCATAAAGATCCAAAATGGACATTAAATTGTCCTGTATGAACCGTTAAAGGTCTTTACAAACATTACAACAATAAAACACAATCTATATATAAATACTATTATGGTAATTCAGATATGATTTCACAAGTTTTATATAGTTGTTATGTTTTACAAGTATTTACAATGGTATCGAATAGTGTGACTAAAGCCTGTAAGACCAAAAGTTGGTCGTTGTTAGCGGCACTCACACTGACGTCCAAATAAGGACTCAGATGCCATTTGAGACATTCTAAATTTCATTTAACGCTTATCCATTAATGCCTCAACTGGCAATGTGAGTTCTAAAAATATAAATTGTGAGCATAGCTTAATGGTTAAAGCATCTGGCTGTTATTAAAGATAACATCTTTAACTGAGACCAGACGAGTGCCAGTTCGAATCTGGCTGTTCACGTTTCGCCCGTGTCGCTTAGCCTGGCCAATAGCACTCGACTTTTATATTGCTAACGCAATAGAAGATATCGAGAAAACGGGGGTTCAAATCCCTCCGCGGGCATCAGATATACATTTGCGTATGCAGTCTTTCGAAAGGAACAGCATCGACGGATGCGGGTTGGAATCACACTCCACTGCAGTATATCTGTACTACGGGAGCGTGGTGTAGCAGCTAGCATAAGTGGTTCCAGACCATTTGACGCGGGTGCAAGTCCTGCCGTTCCCATTAATTGGGCTGCGTAGTGAAATCTGGTATCGCGTCTGTTTTGCAAGCAGGAGACTTCGGGTTCAAATCCCGACCAGTCCATTTATTTTAAACTCATATACGGGTGTGCCGGAGTAGTCGAACGGGCCAGACTTAGGAGCCGAACAGCTCGGTCAAAGGGCTAAACTCAAAAACGTTCAGCTGAGATATCTGGTATTGGCTAGGTCATACAACGCAGGTGCAAATCCTGCCACCCGTATTAAAACACGGATATAGCTAAGTGGTCAAAGGTGACAGCCTTAAGAGCTGTTGGACGCAGGTCCTTCGTGGGTTCGAATCCCTCTATCCGTATCTAAAACAGGCGTGTGCTTGAGTGGTCAAAGAGTGCGGGTTTAGACCCCGTAGGACAAGGTCCTTCCAGAGTTCGAATCTCTGCACGCCTATTGAATCATGTATGCAAACTGGAAAGCGGCGTAAAGACCAATGCGCAAAAATTCGGCAAGGATGTCATTTCGAAAGCTCTTTATAAGAGTATAAGAAACCTTAGTCCGATGCTTGATAAGTCTTTTGCGGGTTCGAGTCCCGTTATGATTCATTTTATTCGCCGTTGAAGCTGAAGCGGAGGACGCACCGGGTTTGTAACCTGGAGATTAGCGGGTTCGACGCCCGTCAGCGGCTTTTCATAACGTTTAAATAAATTAATATATTTTTAACTATATGATATGTGAAAAATGCAAAATCAAACATGATGGAAATTTTGGAAGCGGCCGTTTTTGTTCAAGAAGCTGTGCAAATTCAAAAATATTTTCAAAAGAATCAAAAATAAAAAAATCAATTGCTAATAAAAAATATTATAAAGAAAATCCAGATAAAATTAGACGAGGATTTAAACATACAAAAGAGCATAAAGAACATATGAGTAAAATAATAAAACAACATCATAAAAATGGTATTTTAAAAAATTGGAGTCAAACATTAATTAATAAAAATATTCCAAGTGGAAATAGTTATTTAAGAAAAAATGAAAAAATATTAAAACCAAAAATTGAATCATACTTAAACACAACAAATCTTTTTCCACAAAAAATTGGAAAACACTGGTTTGATTTAGTCAATAAAAAATATATAATAGAACATAGTAATGATTATGGTTATGGAATATCAAATGCTATCAAACGATTTAAAACAATAACAGACGATAAAAGAATAAAATACTTAATAGCTCCAAATAAATATTTTGGAACAATAAGAAAACAACGATTATATCAAACAGGAACAAAATTTATACCATTAGAACAATTTATATAATGGGGGGTGTGGCCAAGCGGCTAAGGCGACTGCCTGCAAAGCAGTAGAACGGGGGTTCGAGTCCCTCTACCTCCTTTGAATCAAATAATGCGAGAATGGCTTGACGAAGAACAACAATTCATCAAGGATGCTGAAAAGAATGTTGTGTTAGGAGTATGTGATATTGGAGGATGTGAAAATATCTTTGTTAAACAATTTGGACATGATTCGGTATGTCAAGAATGTAAAGATTTTTTATCAGATATTTTTTAATTGTCTACGATAAAAGCTACGGTATGCTTTGCCTGCCTGCTAAGTAGGAGCCCCTAGGGTGTGCGAGTTCGAATCTCGTCGTGGACGTTTTAAATTGGCGTCATTGGGTAATCTGGCCTTGCCCGCGCGGTTTGAACCCGCGTTTCGAAAGATATCTCGGTTCGAATCCGGGTGGCGTCGTTATTCAATTTTATTTAACAACTCTAACGATTCATTATATTCTTTATCAATATCTTGACTTACAATCTTATTAGTTCTTCTTTTACCTTTTACTAAAATATATATCAATATAACAAATAATAATCCAAATCCTATGATATAAAAATATAAATTTATTTTCTTAACATCAACTATTTCTTCAATAGGTTTTTGTATGACTACTGATTCTAATGATTTATTTTCTACACTTACTGTCTCCTGCCGAACCTCCATATCTTCTAAATAATAAGTCTTTGATGGCATATCTTCAGGTGCTGGTTTCCACGGTATGCCATCACTTACCCAACCATACACTTGCATTGACAATATAATTATCAACACTAACATGATTAATCCTTGTTTTCTTAACACTTTCATTACACATCACCTATTTAACCGTATTATTACCGCAGTTTAACACTACTACTTCGTACATAACATCATGCGTATAACGCATGATATTTAATGATAAACATTACTTCTACACTTATATATTATACTACTATACCATCTTATAAAATCCATCAATTACAAATACTCCACTCTCATAATGCCCTTCGATATCATAATCTTTAAAAATCCACAACTCGATTCCTCCAGTGGATACACCTTTTTCCCATCCAAGCATATTTTCGCCCATAAAAAGACCATTAACATTAACATCTACATTTGGCCACATTTTCTCATGTGAGTCAAATCTAAATATATCTTTAAATTTTTTTCTCATTTATCAACACCTATTAAGCTGGATTCACAACTAACGTCATAAACCACATCAACGCAATCAATATATAATATATCGTTGTCATTGTTTCAAGCTTCCCTTCATTCTTATAAAATATCAAAAAGAATACCAATAAAACAAATGAATATCTTATCTCAATAAGCCATGACAATCCTAACTGTGCTATAGCTACTGGATAAATCCAATACAAACCTCGTGTCCCATTATATTCAAGTTTTGTAGTAAGTATGGTAAGTACAGAAACCATCACTATAAGTGAAAATACAATCCTTACAAATATATTATTTTCTATAGCTACTAATAATAAATTAAACCAAATACCTTCATAATAATTATAAGGATGTGTTGTGTGATGAATCATTGCTCCTATACCTATAGCCAACATAGCTAAACCTATCCATTTTTCTCTAACAAGTATCTTACAACTCTCTTTAAATCTTCCTAAACAATATGGTAAGAAACACATAAAAAACAAGAATAAAAACATATATAAATTACCCATATGAAATGATACAGGATGTGCATCAGCATCGCCTTGTAAAACTCCTCCTGTATAAAAAATAAACCCAACAAATAAAATAACACCTAAAATAAATATCCAAGATTTTTTCAGATACTCTATTATATTCTTAAAATTAAATAGATATAATAACTGTTCTTTATCTACATATTGTATATAACCATATAGAAAGATAAATCCTAACCAAAATACATTCGTCTGTCTAACAAAAACAGATATAGTTCCTATGATACCACTAATCCAATAACGCTGTTTTGTCACAAAATAGAATGATAACAACACTAACGCCAAAGAAAATAAATCACTATACACAAGAAACATATATACAAACATTATTGGAAAAAATACTATTTGCAAAGTCTTCTGTAAATTTCTTGTAAGAAGATATGCTGCTGGAAATAACAAAAATATTACCAACAAACAACTAATTATTCTTAATCCAAATAAACTATATATACCTAATGGTTTTGCTATACTATATATCATTAAATGATATGTTATTGGTATTGTTAATGAATCCAAAAATACATATTCACCATCTAAAAAATGTTGTATCTGAACTGCATGTGCAGGCTCATCGCCTTGCATTCCATTACCACTTGTTACAAGAAGGCCTCCGAACACTACAAACAATATAACAACAAAAGCAAATATTATCTTTGATTTTTTAGAATCCATATTTGACCCACCTATATATTTTTCCCAAGACTATTATTATTGTAGCTCCAAAAAATATTATATATCCAAAAATAAAAAATTCTCCAATTGACATTCCTTTTAATAATCCACTTAATCCTATAATTGCTGTTGCGAGTACCATAATTAATAATGAATACAGACAAACAATAAAAATTTCTATACCTATTTGTCTACTCTTAATTTTCTTCTCTTTTTTAGTTTCCATTTTTAATCCTCACGAATTAATAAATAATCTATAAATTGCACACTTAATGCAAATATCATTATCATACAAATTAGATATTGAAACGTTGTTAGATATAAATCTTTAACCAACAAAATAAGTCCTAGCATACAAGTTATAAGACATATTAAACAAAATATACTCCAACAACTCTTTTTACCTTCCATATTTAACACATCCATATATATCTAACAAAGTAAAAAAAATCATAGTAAGCATAAATAATATAAAACCAAATATTACTTGTTCTCCTAAAGTAAACTTTGATATAATATCAAAAGCATAAACAAATATCACAACTGGTATTAATATAATCAAACAAATAACTGCATTTTTAAATGAATCTTTAACTACTAATTTTCTCTTTTTAAGTTCCATATTTTCACCACATCCTTAAACATTTTTAATGCATCTTTTAATCCATCTACTTTTGTGTTTTCATCATTATACCAATCAACTGGAATTTCTTTAATTGTAAGTCCTTGCTTTTCAGCATTCATTATAAGTTCAACATCAAACGCAAATTTGTTGCAAGTTTGAATCTTAAATAAATCTTTTGCTTGTTGTGTACAAAAAATCTTAAAGCCACATTGTGTATCTTTAATTTTAGTTCCTATAATAAACCGAACCATATAAGCAAATACCTTTCCCATTAACTGTCTCACAAACGGTTGTTTAATAACAATATCACTTTCAGGTAAATTGCGACTTGCTATTAATAAATCATAACTTACTGTATATGTAGTAAATCGTTTTAACATATCCATACGAGTAGCATTATCTGCATCCATAAATAATACTAAAGGATACATTGCTGCTAATACACCAGTCTTAACAGCACATCCTTTTCCCATATTATGTTTATAAGAAATAAGTTTAACTTCTTCTAACATATTAGTAATATTTGTAACAATCTCATAAGTTCTATCTGTACTACCATCATCAACAACTATAATCTCAAAACTCTTAAAATTTCTTTTACAATAGGCATATACATCATAAATTGTTCCAGGAACTCGCCGTACTTCATTAAAACACGGTATCACTATACTAATACTATCTCCCATTATTACACCCATATACTATCAACATATATTGTTTCATCCCTTAATTTTTTCATCACTCTTGCATAAGAATCTTTTGCTCCTATTAACAATATCACTTTTCTTGTAAAATGCCCAGGATTATATAACTGTGCTATTTTGCCCCAGAAACTTTTATCATCTATATCGTCCTCAGTTACTATCATAACAATTTTCTTGTTATCACCTAACTTACCTAAAACATCAGGTTAAATACGATTAATGAATTCGGGTTTCCGCTGTCCTTTGAATCCTGTAGCAAATACACTATATCCCTGAGCCTTTAATTTAATCATTGCAATACGTTTTAATCTATCTTTATCGCTTTTCATTTATACTCCCTTTGAATTTCCCCAAATTAATACATGCAATTGAGGTAATACTTTTATATTATTCCACTTATATGTATCATTAAGAATCTCGTTACTGAGCCACTCATACTTTTCAACTAAATCCTTATAATTATCATTACCTACATCATTTCTAACTTGTAATATTGTCTTTATATTATTTTTATAAGCTATTTTATGAATCATTCTTGCATATCTCAAATCTTTTTTATTTCCAACTAATACTTTAATCTCATCAATATTTGGTCTTAATTTTCCAATAAATGATTTATTGCTTGCAACTTTAATATCCATACATACTTTATCAACTACATCAAATATAGATTGACCAAATTTAATACCATTAGTTTGCACATTAACATAATAACCCTCACTTTTTAAATAAGCTGAAATAAATCCAATATTATATGGATATAACGTTATCTCACCACCTGTTAAACAAACAGACTTACAATTAAATGATTTTATTTTTTCAATAACTTCTCTTACTGTAATCTTTAACTTATCATTTCTTTTCCAAGATTCCTTAGTATCACAATCTATACATCCTAAATTGCATCCGGATACTCTGCAAAATATTTGTGGAGTTCCTGTCAAACTACCTTCACCTTGAATGCTACAAAATATCTCTATAATAGGAATCTTGCTATTCATTCTTAATTTCTCATAATTTTTTATAAACGTATTAATTCGTGCTTGTGCATACTCTTGAGTTATAAATGTTTGAATTTTTTTACATAATATATAAGTACTCGGTTTTCTTTTAACATTTAACAAATATTGACTTTTCAATTTATCAATATTAATCCATCTATCAACAACCCAAATTTCATTATTTTTATTAATCTTTCTAAAAGGAACTTTATCAATTGTTGAAAATAGATTATTATCTCTTAAAAGCTTTTGTGTAATTCTTAACCAATCAATATTAGTATTAGATATTTGAATACTTAAGCCATTACTATCATTATTTTTATCTGGTATTAAAACACAGCCATCAGAATCAATAAATCCACCAATAAACGGAAACGGATTATTTCTTATTTTACTCCATAAATCACCAGATATTAAATCTTTCTTCAATTCTCTCATAAAATTTTGTGATTTTAAAATAGACAATTGACAATAATTATCAATTAACTTTAATTTAATATTATCTTCTTTAAATAATCCTTTTAATATTTTCTTTACATTGTGCGCTTGTAATTCATCTGATAACGATAAAGAATATATATTTCCGTTTTTGCCGCCATCGCCAATCCATAATCCAACAGCATAACTATATTCATCTAGAACTTCCATTATTATTCACCTCATTTATTTCATCAACTTGATATTCGTGTAATTCTGTTTTAAGATTTTTTATATAATATAAAACTTCTTTAATTATCCAAACAACTCCGATGCCTAACACTCCATGAATAAATCCTAATGTATAACTATCCATTTTCTCACCTTCTATCTAATCAATGTTCCATTCCATCAATATTACCAAATCTATCTTCAACAACTCTAGGAAGTCTAGGAAGTTGAATCATTAATACACACCATACCATAAGACATAATAATTTAATTGCTGAATCATCAATCTCTCCGATTGCTGTCAATAACTTAATTGCAGTAAAAACAATAACAAACCACACTATCATTGATGCTAAAAAAGGAATATTACGAAAAAGCCAATGACCAATATTATTTAGTTCCGCTCTTAGGTCCATCTTTTTTAACCTCCTTACTTAATTCTTCTCGACACCAACTTGAAAGCATTGCTGTTCCTTCCCATTGCCTATTAGAGTTATCCAGCATCATGTCGTTATCATCAAATGCTAATTTTTCATCTTTCTCCCACCATTTTAACACCATGCGAGCAAACCAAGCAGATTGTTTTGCAATCTCAAATTCTTCCGATGTAGCATCTTTAAATACACCAGTCATTGCATAATACTGATTGCATCGTTCACAAATTGGTCCATCTTCTCGAGCAGTTTGATGATTCATTAAAGAAAGAATATTTGAGTCTATGAAAACAATATATGATTTCTTTACTTTCTTACAAACATGGCAAATTTCTTCTTTTTTATCTGTCATATTAATCACCTTATAATTCTTCTATCTTATATTTCTTTCCTTTTTCCAAATGAAATGTTCCACCTTTAAATTCTATAAACATTTCTGCATTCCTATCTTTATCTACCTGTGTTCCCACACCCCAAATTTCTCCCTGTTCTATTTTTTTCCTTGCCATATCAATCACCTTCTATTCTTTAATTTTACATCTTTCTTTTAATTAACATATCTTTATGTTTTTCAAAAAACTTTTTTGTTGGTTCAGTTGCTTCGTTTTTAGTATCTTTCGAATAGCCCCAAATTATATCTGGTATTTCACAACATTTAATTTTATTTGCTTTTGAAGATTTAGTAAATGATTCATGAACTCCCATAATTGTTTTACAATTTTTGCAACATACAAGTCCTATCCATTCACCATTTATTTTTATTTGATAAGTATCATATTTACATATTCTCGTTTTCATATTTAATACCTCTTATTTTAAATTCTCCTACATCATGCCTAATTCAGTTTCTCAAAGTGTTTACATATTCTTTCCGCTGTTTCCTCTACTGAATCTTTATCATATCCTGTTTCTAATAAACCATCTAATACTTGTGCCTTAATTAGATGTGTTAATTGTATTTTTACATAAAGTAAGTCTGTTTCTTTACTCATTGATATTACCTTATTAATTCCTGTGCATTTCAACTCTAGATAATCTATCTTTACATTTCGAATATGCAGCTTCACCACTACCTGAAATATCTGTAACATTAACCTCAATAACAGTATCTATTTTCTTAAATTCTTTTCATAATCATAAATTTTAGTCATCTTTTTCTAGCTACTTCAATCAACTTTAATGTTTTTTCCAATCCTTTCATATACTCAATATATAACGGTTCAATCTCTGCTGGTTTATTTAATATATCATGAATCTGCTCAACTAACCAGTTCCATCGTTCTTCTTCTTTGGATGTCATACATCCACCTCATTACGAACTATTTTCTCACTCTGCCAATGTCTAGATGTCTGTACATGATTTGGTCGTACATACTTCATCACATTCTCTGAAAATTGTGAATAATGAAATTCCATATGATTTCTTACAACAACCCCTTCATGACCTTTCTTTATTTGTTCGTTTGCAATTTTCTTTATTTGTTGTTCGATTTGATATGGTTTTAACGTGTCATCGAGATATCCCAAAACAGGAACCGTTCGACATCCCACCATTTCAGCTATACTTTTAACATTATCCCAATGACACCACATACTTCGTTTAACATCAAAAACTGCAAACAACTGAAAAAATCCTTTTAATTTTATTTTATCTTTATAATGAATGCTATGTTTAGCATACAACCATTCTCCAAACAATTTATAGTTATTTGGTATCTTATGTTTAATCATAGAATGCCATCGTTTCAACATATCAAAACTTCTATGTGTTGCTTCTAATCCATTACGTGCGGCTACAATTTTAGTATCCAACATAGAACAACTTCCATCCATTTTTAATAATATTACAGAATGTATTCCTGTAATATGTTTAACATCACCTATATCTCTACCATGATTTTTAGGTATATCTGAAAACGGTAAATATACTGTACAAGGATATTTAAATTTCACGCTACGTGGTTCTTTTAACGGTTCTCCCCATTTATTGAATTCTACAGGTCCTTTTAAATGTTGTAATGCTAATTTGGGTGGTAAAACTTCTTTCATAATATTGCAATAACTTCTTAATTGTAATGGCAATAATTTATTTCGCTCTGCGAGTTTGTGATGTGTTTCACACAGACTTGCACCATTATTAAGATAATAACCGCCATTCTCCCATAATTTTCGTTCTATAATATGATGTGCATCAACAGCTTTTTCTTTACACCATGGTACACAACACCGATAGTTATCTCTATCAAAAACTCCGTTACGAAATTCGTCTCGTGTTAATAGTTTTAGTGTCATATTTATCGCCATGCTGCTTTTGTTATTATAAATATCAAATTCACTACTATAATTCCTATCCATAATCCGTGAAGTTCCAAACGAAATCTTTCATTTAAAACATATGACCAAATCAATATATATAAACCAAATATAATCAATATACATTAACCTATAAATAATAAATATGCCATAAACATTTTATCGCCTACTTGATGGTTTTTGTTGTCTGCTAACCCAAAACTCTTCTGTGTTAACATCCATTATTGCAAGTTTACCTGTATAACCTGCTCCACAATCCATCATTATTAAATTATGAAATTTAATAGGCGCCATACAATCTTTAATATTTGGATGTCTTCCAAATGTTTCTGTAGTTGTATGCCCAACAAATACTTTATCAAATTTTGGAACTGGTTTATCTATTGCATATTGTATTAAATTTCTATCCCACAATAAATCATGTTTTTTTGTATATTGAACTCCTGTATATGGATTAAACCCTCCATGAACAAAACACATCTTATTTTCGACATGATAATATTTTCCTTTATTAAAAAAATCTATATGAGTTTTAGGAAATTTTAATCCTGTATATTTTCTATATGAAGCAAGCGTAGCTCTACCACCTTGTATCAACCAATTCTCATGTGACCAACCCGTCTTCATATGGTCCATGAACATCGCATCATGATTTCCTATAACAAATATCAAATTCTTTATCTTTAATAATTCTTCAACAACCATAAAAGTATTATATCCGCCATCAGCAATATCACCAAGTACAATCACTCTATCATTTTCATAATCAACTTTGGCTTTTGCTAACACTCCTATTAATGCTTGATACCTGCCATGGATATCACCAATTGTAAGTGTTCTACCTTTTTTTAAGCTTTTAATCATATTTATAACTTCCTTATTCTATTATTGTTTCTTACCACAATAAGGACAATATTTAAATTGCTTAGCTTCACCATATCTTATTGTTTTAATCTCATTTTGACAACAATAAAATTGAATTGAAACATGCCTTATATCCTCTGTAAATGTAAGTATTCTCATTTTTGCTGCATTTATAACTTTTTTCATTTTCTATCTACACGGTCCTGCTAACCCGCCTGCTATTTTTAACATATCTATACAAGTAGGAGGAACAACTATTTTATCATCTATGAATAATAATAAAATAAATAAAGCTAAAATAAACCATCCTATAATTTTCCATCCTTTATTCATATAGTATCACTCTTTTGAACGGAATATTATATTTGTCTTTTTAGTATCAATACATATTTCTAGATTTATATCTTCTGTAGGGAATTGTTCTTTTACTCCAATTAATTTCAATATTTCTGATGTTTTTATTTTAAGTCTTCTCATATTCATCACAATTCACTCTAATCTATCCAACATCTGATTCTTTAAAATTAACATCAGTCAAAGGTATATTTTTCTCTTTGAGATAATCTACAAGCTCCCAATATTGTTTCCCATCTAAATTACTGACATCTAACATCATATATTCATATGCCATCTTATCTCTCTAAACATCTGGTTCTGTCAAGGCGTCATACACAAGACCATCAATTACTGATTTAAGACGTATGGCATCTTTGATATGGGGCGTCACAAGAATCTTAGGTGTTTCTTTACTCCAATTCTCAAGACGAATGAGATGACAACCTTCTCCATTCTTGACATCTCCTCCTTCGTGAACAAGCTGAACATTTAATTTTGTAATTTTGCTGTCATGGTGCAAGTCTATAACTTCACCACATATATCTCTTTCTGCCATATCAATCACCTTTATTACATTTTGGACAAGGTACCTTCTCCTCATCTTCTGCAGGAACCGTACAACCCTTACCATCATCACTATCTGCATCGTATAAATAACCTTCTATACAAATGCTATCAGGGTAAGTCTCTGCTCCAAATTCGTATCCTTGATAGTCACACATTTTCACTCTAAACATCCTATTCTATCTTTATATCATAATCTTTAATAAGTGTATCATATAATTTATTTCCATACTTTGTGATGGTATATCGGTTAATACCTTTTTTAATAGGTAATTCTATGTATATATCGAGAGAGCCAAGTTTTTCTTTAAGTTTCAAATCCCGCGCATCAACACCAAGATGTTTACTTATCTTCTCATGAATTGTAACTCTATTAATACTAAGGTCACATCTCATAATCAAAGATATATAATACTTACATTGATAATTTAAATCTTCTGCTTCTGTTTTTGTTAATTTATTCATGTAATATCACTCTAACAATTTATAATCATAAGCCTAATAATATAAAACTACCTAACATGACAATAATACCTAAAGACACACATAATAAATATGCTGCATAAATTGTTGTATTACTTTGTCCTGTTTGTGGTAAATAGCCATATTTCTCTCGATATCTTTTCTCAGCTTCAACACTTATTCTTTGACCTTCTAATATAGCATGTTGTACCTCAACTCTTCGTATAGCTAAAGCAAACATATACTCTTGTTTCATTATTTTTTGATTAATCATTTTGGATTCCTTTCGATATTCTTCATTACTCTAAGCAACTCCTCTTTAGTGTGACTTTAATGAATAGTCGGTGAGCCATCACTAAATCTAATAGGAACTCCTCGTCTTTCACTCTTTAATAGCTATTCTTTTCTTTATTTCTGCCCGAACAGCCCTTAAATCTCTCTTATAGGTTTCTCTCAAAGTCCTCAATCCCTCAAGAGACATCTTTTCTAATCGACTTTTTCTTGCTTTCATTAGAGTTCACTCCTATGTTATCAATCCAATCAAGCAGCAGCATTATAATCTGACCCTTGCTTTTTCCAAGCTTCTCTAAATTTATTTTTAAGTTCTTCTGATACCATTTTTCTTATAAAGGTCGTAGTATTTTATCAGCACATTCTTTAAACTTTTTCCTTCCCTTTTCGATGCTATCAAGTTCTTTATCAATATCCGTAGGATTAATAATTGAGCCATATCTTTTCCATCTTGCAAGCTCTTTTAATATTTCCGAAATACTTACTGGCATAAAATTCCAAACATCGACGCCAACATTAATCAATATTGGTCTTCGTTTATATGCTTTACTAAACGGGTCAGGTGAAGAGTAATTACATCTTTTTATTTTCCATTTACCGTGAACGTGACCATGTAAATTAATATCATATTCCGGGCTTGCATCCGCTGGGTCATGAACCAAAAATAATTCGTGTCCTCCCAACTCAATAACTGCTTCCTTAATAATAGATTTTAATGAATTATTATTATCATGATTTCCCTTAATAAAAACAAAGTGTCCATTAAGTTTTTCCAAATATATACTTGCTACATCTGGTCCGCCTTCGCCAACTTTACTACCTGATGTGCCCTTAAAACAAAAGTCGCCTAAGAAAAAAACAACATCCTCAGGCTTAACTCTTGAATTATGATTTCTAATTATTGTACTATTCATATGGTCAACATTATTAAATGGACGATTACAATATTTGATTATATTAGCATGTCCCAAATGATAATCTGCCGTAAACCAAAAATTCATTACTACTACCTCATTATAAACTCAATAAATTCATTATCGGGTTTAAAATTATGTTCTTCAATATAATGAAATATCATTTGAGGAAATTGATATTGGATTTTATTTTTTTTATCTCTTAATATTTGTTCTGTACTACTTTTTGCAGGATTTGAAGGATGACAAAACTCACAATCATGGGAACCTAAAGACATAATTCTCAATCCATCTGATGCTTTCAATTTATCTATAAAGCCAATAGGAACAGTACCTTTTTCAAACGGCTCTTCTAATGATAAATAACCTATAGCTTTAAATGTATATTCTTCTAAAGGATGGTCTTTACACATCTCTCTCAATCCTTTATTCATTTCATTATGTTTTTCTTCAACTTCTTTATTATTCATTTTAATGAACCCCATCTAACATAAGTTTTATTAAATTCACCAACTAATATTTTTCCTTGAGTATTCAACATCTCATTATCTCTAAGCCATCTAAGTATTTCAACTTTTGTTCCAGGTGAACAATCACTTATGTTATACAATTCTTCCATTTTACGTTCCAACATTATTTCTCACCATCTAATGACTTTTTATCCAACTCAGCTAATTGCTTACAATAACTATTTAATTTATCACAATGATGTTCATTTGTATAATAATTATTTTCATCATCATCACTATCTTTTATACGAACAAGATGAACTCCATCTATCTCTATTTTATCTCCTATATCTAAACGGTTTATATCTCCTTTAATACTTGTTAAATCATCACGAGCGTCGTCTAATACTGCACATCCACCTAACTTTGGACATCTTTCAGGTATTTCATTTGGTGTAATTTCTATTGGCATTTTCTATTTTCCTATGATAATATATCAAACTTACATCCGTTCTTCTTTAAAAGTTTAACCATACTTTCATCAACTGCATACTTTTCATCACGAAAACAATTAAAACTACCTCCTGATTCCGCCTTTAGCATAACGCCAAAAGCTTCATCTTTATCTTTCGCAATTTTACTCAGTTTTATTAATACCATTTTTCTCATTATCTTTAATCTTCTTTCGTTGTTCTCTAAATATCTTCTCAGCATCTTTGACTTTTATATTAGGTTCAAAAATGCCCATTACTTGTAATATGTCACCTTTGTCAATTAAAGGACTATGTCTCATCTTTACCCACAAATCTTTATAGAATCCATCTCTGTGAAGAATTCTCAACTTTACCAATGAAGTTTCATTTTTAGTCATTTTATAAATCCAACGGTCTTTTACACTTAGGACATTTCTTCTTCTCACGTCTAAATTCCACAGACATATAATATCCATCAATAACAGTATTCGTCCCTACAATACCTTCTGCTTTCATTTGCTTAAGCAAAACTTTTAATATCTTATCTGTTTCTTTTGTAGCCATTGTTATAATCCTCTATTCCTTCTGCTAAAGCCATACCCATCATTTGTTCTTCATTTATTTGGTCTGAACTATTATCATACATCTTTTCATTAAATACTGTTGTCACAACATTATTTCTAACAATAAGATACATATCATTATATTTCATATCACAATTCATAAAACCCATATCATTAATTACTTCACCTTTTTTAATAGCGTCCTTTAATTTCCGTATTGCTTCCTTTTTTTTCTTTAACTTAAATCTTTGTCGTACTCTCATTATAGCATGACTACTAATTGAAGTTAATGGTTCATTGTTGTGACTATTTCGTTTTAACATAATAATAATACAACAACACTCATTATATAAAGTTATTGATTCATAAAGAAATAAAATAAAAAAGATTTACTCTGTTCTGCAAGAAATATGGGCAGATTGTTTCTTTACTTCTTCAACCTTTTTCTTATAACGGCCTTCTAAGATACATTTAAAACATTTTTCATCGTATCTATCTGCATACTTTGTATTCTTTCCTTTACCACATCGCCAATACTTTCTTTTGCACCTGTGTAAAGTCCACCCATGTATAGAACACTCTTCCATACGCTTCTTCATTTTTAGTTCCTCCATCCGTGACGCTGGCCACCTTGTCGAGGTTGCCTACCGCCGAGTCATTTAGACTCTTAACGGGTTGGATGAACCATTTTATTCATGTGAACCATACACACTATAAATACCTACCTATATTTAAATCTTTTGATTTTTGGCTGCTTCTAACTTATTAACAAACTGATAAATTCCACATAAGTCTGAATACTCCGTATTAGATATTGTTTTTATCTTCTGTAAATTATACGTTGACAGACTTTTAATAAACCTTC
>SDBV01002540.1_pt1 | contig 27288 bp, 25 predicted proteins | sample 2277081 | NCBI WGS metagenome assembly SDBV01 (sample SAMN10402039, study PRJNA504765) | marine sediment metagenome | isolation source: marine sediment core GS10_PC15, 223 cmbsf | place: Arctic Ocean: Southern Knipovich Ridge | collected 2010 | reverse complement strand
GGCCGCTCGAGGGGGCGCCACCTGGTTTGGCGTCGCGCGCCCAGAAGAGGCTCTGGAGCTCAGGGGTTCCGAGATCAAGGAACCGATCCTGGTTCTGAGCCCGGTGCCGAAGGACAGCCTGGATGAACTTATTCGCCAGGATGTCTCGATCACCATTGGCGACAGGGATCAAATCAACGCCGCCGCAAACGCCGCGCAGTCCCAGGGCTTGAAGGCTAAGCTGCATCTTGAGCTCGATACCGGAATGAGCCGGATCGGGGCAAGACCCGAAGAAGCCGTCTCGCTCGCTCGCGAACTTCAAGATCTCGACTCGGTCTCTTTCGACGGCATATTCACGCACTTTGCCCGGGCCGATGAGCCCGATGCACAGTCGGCTCGAGAACAGTTGGAGCGCTTCAACGGAGCGCTCGCGGAGCTGGAAGCAGCCGGTCTGCGCCCTCCGCTGGCCCACGCCGCCAACTCATCCGCGACCCTTATGCTGCCAGAAGCCCACCTCGATATGGTGCGCGTCGGAATTGCACTCTATGGCCTGCAGCCTTCAAAGGACCAGCCGCTCCCGGCAGAATTCCGGCCCGCGCTTCAGTGGAAAAGTCGGCTGACTCGTGTGAGAGACCTGCCGGCTGGGACCGGCGTTAGCTACGGCCACGACTATGTTACGAAGACCGAAGAGCGAATCGGGACGTTCCCGGTCGGCTATGCGGACGGGTTGCGCCGGACGGGGGGGAACCAGGTGCTGGTCGGCTCTCAGCAGGTTCCGGTGGTGGGCAGGATATGCATGGATCTCTCGATGATGCAGCTGGGACCGGTTCCCGGGGCAGAGGTTGGGGATGAGGTGGTGTTGATCGGGAGTCAGGGCGACGCAACGATTACCGCAGAGCAGGTCGCCGACCGCTGGGACACCATCAATTATGAGGTCACGTGCGGGATCGGCCAGCGAGTTCCCCGGCTATTCGACTACCCCGATTCGCTCAAATAGCGCTCATTCACGGCCGGAACCAAGTAGTCTGCGAAGGCGCGATCCAAATCGTATTCAGGCGACCATCCCCAGTCCCGTCGAGCAGCGCTATCGTCGATCTGGCTTGGCCAGGTATCAACCATTTCCTGTCGATGCTGGTCCGGCTCGAAGCTCACCTCTGCTGAGGGGAAGTATTCCACTACGGTCTGGCGCAGTTCTTCTGCGGAGGGGTTGAATCCGGTCACGTTGTAGACTCGCTCCGGCAGGCTGGGGGCGCGTGCGAGTTCCCGTAAAGCCCGGATTGCATCCGGCATGGCCAGGAACGGAAGCACGGTGTCGGGGCGAACAAAGCACCGATACGACTTCCCCTCAGCTGCGTAATGCAGCATCTCGGGCCCGTAGTCGGTGGTGCCTCCGGATGGAATAGTTTGGGCGCTGATCAGCCCTGGAAGGCGGAGGGCGCGAAAGTCCAGTAAGCCGGAGCTTTGCCTGGCAAAGTGATCTCCCAGGCGCTCACAATACAATTTTCCGGCCCCATATACTGAGCTGGGCATCAATTTCTCACTTTCGCCCACCGGTCCTTGAGCCTGCTTTGCCTCAAGATCCGCCAGTCCATAAACCGCGAAACTGCTTGGGAAGAGGAAATGGACGGTCGTCGAGTGCATCTCGCTCTGATCGAGGGCGAAGTTGAGCAGATTGGCAGTGCCCTCGACATTGACCCGATGGGCCAATCCTGGATCGCTTTCTGCCTTCGTTGAAAGGATAGCCGCCAAATGGAATATACGGGTGATCTCGAACTCTCTCCCCAATTCCTCCAACAATTGTCGATCGAGAATGTCGCCCTGGACGAATTCCAGGTAATAGCCGGCCAATCCAGGATCCAACGGGTTGAGATCCAGAGCCAGTACCCGATCCGCATCGAGAACCCTCAGCAAGGCCTGACCGATTTCGCCGTTCGCGCCTGTGATGAGAGTGATCCCTTGATCCATCAAGCTCCTTCAATCAGTCCAAATTTGATATTGCCATAATTCATGATTTTGAATCAAGGATATCCTGCTGCTCAATAAGTGAACTTCGTCAGAGGCGCTTGACTTGACTTTGCCTAACAGGGTTCATAAAATGGATTTAGCCATACGACACAGGCGGAGGAGAGACCCAGTTTCTCGGGCACCGAAGGGGCAAGTCCGCACGTTGGTGTAACTGCGGACGAAACTCTCAGGTAAAAGGACCCCGCCTGGCCGAACCTCTGGAAAGCGTACCACGCACCGACGGGGCAAATCTCGCGAGCGGGATGAATCTCTCAGGTTTCTGACAGAGGGCACACACCGAACTGTTGTGTGCCCATTTTTTTGTTTCATCAAAGGAGGCAGCATGGAGTTTCCAGGCGATTTGAAATACTCAGGAAGTGATGAATGGATCAAAGCCGACGGTGACACCGCAACATTAGGGGTCACGGACTTTGCCCAGGATCAGTTATCGGACGTCGTCTACTTTGAAATCGTTGTTGGAGTGGGTGACGTGATCTCGAAAGGAGATGAGGTCGCTATCTTGGAATCAGTGAAGGCCGCGGCCGAAATTAATTCGCCTGTATCGGGTGAGGTAACCGAGATCAATGACGCACTCCCCGACAGCCCAGAGGTAGTTAACTCCGACCCATACGGCGGGGGTTGGATGCTGCGCATCCGCATGAGTGATCCAACAGAGCTGGAGCAGATGATGGATCCCGCCGCTTATCAGGAGAACACAGAGGAGCGAAGCAGCTGATGGCCTACATTCCTCACACCGAGGCAGAGCGACGGGAGATGCTGGCGGCCATCGGATTCGAGAGCATGGAGGATATGTACTCCGATTTGCCCGAGGCGGTGCGGTTTCCTGATTTAGCCTTGCCGGATCCAGCCTCTGAGATGGAAGTAATGGAGGAGCTGCAGCTCCTGTCGCAAGCCAATTTACACGTGCGCCAGACAAGCTGTTTCCTGGGTGCCGGCGCCTACAACCACTATGTCCCCTCGGTGGTTGACCACGTTCTCCTCCGGAACGAGTTCTACACCGCCTACACGCCATACCAGCCGGAGGTCTCACAGGGGACGCTCCAGGCCATCTTTGAGTTTCAGAGCCTGATCACTTTTCTAACCGGAATGGAAGTGGCAAATGCCTCGCACTATGACGGAGCTACTTCTCTCGCAGAAGCCGCCATCCTGGCACTAAACCACCATCGAGGAAAACGAAGCAAGATTGTGCTCTCTCCGGGAATTCACCCTCAGTACCGGGAGGTAGTGCGCACTTACTTGCAAGGGCAGCAGCTTGAGATCGTCGGCGACGATTCTCTCTCAGATGAATTAGGCAGTCACATCGATGAGAACACAAGCATGGTAGCGGTTCAGTACCCCGACTTCTTTGGAAACATCCACGACCTGGAAGCGCTCGGGGATGCGGCGCAAGAAGCCGGTGCGCTCCTGTGTGTCGTGGCCAACCCCATTGCCTTGGGGATGCTTGAGCCACCTTCCGAGTTTGGTGCGGACATCGTCGTCGGGGAGGGACAGCCGCTCGGTATTCCGCTTTCCTTTGGCGGTCCTTACATTGGATTCTTCGCAACTAAGCAAGAGTATGTTCGCAATATCGCCGGCCGCTTGGTCGCAGAAACGCTCGACACTCGCGGTCAACGCGGATACGTGTTGGCTCTCGCCCCTCGTGAGCAGCATATCCGCCGCGAACGGGCTACATCCAACATCTGCACCAACCAAGGTCTGATGGCGCTGGCAGTGACCGCCTACCTCTCAACCGTGGGTCCGAGTGGACTCAAACAGGTGGCGGAACTCTGCTACCACAAAGCGCACTACGCAGCGCAAGCGATCAATCAATTGGATCGCTATAAGCTATGGAATCAAGGTCCCTTCTTCCATGAGTTTGTCGTGCGTTGTCCCCGACCGGTGGCTGAAATCAATGAAGCGCTGCTGGACCATGACATCATCGGCGGTTACGACCTGGGGCAGGATTACCCTAACCTCGCCGATCACATGTTGATAGCAGTTACAGAGCTGAACTTTCGTGAAGAGATTGACGAACTGGTGGAGGCCTTGAATGAACACGCTTGAGCCGAACGTTTACGAATTGTCAACAGCCGGCCGACCGGGTCATCGCTTTCCTGACCTTGACGTACCGGTCGCCGAGTTGCCGACCGGAATGCTGCGCGATCAGCTTGAGCTTCCAGAGCTTTCTGAGCAGGAGGTTGTACGACATTTTGTTCGACTCTCGCAGCTCAACTTTGGCATTGACACGTCTTTCTATCCTTTGGGCTCGTGCACGATGAAGTACAACCCCAAGGTGAACGAAGACGCGGCCCGACTACCAGGATTTGCCCACACTCATCCGCTTCAAGACACGCGAGTCCTGCAGGGGAATCTAGCGTTGATGTTCACGCTCCAAGAGTGGTTGGCTGAAATCAGCGGCCTCGCGGGAATTAGCCTCCAGCCTGCCGCAGGCGCGCATGGCGAGCTGACAGGGATCTTGATGATCCGTGCCTATCACCAGGATCGAGGGGATACAGATCGCAATAAGATCCTGGTGCCCGATTCGGCGCACGGCACAAACCCCGCTACGACAACCATGAGCGGGCTGCGAGTGGTCGAGCTGCCATCAGACGCGCGCGGCAACGTTGATTTAGAAGCGTTACGCGCTGAGTGCGACGATACCGTTGCGGGGCTGATGCTCACCAACCCCAACACCCTGGGGCTGTTCGAAGAGCATGTAGAAGAGGTAATTGAATTGGTGCATGACTGTGGTGGGCTCGTGTACGGTGATGGGGCGAACATGAACGCGCTCCTGGGAGTCATACGTCCCGGCGACCTGGGCTTCGACGTGCTCCACTACAACCTGCACAAGACTTTCTCCACCCCCCACGGTGGGGGCGGGCCCGGTTCCGGACCGGTTGGGGTAACCGAGTCGCTATTGGACTACCTTCCCGGACCGATCGTCGGCATCGTCGAAGCCGGCGACGATGATTTGCCGCCGCTGTATGGCCTGGTCATGCCGGAGAAGACCATTGGTCGTGTTAAAGCATTCCACGGGCATTTTGGGATGCATGTACGTGCCTTCGCCTACATTCGCTCCAACGGAAAATCAGGTATGCGAGATATCGCAGACCATGCGGTGCTGAACGCCAATTACCTTCTGGCGGGTCTTCGGGATACCTACCGAGTTCCGTTCGATCGGACATGCATGCACGAATTTGTGGTCGAGGGGAAATTTGAAAACGCGCCCCAAATCCACGCGTTTGATATATGCAAACGGCTGATGGATTGGGGCTTTCATCCCCCCACGTATTACTTCCCTTTGATTGTGCGGGAAGCGCTCATGATCGAGCCGACAGAAACGGAAACAAAAGCCACCATGGATGCCTTCATTGAGGCCATGAAATCCATCGCGCAGGAGGCGGAGGATGATCCTGAGAAGCTTCAAACCGCACCTCATACGACTCCTTTCGGCAGGCTGGACGAGATCCTGGCGGCCAAACAGCTTGTGTTGTGCTGCCGTCCAGCAGAGCTAGGCCTGGTGGAGAGCTGATCCCCTTTTTAAAAGAGCTGGGCGCCAGACTGTAACTCTGGCGCCCTGTTAACTTGCCCTGGGACCCCTCATTCCAAGGCCGCGATGGCTAGGGCATCGTCCTGAGTCTAGAATAGCGGGCTCAATGGATTCTTAACGTGTGCGGTAGAATCATTTCCCTGTTTATTTCCAATGACCCAGACAGCTGACTCCGCAATAGAAGAGGCGAAAGCTCGCCCAACGGTCCAGATCCACCTTCCGGAAGGGCGGGTGCTGGAGGGCGAGCGTGGCCTGCAGCTCGCTGATTTCCTGAGGGATGAAGACCAAGACCCAGCCCCGATCGTTGGCGCCATCGTCAATGGTGAACTGCGCGAGCTGATTTACCCGATCGAGATGGAATCGAATGTTCGGCCGGTAACCATGGCCGAAGAAGACGGCATGCGGATCTACCGCCGCTCGCTAACGTTCTTGCTTGCAGCCGCCTTCGAAGAACTCTTCTCTGAGGCACGATTAGACGTGGAGCACTCAGTCGCACATGGCGGATATCACTGCCATGTCAGTGGCCGGGCGCAGCTCGAACCCTCAGAGCTGTCTAATCTTGACAATCGGATGAGGGAAATGGTGGACCAGGATCTGCCATTCTCGAAGACACAGGTCCCACTATCTGAAGCCTCCGAATATTTTGAATCGAAAGGATTCACGGATAAGGCCCGATTGCTTTCGCATCGCCGAAAGCCTTACATGATCATTTACGAGATGGGCGGCCATCGAGACTACCACCATGGCTACATGGTTCCGCGAACCGGGTACCTGCAGTGGTTCGGGCTGACCTCCACCGAAGACGGATTTACGCTTCGGTTCCCCAAGCGCGACACACCGACTGAGCTGCTTCCGCCTCCCCATTACCCGAAGCTAATGCAGACCTTCGATCAGTATGAGGACTGGATCCAGACCCTTGGAGTAGCGAGCGTCGGAGCGCTGAATGACGCAGCCGATGCGGGCCGAATGCGTGAAATTATTCTGGTCTCCGAGGCCTTGCACGAGCAGCGCATTGCGGAAATTGCGGCACAAATACAGGAAAAGCGTGAGACCGTTCGGCTGGTCCTGGTAGCCGGGCCTTCTGCGTCGGGGAAAACGACCTTCTCAAAGCGGCTCTCAATTCAACTTCTTGCATTGGGTATCTCGCCGCTACCGATTGGCCTGGATAATTTCTTTGTGGACCGAAAGAAAACCCCTCGCGATGAGCACGGAGAATACGATTACGAGCGGCTGGATGCGCTGGACCTTGATCGCTTGAACCATGACATGCGCAAGCTGGCCGCAGGAGAGCGTGTTCAGCTTCCGGAATATGACTTCATCAAGGGCACCCAGAGGGATGGCGAGGTAGCCCAGATCAGCGAAGGGCACATCGTAATACTAGAAGGGATCCACGGGCTAAATCCGGAACTGCTGCCCGATTTGCCGGAAGAACGAAGTTTTCGAATATATGCCTCCGCGCTGACCCAATTGAACCTCGACCGCTACAACCGGGTGTCCACGACCGACACGCGGCTGGTCCGACGACTCGTCCGAGATGCTCGACATCGCGGGAAATCTGCTTCGGACACCATCTCGCGCTGGGAATCGGTACGTCGCGGGGAACGGTTGTATATTTTTCCTTTTCAAGAAAACGCGGACGTCATGTTTAATTCGGCCTTAATATATGAAGGTGCCGCGCTTGCCCCGCTGGCTGAACCATTGCTGCGCCAGGTCACCTTTGGCACTCCCGAGCACGTCGAGGCCAAGCGCCTCTTATCTCTTCTAGAGTGGTTTGTCCCGATCGATGATTCTCCCATCCCTGATAATTCAATCCTGCGTGAGTTCATGGGGGGATCAATCCTGAGAGACTTCACCGTGTCGAACACTTCTTAACTTCGCACGGTTCTGCTATTCAATCCAAATGAGATGACAAGAACTCGAATCGGAGTGCTCGGTGCAGGCGCCGTGGGATCGGGAATTGCCCTGGCGGCGCTGTATGCGGATCACGAAGTTACTATGACGGATATTTTGCCAGAGGCGTTGGAACGTGCGCGGGAATATATTGAAGGCTACCTCAGCCGCAAGGGCTTTTCTGACCGGTTTGATCGGCTCACCATCAGCCCGGATCTCGATGCGCTGTCGGGGTCTGAAGTGGTTATTGAAGCTGCCCTCGAAACGCTTGAGCTTAAGCGGGAGCTGTTCGCTCAACTCGACCGCATCTGTCCGGCCCCAACCATCTTAGCCACGAACACCAGCACGCTGTCGGTCACCGCGATCGCGGCCGCAACCGCATCACCCGAACGAGTTGCGGGTATGCACTTCTTCAACCCCGCGCCGGTATTGAAGCTGGTCGAGATCGCGAAGGGGACATCAACCAGCGAGGAAACAGTGAACTCCCTGGTGAAGCTGGCGGAGTCGATGGGCAAGACACCGGTGGTGATGGGCGATTCCCCGGGCTTCATCGTCAATCGGGTGGCACGACCATTTTACGGCGAGGCACTGCGGCTGCTCATTGAGCGTACCGCAAGCCAGGAAGAAATTGACGTTCTGGCAACGCTAGGCGCTGGGTTTCGAATGGGCCCGTTCGAGCTGATGGACCTGATCGGTCTGGATGTGAACCTCGCCGCAGCAACCACCATGTACGAAGCTACATATGGTGAGCCTCGCTATCGCCCACATTGGCTCCAGCGAAAAATGGTCGAGAGCGGTGCGCTCGGTCGAAAATCGGGTGCAGGTTTTTATCAGTACGACGGAGATGAAAAGCAGTGGACGCCTCCTACCGCTCCTGAGATGCGCAAGGCCTCCGGCTACGTTTTGGTCTCAGACGGGAGCTGGGCGCCGGAGCTGGGCGCCGGAGCTGGGCAGGCTACTGGGCTAGGCCGGCTATACGATGAGCGAGACCCACGGCGATCTGCCTCTGGCGGCGGTTGTGGTCAATGGACGGGATGAGGGCGTACGGGATGTCGTTCGCAGATACGATCGTGGGCTCGCGCCCACCATCCCGATCGTGTGTCAGACGGTAGATATCGGATTGAGTGAAATACAGGTGGGGGCCAATCACCCTGAACGAATCGTAGGATTTGACGGTTTGTTTATTGGCGCGGGAAGCGCCGCTACCCTGGTGGAGGGGCGCAATCTAGCTGATGACATTCGTGATGTGGTGACCGACTTGGTCGGATCCCTCGGACGCTTGCCGATCTGGGTAAAGGAAAGCCCGGGGATGATCTCGCCGCGGATTTGGTGCTGTCTGGCGAATGAAGCTGCGTTTGCAGTCGGAGAGGGTGTGGCAAGTTCTGAGGCAGTGGACACTGCGATGAAGCTGGGCGTGAGCTACCCGATCGGACCAATGGCCTGGGCTGACCAGCTTGGGCATGAGAAAGTTGTTGCCGTTTTGGATCACATGGCTAAGGAGTACGGCGAGGAGCGGTGCCGCGTGGCTCCCTGGCTGCGTCGAAAGGCACGGCAAAAAGAAGGAGAAGCAGGTGACTGATCGACGATACGTGGGGCAGGAATTTGAATTCTCAGCGATTCGATACGAAAAATCCAACTACCGAGCGACCATAACTTTCAACAGGCCCGAGGTATTGAACGCGATCAACCTAACGGTGCTGGAGGAGATGGGAGCGGCGCTCAAGGATGCCAGCTGGGACGATAGCATTGCCGTTGTTGTTTTGACCGGCGCGGGTGATCGAGCATTTTGCACCGGCGCCGATCTGAATGAGCAAAAGGCGTTTCTGGAGCGGCCGCGCGACTACTGGAAATGGATGGGGGAATTCATTGAGGTGCACGAACGGTTGAGAAACCTTGGGAAACCCACCATTGCCAGACTCAACGGGATTGTGGTTGGTGGGGGGAACGAATTCAACATGAGCTGCGACCTGGCGGTCGCGGTGGACGATATGTACATCCGGCAGGTCGGCACCAGCCACGGCAGCGTGGCGCTTGCTGGCGCCACTCAATTCCTGCCGCTGATCGTTGGAGACCGACGCGCGCGGGAAATCCTCCTGCTCAATGAAGAGATTCCCGCCAGCAGGGCGTTGGATTGGGGCCTTGTCAATTACGTCGTGCCTAGAGCAGACCTCGATCAGACGGTGCAGGAATTGGTAGACAAATTGATCCAGAAATTCCCAGAAAAAACTCGCTATACCAAACAGCAGCTAAATTTCTGGAGAGACTTCAGCTGGCATCTCACGATCGGCCACGGACGCGAATGGCTCGCGATCCACAACACAAGCCCAGAGACCTGGGAAGGCGTCAGAGCGTTTGATCAAAAGCGTTCGCCCGACTACGACTCGATTCGGGAGAAGTGGGCGGAAGACAGGTCGCCGGAGTGGTTGGAGGGAGGGCCGCCGCCGAAAGAGTAGATGCCGCCCCATATGCGAGCTTGATACCTAATCGTACTTATGTAAAGTAATAACCCGAAGAAGTATAATGGGCTACTCGCTTGAAGACTCCGACCGATCTCAGAGGAAATATGACCGAAGCCGATCATCTAGCAGAATTTGAAGTGCGAATCAGCCGCGGCGAGAAAATCGAGCCGGGCGACTGGATGCCGGACGAATATCGCCGCCAATTGATCCGCATGATTTCGCAGCATGCACACAGCGAGATCGTCGGGATGCTACCCGAAGGAGCCTGGATCACTCGTGCCCCTAATCTCAGACGAAAAATGGTGCTGCTGGCAAAGGTGCAAGACGAAGCTGGACACGGCCAATATCTGTACCATGCAGCGGAGACTCTGGGAGCTACGCGCGAGGAGATGATCGAGGCCCTGCTGTCGGGGAAGGCCAAGTACGCACAAGTTTTCAATTATCCGTCGCTCTCCTGGGCCGATATGGGCGTGATTGGATGGTTCGTAGATGGGGCTGCAATCCTGAATCAAACCATGCTGGCACACTGTTCCTACGGCCCCTACTCCAGAGCCATGATCCGGATCAGCGCTGAAGAAAGTTTCCACATGAAGCAAGGCAAGGAGCAGGTAATTATGCTCTCGCAGGGTACTCCAGCTCAGGTGGCAATGGTACAGGATGCGATCGACCGCTGGTGGTGGCCTTCCATGATGATGTTTGGGCCTCACGATCAGGATTCTCCAAACAGTCCAGCTCTTATCAAATGGGGAATTAAAACCAAAACGAACGATGAGCTGCGCCAGGATTTTGTCAACCAGATGGCTCCCGAAGTCATGGAGCTGGGTTTGACACTGCCGGATCCGGACCTGCAATACGAGGAAGCTGCCGGCAATTGGATCCATGGCCCAATCGATTGGGATGAGTTCTGGCGGGTGGTCAAAGGCGACGGCCCATGCAACGCCGAACGCTTGGCCGCGCGAAACAAGGCCCATGACGATGGTTTGTGGGTGCGCCAGGCACTGGAAGCCTACAGCCTGAGAGATGCAGGTGTAGCGGCGGCATGACTGCTGGGGATACGCAGTGGCCGCGCTATCATGTGTTTCATCAGGAAGGCCTGGATCAGCCTCATATCAACTCAGGCTCGGTTCATGCGACCGATGCCGAGATGGCGCTGCAAAATGCGCGCGACGTATTCGCGCGCAGGCCCGAGTGCGTCAGCCTGTGGGTCGTTCCTGCAGCTGACATCCACTCTCTCACCGCGGATGAGCTTGAGCGCATGGGTGTTCCGGAGCCAGGTACAGAGAACGGTACCGTGGAGACCTATCAAGTTTTTCTAAAGCAAATGCAGATCGGTTCTCATGGGCATGTCGGATCCGTCCAGGCAGCTTCGCCTGCCGATGCGCTTGCCCTGGCGGTCAGCGAATATGGGAAACAGGGCGGCCTCGTCTGGTGGGTCGTGCCCGATGCGTCGATTGCCCGAACCCCACCCGATGAAATCGACAGCCTCTTTCAGCCTGCTGCAAGCAAGCACTACCGAAGCCAGTCCTTCTATCACACCGTGACCTTGATGAGGCGTATTCGCGAAAAGAAGGAACTCGGCGAGTGAACCCGTCTCAAAAAGAGGCGCTCGCAGAGTACTTGATTGGCCTTGGTGATGACGAGCTGATTCTGGCTCACCGCGACTCCGAGTGGGCGGGTCACGCACCCATCCTGGAAGAAGATATCGCTTTTGCCAACATCGCACTGGATGAAATGGGCCATGCAGCGGCCTGGTACCGGCTAGCAGGTGAACTGCTTAACCAGTCGGTCGAGGCCTACCCGGACGAATTGGTTTATGTCAGAAAGCCAGGCGAGTTCCTCAACATCCAAATGGTGGAATTGCCCAATGGTGATTGGGCGTTCAGCCTGATGCGCCAATACCTGTTCGACAGCCTAGAATCGGTCCGCCTGAAAGTACTGGCCGAAAGCGAGTGGGAGCCGCTGGCCAATACGGCGATCAAGATTCGGCCGGAGGAGCTCTACCATTTGCGCCATACTCGTTCGTGGGTCAGACGCCTGGGTCTGGGTACCGAAGAAAGCAACCAGCGCATGCAGAATGCGCTGGTTGAGCTGTATCCATATGCGCTTCAATCCTTCACAGCCTCGGCAGAGGAAGACCATGGAATCCCAGATGGTGAGATGCTGCAGCGCGCCTGGGAGGCAGAAATCCGTCCGGTCTTGGCCGAATCAAATATAGAGCCTCCTGAGAACGAAAACTCACCGGTGCAGAGCAGAGAAATGCACACCTCCCATCTCTTCGAGCTCGTAGAGGAGATGCAGATAGTCGCTCGTGCGGACATTGACGCTCAATGGTGATAAGGATGAACTTGGATCGATATGCATTTGGCGGCGCAAACCTCCGCCACATCGAGCACGCATGATGATCGAAACCTCATTGGACCGAGTGTGGGAAGCTCTGGAAGAAGTCAAGGACCCAGAGATTCCGACTGTATCGGTTGTCGAGCTTGGGCTCATCCGTCAGGTGGGGTTCGAGGGATCCAGGCTGCTGGTAACTATGGCGCCGACCTTCGTCGGTTGCCCCGCGCTAGATGTGATGAAATTCGCCATCCAGGATCGGTTGCTTGAGATCGGAATTGATCAGGTTGAGGTGAAGATCGTACTCCAACCCCCCTGGACCTCGGACTGGATCACCAGCGAAGGCCGCAAAAAGCTCAAACTGGTGGGCCTGGCACCGCCGGTGAAGCACGGGGGAGATCTTGAGCACTTTATCGACGCTTCTGCTTCGTGCCCCTACTGTGATTCCACGAATACCGAACTCAAGAACAGCTTTGGGCCGTCGCTATGCAGGGCTATCTACTTCTGCAACAACTGTACGCAGCCATTTGAGCAATTTAAGCCGATCTGACGCTCCTCCAGCGCAAGCGGACCAAATTCCTTCTATATATTGGGGTTGATTTCATATATATTGTAAATTCGCACACGCAGGCGTAGATAGCGTCGCGCGCCAATTTGGAGCCTGGGTGCGCAGCAGGGCTGTAAAGCCTATGAAAATCTGAATGGATGATTTGAAGGGAAAGACATTAGGGCGATACAAACTCCTGGAAGACATCGGCCAGGGGGGGATGTCGACGGTTTACAAGGCCCGCGACCTCGATAAGAAGCGAGAGGTGGCGGTCAAGGTGCTTACCCCGTACGTGGCCCAAGAGCCAAAATTCAGAGCGCGTTTCGATCGCGAAATTCGCCTGCTAAAAAACCTCGAACATGACCATATCGTGCCGGTCCTTAATTATGGGGAAGACGAGGGCATCACCTACATCGTCATGCCTTACTACTCCGGCGGGACGCTTCAGGACCGCGTCGACAATGGCGGCCTGGGGCTCGACGAGGTTGGGCGTTTCATGCAGGAGCTCACAGACGCGCTCCAATATGCACACGATCAGGGAATTGTCCACAGGGACATCAAACCATCCAATATCCTGCTCGATGAGGATGGGCAGGCAATGCTTTCCGACTTTGGTTTCGCCTATGTCAGCGAGACATCGCACAGCCTCACTGGATCGGTACTCATTGGAACCCCGGCCTTCATGTCGCCCGAACAGTGCAAAGGCGAAGAGGTGGATGCACGCTCTGATCAATACTCGCTAGGGGCAGTGCTCTACCAACTCACGACCGGCCGGTTGCCCTATGAAGGCGATACTCCGATGTCGGTGGTCATCAAGCACTTGAATGACCCACTTCCCCGGCCACGATATGTCAACCGGCACCTGCCAGATGTATTGGAAGCGGTCATCATGCAAGCCATGGCGAAGGACCCTGATGATCGCTATGAAAGTATCGGAGCGATGAGCCTGGCATTTGCTGCAGCAATGGATGAATCGGTTGATCCTGAGACAGGGCTCGCGCGAGCCGCATACATCGGGCCCGCGCCTGAAACCCAGGTAATCGTTCATAAAGAACGCGGAGTTGTTGCTCTACTGACCAGAAATCGCGTTGCGGCTGGCATTGTTTTACTTGCGCTGCTCGCGCTTCCAATTACCGCCTTTGCGCTGAACGGGCGGCTGTCGGGTCTGAACGGTGCGGCTGCCGGCAGCCAGACGCCTACACCATCCATATTCTTGTTGGCTACAATCGATGCCTTGTCGACCGAAAATGCGAAGGCGCTGGGCGACTCCGAAGAACCGGGTGCGGTCGAAACGGCAGTAGCCGCTACCGTTGAGGCGATGAGGCTGTTCGATGAGCCTGAGGCGACCGTGCCTCCGACCTCAGAAATTGAGACCACATCAACTCCGACGCCCACTCCAACCAATACACCGTGGTTCACACTTAGGAATCCCACCGATCCGCCGGATGACGATCCGCCAGGTCCGCCGCCACCGACTTCAACATCCATCGTGCCCACGCCATCTCCGACGCCGGGCCCATCCAGCACTCCGTCCTCGACAAACACACCTGTCCCACCATCCACCGATACCCCGCCCCCGCCACCCACATCCCAGCCAGATGCCACTCGTACCCCAAAACCGTGCAGTGAGTATCCCCCAAATAACCCGAAGCACTGTCCACCGACTCCGTAGCAAGTCCCCTCTGTTTGCAGACCGAAATGCGGCCAAATTGAGCGCCTCCTTTGATCAGGACACCAAATTCAAGGGCGAGCGAGCGATCTTCGAATAGATATTGGAGTACCGACCATTAACGCCTGAATAAGAGAGACCAACTTGCCCGTTGCCTCTCGGCCCAACTGGGGTTAAGGTATGTGACTAGGGAGACGCCTATGTCTGTAGATTTACCGGCAAATACGCAAGCCGTCGATCGCGATCGGGTTCAGGAGCTGCTGCTCAAGACCTCCAGAACCTTCGCTCTGTGCATCCCCATGATGCCCGGCATGCTTCGGGATGCGCTTGGACTCGGATATTTGCTGCTCCGAAACGCAGACACGATCGAAGATGCGTACCGCTGGCCGAAAGCCCGCAGAATCGAACTGCTCGAAACATACAAGCAATTATTGGAACATCCAGATCCCAAGACCGCGCAGCAATTCTCCGAAATGTTTGGCGACGGTACGGATTTAGAAAACCCCGATCATCTCGAGCTGCTCCAATCGACACCCTATTTATTGGAACAGGTTGCCCTGCTGCCCACGCCTTATATCGAAGCCATTACGGAACACGTATTGCGCGTTATCGAATGGATGCAGAAATGGGTCGCTCTACACGACGATCACAATCGCTTGACCTTGCTGCGAATCAAACAACTCGATGACTATTGTTATGCGGTGGCTGGAATTGTTGGCGAACTAGTAACGAGTTTGATCAGTCTCTATAAGCCAACCCTGAAAGGAACTCGGCTTCTTGTTCTGAAATCGCTTGAGACGGCTTCCGGCCGGGGTCTGCAGTTAACCAACATCATCAAGGATGTTTTTCGTGATCACCAGCAAGGGCGGTACTACATTCCACAGGAATACCTACCGTTTGAAAATGGTGGGGCCCATGACGGGCTGATGCCCATCGTCGCACACGCCTACCGCAATCTGTGCCTGGGAAGAGAATACGTGCGAGCCATGCCGGAGGAAGAATTCGATATCCGCAAGGCGGTTCTGGTTCCGCTACTGCTTGCAGTAGCTACTCTTCGGCATTTGCTTGAAAACCTGGATGGATTGTTTGAGGGTGCAGATGTAAAGATCTCTCGCGAGACGGTGGTGGAAATCCTGATGCTTGCGGATCAAGTAGCGGGTGGGAACAGCGAGGTTCAGCAGGCATGGGATGACATTTCGGGACCGCTGCTGGAGCTCGACGGAACCAACATGTTGGTTCCTAAGCCTGCCTAGGTATTTTGGCGATTAGGTTTGGCCCGCCCCCAAGGCGGCCTTTTTCTTTTAATCTCAATCCGAATCTGCCTGATCGCTAGAGATTAGTAAGCAGCCACAGCGCCAGCATCCCCACCGCGATTGTCAGCCACACGCTCTTATATCGCCAAGCCACGAACGCCGCCAGGAATCCAGCTATCATCTTGAAATTCGCCGCGGATATCGTAATTTCCCCATCGATAATCAGTAATTCCGGCAGCACGATGGCCGCCAGAATCGCCGGAGGAATATAGACTAGCCCCCGACTGAATGCGAGCGGCAGGCGAGCCGGCGGTACCAGAACCGTGAAAGACAGCCGCGTAAGATACGTCACGACCATTCCGCCAAGAATGATCAGCCAGATTTCAGCGCTCGACATTGGCAGACTTTCTGTCCATCCATACACCAACACTAATTCCGACCACCGCTCCAATGAGCAGACCCAGTTTCAAAGGCAAGCCGCTCAGCAGCACAGCGATCACGCCTGCGCTGACGGCCGCAATTACCGTCGGGCGGTCGACCAGATTAGGGATGAGCAGTGCAATGAACGTAAGGGGAAGGGCAAACGCTAGTGGGAAGCTGGCCGGGATGCCGCCGCCGAGCCAGATTCCCAACGCCGTGCTGATCTGCCACGCAGTCCATAGCGCCAGACCAGTTCCCAGCGTATACCAATGTGCGGAGGCCGTATTTCCTCGATGATAACGGTTGGAGGCGGTAGCAAAGGCCTCGTCGGTCAGCAGCCACGAGAGCGAAAGTTTCCAACGTATGTGCAATGGCGCGAAATGCGGGGACATGCTTGCGCTGTAGAGCGCGTGGCGCAGGTTCACAACGAAAATCGTTGCGACGATAACGATGGCCGGCGCCATCTCTCCGATCAGCCCAACGGCAATGAATTGCGAACTGCCGGCAAAAACAAATAGGGAGAATCCCTGCGCGGCGAGCGGGGAGATGCCAACAGAAATGGCGAGCGCGCCAAAGATGATCCCAAACGGGATCACTCCCAGAAGAATGGGGATTTGATCTCGCACCCCAGCCCAAAATTCAGCTCGAGCTGCTTCATGGTTGGTTTGTTTATTCATTCAAATCGCAACCTACAGCGGCCAAGGATAACAAATCCCTCGGAAGCTGGCTTTTTGACCGGAGCCAATTCAAACTCCTGGTTGCTGGAACTAATTTGCATGGAAGAGCGTCCTCGAATTGAATACATGGAGGATTGATTATGAAATCCAAGTTTGCGCTTTCCACAACTGTGCTCTTTGGCCTCGTTTGGCTAACTGCCTGTAGTGAGGCAGAACCCACGCTGCTGCCCAGCGATCCACAGGAATCTGAGGATCTCACTATCGAGTCAGTGGAGCTGGTTCAGGCTGAAAGTTGGCCGGTACAAATACGGATGGAGCTTGCTGGAACGTTGCCTTCTTTATGCCATAGCCTCGATTATGCAGTGACTTTGCCAGGCACCGACGGAGTTATTGAGGTGGAGGCGCATGCCAAGCTTGAGGGAAATTCAGAATGCGAGCAGCAAGCACAGCCCTTCCTGCAGGCTATCGGCCTGGGTAGCTACACGGAGGGTGACTTTCAAGTGCTGCTTAATGGCGAATTTATCGGAGAGATCCAATTGGGCAACGAGTCCCAGGCTCCGGGTAGCAGCGGTGCCTATGGGGGAATGACGCGCGGCCCGGCATATATCGATGAGGCCGAACTGGTGATCCTCGAGAGCTTCCCAGTCCAAATCCAGCTCGTGATCCGTGGAGCTCTGCCGACACCGTGCGCTTCGCTTGAGTGGACGATAGAAGCTCCCGATACGCAAGGTCGGATCCAGGTAGAAGCATTTTCACTTCAGGATCCAGCAATAGATTGCATTCAGGTTCTACAGGAGATGGAAGAACGTCTCGCCATTGGGTCCTATTCGGAAGGCTCATACAGCGTATGGCTCAATGGAAAACTTGTAGGAGAGTTCGAAATCTAAGCTGGAATATCCAGACGAGAATTTACAAAAAATCTAGTGAGTGAGGATCTGCGACAGGAACAGCTTGGTACGATCTTCCTGGGGTCGATCGAAGATATCGGTCGGTGAACCGCTTTCCACTACCAATCCCTCATCGAAAAAGAACATCCGATCCGCAACCGCCCTCGCAAAGCCCATCTCATGAGTAACCACTAGCATGGTCATACCTGACTCTGCTAGCCCTATCATCACGTCCAGCACTTCTTTGATCATTTCTGGATCAAGCGCTGAGGTTGGCTCATCAAAAAGCATGATCTTGGGCTGCATTGCCAGCGCTCGGGCGATGGCGGTCCGCTGCTGCTGACCTCCAGAGAGATTTGCCGGGAACTTATCTGCCTGTTCAGGAATCCCCACTCGCTCCAGAAGCTGCATTCCCAATTCTTGCGCCTCGTCCTTGGGCATCTTTTTCACCCAAATCGGAGACAGGGTGACATTCTGAAGTACTGAGAGATGGGGGAACAGGTTGAAGGATTGAAAAACCATACCGATCTCACTGCGAACGGCTGAGATATTGCGGACGTCGTGCGTCAGCTCGATCCCATCCACGATGATTGTGCCGCGCTGATGTTCCTCCAGGCGGTTGATGGTTCGAATGAAAGTGGATTTACCCGAGCCAGATGGGCCAAAGATTACGATCACCTCACCCTTTTCGACGTCCATATGTATGCCGCGCAAGGCATGAAACTCGTCGAACCACTTATGGACATCCGTGCATTGGATGATTAAATTGTCGTTGTTTTCTGCCATATCCTAGCTATCTTACCTCTCTCCCACACCTAATCGGTCTTCCAGCCTGCGGCTGGAGTATGACATCACAGAACTCAAAACAAAAAATACTGCTGCGATAAAGACAAACACCTCTGCTTGAAGCTGAATGAACTCGGGATCGGACTGGATGACGGCCCTCCCAATGGCGAGCAGTTCCGTGATCCCCACAATCACAGCCAGGGTCGTGTCCTTGAACAGGCTGATGAATTGACCGACCATGGAAGGAATCACCGCGCGCAGGGCCTGCGGCAGCTCGATGAGGAATGTGGTTTGGAACCCGCTCAGCCCGACTGAATGCGCCGCTTCAACTTGTCCTGGAGGGATGGCCTGCAATCCGCCACGGACGTTTTCAGCCAGGTAGGCCGCGGCGAAAATCGTCATTCCAAACATGGCGCGCACCAAGCGGTCGATCCTGAGCTCGGGCGGAAGGAATAGGGCAACGATGATGGAGGTCATAAAAAGGATCGTGATAAGTGGAACACCGCGCACCGCCTCAATCACGATCACGCTGGAGTAGTGGACCACCGGTAGAGTCGACCTGCGCCCCAGGGCGAGCAGGATTCCAATTGGGAATGCAAGTAGAAGGCCGCCAATGGCAAGAACCAGCGTCACGAGCAACCCGCCCCATAGCGAAGTCTCGACGCTGGGCAATAGTGAGCTCCCTTCAAAGCCGCGCAGCAACAGGGGCGTGAGAATAAAGGAGAGTAGCCAACCGATCAACACATGCCGGCCCGTGAGCTTGAATCGGGTAGCAATAAAGAAGCCAAAAAAGATCAGCAACGGATTGACGAGCCAGGACAATCGGAAGAGCAGCGCGGGTGCTGCATCGGGAGGTGGTAGAAATACGCCGAAGCTCAAGACCACAGCTAGTGCCAAAGCAAACGACCGAAACAGACCGTGCCAAACCCCCCAGCTCAAGCCGAAGAGTAACGAGACAATCCACAAGCTGGCACTAACTCGCCAAATCTCCGTTCTAGGGTACGAGCCGACCAGGTAAAGAAGTGGTGCGCGAAAAATGGGTCGCCAATCGGCGTTGATAAATACCCACTCCAGGGCAGCTCGTACAACAAAATAGAGCACGACGACCGTGACGACTGTCAGAATCGCGTTGTACCAGGTGTTGAAGAGATTCTTACGCAGCCACTCGACGGCTCCTGGCCGCCGGGGAGGTGCGATCGGCTTATCAATCGTCGTGATTCCCATCAGGTTTCGTACTGAATTCTTCGGTTGTACCAGTTCAGAATGAATGACACGAACAGGCTTATTGCGAGGTAGGTCAACATGACCATCGAGAAAACTGGCACCGCCCGCCCCGCTTGATTGATCATGATGCGCCCAACCGCAAACACATCCGGGTAGCCGATGGCGAGTGCAAGGCTCGAATTCTTGGTCAGGTTCAAAAACTGGCTGATCATGGGTGGGATCATGACTCGTAAAGCTTGCGGAATGATCACCAGAGAAAGTACCTGGGTGCCGCTCAACCCGATAGCTCGCGCGGCCTCCTTTTGCCCACGATCCACCGCTTGAACTCCCGAACGAACGACTTCCGCGATAAAAGCTGCGGTGTAGGTGACCAGTCCGACTAGAAGAGCAGCAAATTCGGGCGTGAGAGTGGTACCGCCCTGGAAATTGAAGCCTTCAAGAATGGGAATGTCCCAGGTGATGGTTTGACCGCTCTGAGAAATCCAGGCTAGCGCCGGGAAGAGCAATAGCAGAAATATCGAAACTGGCCAGAAGAAGGTTTGCCGCCCCGTTTGCTCACGAACGCGCCGGAGCCAAATCCAGGCCGCGGTAGCAGTGACGATTCCCAGGAGAATGGCGGCCAGGAAAAGCAGCCCTTCGGTCGTGTACTTAGGCCAGGGCACGAAGAGACCACGCTGGTTGAGGTAAATCGGGCCGGGAAGAGTGAAGCTATCGCGCACCCGCGGAAACCGATTGAATACCGCAAAATACCAGATGAACAGGAGCACGAGCAACGGTGTGTTCCGGAAGAATTCTATGTAGGCCAGTGAAAGGCGACTTAGCAGCCAGTTCGACGACATGCGAGCCAGGGCGATTCCGGTGCCGAGGATGGTTGCCAATATGATTCCGAGTATGGAAACTTTGAGAGTGTTGAGCAGGCCCACCAGAAACGCGTACAGGAAGGGGCGGGAAGGGTCGTACTCGATGACCGACTCGCCAATCGGGAAGCCGGACTCCTGCGATAGAAAGTCGTAGCCCAAGGGCAAGCCGCGCAGCGCGGCAGCCTGTAGGAAGTTGGTAACGAGCCAAATGACTGCTCCGATCAGGAGCGCCGCTGAAATCAGCTGGGCCACCGCGCGTATTGCGCGCTCATCGCGCCAGAGCGGCACATCGCCCGAGAAGCCAAACAGGCGTCGAGATCCTTCTTTTAGTGTCATTCGGGAGACGACAGCGGGGTGCAGCTCAACTGGCTACACCCCGCTGTGCGTTCGATCAAAGTGCTACTTCATCGGCGGCGCGTAAATCAGCCCGCCATCGGTCCAGTGCGCGTTTGGCCCTCTCGGCAACGTGAAGGCAAGCCCGTTGGGTCCGAGATATCGATCATAGACTTCGCCGTAGTTACCGACCGCAGCAAGAACATCCTGCATGAAGGTGGCAGACAGGCCGAGTTCGGCCTGGCCAAATTCACCCTCCACGCCCAGCATCTTGAGCACATTCAGGTTGTCTGAGCTGGTCATATCGCCGACGTTGGCTTGAGTCACATCCAGCCACTCAGCATTGATCAGCCCCCACATCACGGTCTTCACCAGGTCTAGCCACTGGTCATCGCCGTGAGGAACGACGGGAGTCAGCGGTTCCTTGGAGATCGTGATGGCCAGGATTTCGTGGGCGCTCGGGTCAGCAAAACCTTCCCGTACACCCAGCAGCTGGGACTTGTCGCTGGTGGTGGCGTCGCAGCGACCCTCTTCATAGGCATTGTAGACCGAAGCAGTGTCTTCAAACGAAACCACTTCCAAGGCCATACCGAGCTGTCGGAAGGCGGATGCCAGGTTTAGCTCCGTCGTCGTTCCTGTAGTCACACAAACGGTTGCGCCATCCAGCTGATCGAGCTCAGTGACACCAAGATCCTTCGGGACCATAAAGCCCTGACCGTCGTAGAACATCACAACGGTGAAGTTGCCCCACTGGGCGTCGCGCGAAGTGGTCCAGGTAACGTTCCGGGTCAGGAGATCGACCTCGCCACTTTGGATTGTGGGTCCACGCTCTGCAGCGGATATGGGGACAATCTCGACTGCCTCCGGATCACCGAGCACTGCGGCCGCGACTGCGCGGCACAGGTCGATGTCGATGCCGAGGTTGCGTCCGTCATCACCCAGGTAGCCAAAGCCCAGCAAATCGGTTCGGCCAGCACATATTAATCGGCCGCGATCCTGCACTCTGGCGAGGATTTCGCCGTAACCAGGGGCTTGAACCTGTTCGATTACCGTCTCGGTCACGGTCTCGCCCTCGGTTGGGACTTCGACCGTAACTTCGACGATACGAGTTACTTCAACTTGTTCACCAGAAGTCGTACACGCGCCAAGAGCAAGGGCGAGCACAAACAAGCCGGCGAACGCTAGAATAGTCCTACGTTTCATTAGAGTATCTCCTCCTAAGGATTTGTACAGTTCACGGAAAAGCAAAACAAAATGATCTCTCTGCACCTCCTCCATTGACAGCATGGTGTTCGAAGGGTTTGCTGGCAAAAATACACATCCAACGAGTGTGTCCGCGCAAGCGGCCACAGTATCGTAAAGTACAAGGAATTGAATCGTCAAGATCGCGACATAGAGCAGAATCTGGGGTGATTTGCTCGGGAAGGAACCCCTAACTACTTTCCCCCTTCCAAGCGCCCTTATCGATGGTAGTTTTAATGGGCTGCAAGCCGCAGGAAAAACGTATGGCTGGACTCGTCGGAAAAACGCTTGACCACTATCGCCTGGACGAACAAATCGGCCAAGGTGGAATGGCAACCGTCTACAAGGCGCACGACACGCATAGTGGAGAAGACGTGGCCATCAAAGTGCTCTCCCCGACCATTACAGGGGAAAAGCGCTTTGTCAAGCGCTTCCGTCGCGAAGCCGAATTCGTTAAACAGAAGCTCAGACACCCCAATATCGCACCTGTAATCGCATATGGAGAGACAGAAGGCTACGTCTATATCGTGATGCCTTTTATCGACGGGGAGACGCTTTCAGATCGGTTGGTTCGAAAGGGCCTGACCGAGCGCGAGGCCAATGAGTTCGTAGGCCAGATCTGCGACGCGCTGGATTTTGCTCACAAGAAAAAAATTATCCACCGCGATATCAAGCCCGCTAACATCATGCTCAAGAAATCGGGCGAAGCGGTGCTCATGGACTTCGGCCTGGCTCGCCACGTTGAGGGTTCGGGAAGGCTGACTGGCTCGATGTTGATGGGCACGCCGGCATTCGTTTCTCCCGAGCAGGCTCAGGGCAAGAAGCTGGATGCGCGCTCGGACCAGTATTCGCTTGGAGTGCTGCTGTATCTGATCGCAACCGGGCATCTCCCATTCGACACCGATTCACCGATGGCGCTCGTGCTGATGCATATCCAGGATCCGGTGCCGAGACCCAGCCGCCTAAACCCCGGGCTCAAGCCGGCATTGGAGCGCGTGATCCTCAAGTCTCTTGCGAAGTCTAAGGAAGAACGCTTCAAGGACGTCGCAGAACTGAAACGAGCCTACCAGCTAGCTCTGGGAGGCGATCCGATTCCGTGGGTCGAGGCGCCAACCGAAGTCATTCCAGCCCGAACCTCCGACTCGATTGGCGATGGCTCACACCGAAGACCGTTTCCCACCTGGCTAATCCCCGCCAGCGCAGTTCCAATCGTGGCTTTGTTGGCAATTTTGGTGTTCCGACCTTCTGCCGCTGACGAGAGTGAGAATGGAAATGGGGTGGTGCCGGTAGGAGGCTTAAGCCTGACCGAAACTCCCGCAGTCCCGCCGACCGACGCGCCTCCTACGGTTGCGCCAGAACCGACCGCGCTGCCGACCCCCGTGGAGTTTTCGGAATGTCCCGGACTGCGTATGATCGGGTTCTCCAAACAGGGAAACCACGTGAGCTGGAGCATCGAGAATTCGACAGGCGAGCAAGCGCGAATCACGAGCATTGGCTTCACATGGCTAGAAGACAACGTTCCCCGAGAAGTACGACTTGGAGGCGGAGTTTGGCTGGACGAAGATGAGATCGCCAGTTTGATCGATGCCACCAACCCGGAAATTTCTGACGACCCGCGCGCCACAATCCCCGATGACACCATCCGCAGCTTGAATATCAAACACCTCTTTGGCCCGCTCAATGATGGCCGCTACGCTCTTGAGCTGCTGTTTGAGATAGGCACCGTCCAGTGCATTCTTCAGACGGAGTACTAGCCACTCGGCACCAATCCCCGCAGGGTCCGCGACTATAATTTCTCGGTCGAGCCCAGTCGACCGTATCCAAAAGGGAGTCAATATGCCCGATCCCCGTGTTGCCCAGCTAGCTCGTGTATTGGTGAACTACTGCGTAGCAGTCCAGCCGGGGCAGCTGGTATCTATCCAGGGACTGCCGGCCGCACAGCCGCTGCTCAAGGAGACTTACCGCGAGGTGCTCCGCGCTGGAGGCCACCCGTACCTTTTGGCCAGCATCGACGGCCTTGAAGAACTCTTTTACTCCGAAGCCTCAGATGAGCAGCTTGAGCACGTGTCCAAGGTCTCGGAAATGATCGCCAATGAATTTGACGCCCGCATCGTAGTGCTCTCCTCCTCCAATACGCGCAATCTGTCCAAGCTCGATCCAGGGCGCCAACAGATCTGGGCTCGGGCGCATACCGGCATTATGGAAACCACTATGAAACGCAGCGCGGCCAAAGAGATGAATTGGGTGGGAACGATGTTCCCAACCGCGGCCTACGCACAAGATGCAGAGATGAGCCTGGAGGAATTTGAGGACTTTGTGTATGCCACCACCTATGCCGACACAGAAGATCCGGTGGCAGAGTGGATGGCTTTTCATGAAATGCAGCAGCGATTGGTGGACTGGCTAGATGGAAAGAAACAGATCGAAGTAAAAGGACCGCATGTCGAAATGTCGCTCTCGATCGAGGGCCGCATGTTTGAGAATGCTGACGGACGCAAGAACATGCCCAGCGGCGAAATCTTCACCGGCCCGGTCGAGGATTCGGTAAACGGGTGGGTGCAATTCACTTATCCAGCCGTCATTCAAGGCAGAGAAATCGAAGGTGTGGAATTGCACTTTGAGCAGGGGGAGGTGGTCAAAGCCACCGCGGAAAAAAATGAAGAGTTTCTCTTATCCGTCCTGGATGCCGATGACGGGGCTCGCACCCTGGGCGAGTTTGCGATCGGTACGAATACGAAGATCGATCGATTTATAAAGAACATGCTCTTCGACGAAAAAATCGGCGGGACGATCCACATGGCGCTGGGCGCCGGGTATCCAGAAACAGGTTCCGTCAACAAGAGCGCCATTCACATGGACATGATTTGCGATATGCGTGAGGGGGGTCAGATCCACGTGGATGGCGAGCTATTCTACGATTCAGGCGACTTTAAGATCTAGACCTCGATATGCATATCGCGGTCGACGGCAGCCCGCTTATTGATCGACCAAACTCCCCCATAAGTTTGCACCTCGTTGAGTGGCTGTCGGCGCTGCATGGCGCAGGTGCCGACGTCACGCTGCTCTACCCGCCAGGAGAGCTTCCGCCAATCCCAAGAGAGATTAGCACTCAGGCTGTCGTCCCAAAAGAAGGGGCCTGGAGCCGAATGAGGTTTGAGCAGCGGGATTTGCCGCGGGCTGGTGGAGAGCTATATGCCGATTTGCTGCTTGTTGGCGAGGGCCATGCGCCGCTAGCAAGTCCGTGCCCAATTGCAACCGTCTCATCCTTTGGCGGATCTCATAGATCGCCGAGCTTAGCGACAAAATTGGCATTTGCGGCAGGGAGTGCTGGCTCCCGAGGAGCCGGTGCAAGGCTATTTCCAGGCGATCTCAGCCCTGCCTCTAGCCGCACTGGGTACGCTCCCTTTGTAGCGCATGCTTTCAAGGATTCCCCGCAGGAAAAGGGGGATGAGTATGTGCTGTGCTACGGGTTCAATCGCAAAGACATTCCCCTGATACTCTCTGCCTGGACCTTTGTCGACGGATCTCTGGGAGATACGGTTCCCCTGATGTTTTTAGGTGCTGACCCCACGGTCACATCCCAGATCCATTCGACGGCTGTTGAGTTGGCTATTGAGGCCTCAGTGCGTACACAGTCAGACGTGACTTATGATGATCTCCCTAAGCTGTATGGGGGAGCGGCAGCATACTTGGGAACCGAATTTGCAGCCGAAGGACAGCCGCTACGGTGGGCGATGGCCGCCGGTGTGCCTGTTGTTGGACTTAAGACACCCAACTTCGAGTCGGTCTTGGGCGGAGCAGCGTACCTGGTCCCACCGGGCGATTCGCGTAGTCTAGGGGCTGCATGCCTGACGGCTCTGATCCAGGACAGGGTTTCCGACCCACTTCGGGAGAAGGGGCTAGAGAGGGCGAGGGACTATCTAGGCGACAGCGCTCATATGCCGCTGCTTGAACTGCTGACAGAAGTCGCGAGATTGGGGAAGGGAGCACTTGAGAATGGTGATTAGCTCAGTCATTGTTGTTGGAGCTGGAGTATTTGGCTCATCTGCCGCACTGGAATTGCGGAAACGTGGTCACGGGGTCACGCTGCTTGACCCGGGGCCGATTCCCCATGTGCTGGCTTCCTCGACCGATGTCAGCAAAGTCCTGCGCATGGATTACGGGGCAGACGAGTTCTATATGGAACTCATGGAAGATGCTTTTAAGGGCTGGGAAGCCTGGAACAAAGCATGGGGCATCCCGCTTTTTCATAAGACTGGAATACTTAACCTCGCGGGAGGTTCCATGAAGCCGGGCGGTTTTGAGCATGACAGCTTGGAGCTTCTGCGGCGCCGTGGACATCAGCCGGAGCACATGCAAGCCGAACAGCTGAAGCAAAGGTTTCCGGCCTGGGACACGGCGGAATTTCCGGAAGGCTATTTCAATCCACTTGCTGGCTGGGCCGAAAGCGGCGAAGTTGTAGCACGCCTGATTTCAGAGGCCAAGACCCTGGGAGTGCAGGTGAGGGGAAGCACGGCTTTTTCCACTACTCTCGATGAAGGGTCGAAGGTGGTGGGCGTCCGCACCGGAGATGGTGAGCAGTTGAAGGCGGACTACGTGATTATGGCCGCTGGCTCCTGGACTCCCAGCCTGCTGCCGGATATGGAGCAATTCATGTGGTCGGTGGGGCAGCCAGTGTTTCACTTTCTTGTGGAGGACAAAAGCGCTTACCAGCCCCCAAACTTCGTGACCTGGACCGCGGACATCCATAACACCGGCTGGTATGGGTTTCCGGCACTAGATGACGGAACCCTGAAAATTGCCAATCACGGTCCCGGGATACGGCAGCCTGCGGAAGCGCCGCGCGTAGTCAATGCCGAAAGCGAGGATGTTTTCCGAGAATTCTTCCGAAAGGCCTTGCCAGGACTTTCAGAGGCGCCGGTGATCAGCAACCGGCTATGCATGTATTGCGATACTTGGGATACTGATTTCTGGATTGACCACGATCCGGACCGGCCAGGACTTGTTCTAGCCACCGGCGGCAGCGGCCATGGGTTCAAATTCGCGCCGATGCTCGGACCCATCATCGCAGATGTCGTCGAAGGAGTGCCGAATCCTTATGCACATCGGTTCAAGTGGCGGGCGCGTGGAGATTTGAGGACAGAAGACGCCCGATATTCTTAGGCCCTATCCGA
>SDBV01002539.1_pt1 | contig 27288 bp, 27 predicted proteins | sample 2277081 | NCBI WGS metagenome assembly SDBV01 (sample SAMN10402039, study PRJNA504765) | marine sediment metagenome | isolation source: marine sediment core GS10_PC15, 223 cmbsf | place: Arctic Ocean: Southern Knipovich Ridge | collected 2010 | reverse complement strand
ATTAACTTTAGTTAGTGTATACATATTTTTCACTAAGAAACACCAATACACCTGACTGATATTCAGCCCGTTCAACTCTTGAGAAAATTGTTTAAATTGAAATTCGTGATAAACTCACGCTAGCCACCAATCTCGATAACTGATCATGAAGAAGCCTGTTATTCTAATACTGCTTGCTGCTCTGTTTATTACTCCGGTACTGAATGCCCAGGAGGAGGAAGAGTCCAGCCAGGATAATGTCAAAACCGGATTTAACCTTTCAGGAGTCCCTGCTGTTGCGTACGATTCAGATATAGGGTTCCTGTACGGGATTATCCTGAATCTGTACCATTATGGGGATGGAACACGGTATCCCAAGTATAACCATTCGCTGTATATGGAGTGGTCGAATACTACAAAGGGAAGTATGAAAAGCATACTCAGGTATGACTCTGACCGTCTGCTTCCCGGAATTCGGACCTCCGCTGAAATCAGTTATAATACCGAACAGGCCCTTGATTTCTATGGGTTTAACGGATACCAGGCTCTTTATGATGCGAATTACCGGGACGATACACATGCCGATTATCTTTCCAGGCTGTTTTACAAAATGGACCGGAAAATGCTATTGCTTCGGACAGATTTTACCGGGGATATTATTGAGGACAAACTGCATTGGTTTGCTGGATTTGAATTCAGGAATATGCAAATAGACACCGTTAATTCCACCAAACTCAACGACGGAAAATCAGCGGAAGACCAATTACCCTATGTTGATGGAGGATTGTATGGCGATTATGCCAATCAGTGGGGGATAATCCCTACAAGCCAGATAAACGGGGGGGCAAATACATTGCTTAAGGTGGGAATTATCTATGACACCCGTGACAACGAGCCCAATCCTATGAAAGGAATATGGACAGAGGCACAGCTGATTTGGTCACCTTCGTTCCTGGGCAGCAACTCCCCATCCTATGGACGTTTTGTCCTTACACATCGCCAGTATTTTACAATCGTTCCGGAGGATCTTAATTTTGTTTACCGCCTGAGTTACCAGGGAAAGATCGGTGGACAAATGCCCTATTACATGTTGCCATTCGTATTTAATAGTCCCCCAAGCTGGACCCGCGACGGGATGGGAGGCTCCAAAACCATGCGAGGTATCCTGCGTAACCGTGTTGTCGGAGAGGATTATTTCCTGGCCAATATCGAGGCGAGATGGAAATTTGTATACTTCCAGCTGTTTGGTCAAAATTTCTACCTGGCTCTCAGCGGATTCATGGATGCAGGCCTGGTGACAGGAAAATACCCTGTTGATATATCCGGTGTACCCGCAGAATACCTGCATTTTTTCCCGGATGAGAAGGAAACGCTGCATACCAGTGCAGGTGGAGGATTGCATATTGCCTGGAACCGGAATTTTATCATTGCCGTCGATTACGGACGTTCACTTGATCCCAGAGACGGAGTTTCCGGCCTGTATATCGGTCTTGACTTCCTGTTCTAAGCAAGAAGATATTTTAACTTGCCAGATATTACAGACATAAGTCATGCCCGGCAGCTTGACCTGGATGATCCATTGTCGGGTTTCAGGAAAGAATTCCATATCGGTGATGAGAAACTGATCTATCTCGATGGGAATTCCCTCGGAAGAACCCCTCTGCGCGCAAAAACCAGGATAAATGAATTACTGGAGAAGGAATGGGCAGGTCGCCTGATCCGTGGATGGAGTGAAGGCTGGCTGGAACTGTCCCGGCGCCTGGGAGGGAAGATTGCCCGGCTGATCGGAGCTCGTGAAGACGAGGTGCTCGTCTGTGATGCCACTTCCGTCAACCTGTTTAAACTTGCAATGGCCGCCCTGAATTATCAGAAGGGCAAAAACAGGATCATTTCCGATGAGTTGAATTTTCCATCAGACCTTTACATTCTTCAGGGAATTACAGACCTGCTTGGTGATCCCTATGAACTGAAGACCATTGTCTCCGAAGATAAAATAGGGATTGATCCGGAAAGCATCCGGACAGCCATGGATAAGAATACCGCTCTGCTTAGTTTTACCCATACATACTTTAAGAGCTCCTTCGTGCAGGATATGGAAATGGTTACTGCTATGGCCCACGAATTTGATTCAATGATCCTCTGGGATCTGAGCCATTCGGTTGGTTCTGTCCCGGTGAATCTCAATGCCTGCAATGCAGACCTGGCAATCGGCTGTACGTATAAATATCTTAATGGTGGACCCGGTTCCCCGGCATTTTTATATGTACGGAGGGATCTTCAGGATAAACTCCGGCAACCTATACAGGGCTGGCTGGGGTCGGTCCGGCCATTTGAATTCGGCATAAAATATGAGCCTGACCGGGGAATTGGACGCTTCCAGGTTGGCACACCTCCCATAATATCGATGGCAGCGGTTGAACCAGGACTCGACCTTCTCCTGGAGGCTGGCATGACAGCACTCCGTGAAAAAAGTATTATGCAGACTCAATTCCTTATAGATTTGTTCGATAAATGGCTGGAACCTCTGGGTTTCAGCCTGGGTTCTCCCCGTGATCCGGAAAGAAGAGGATCGCATGTATCCATACAGCATCCAATGGCCATGAAAATTACGGAAACCCTTATCAATGGCGATCTGGGAGGAGGCTCCCTGATCCCCGACTTCCGGCAACCGGACAATATCCGTCTGGGTATTGCACCAATCTATAACAGCTATGAAGAGGTGTACATTGGAATGCAGATGATCAGGGGGGTAACAGAGAAAATTATGGAATCATTATGAAATCCGGGGAATATAATATATTTTTATTAAGCGGTATAGTCCGTCTCAGCCAAAACCACTATGTTTCATGAATTGGACAGATTTTCATGAGTTCTTCAGGTTGATCGAAGATGATAACCTGAGCCTGTTCTATCGGGGAGACTTTGCAGACGATATTACAATTCGGCTGATTGATCTCTCAGAATCTCATTTTAAAGAGGGAAAGGAGCAGATGTCAATCAGGAAGAAAGTGTCCTTCCTCATGGCAGAATGCTTCCAGAACGTTATTCGGTACGGTGAAGAAATAACAGCCGACGACTATCTTCAGGATCAGAGCGGTTTCTTCATGACCCGAAATTACTTAGACAAGTACTACATTGCTTCCGGCAACCTTGTTGAGCAATCCAAGATACTTCTGCTCAAAGAAAAGATTGAGAATATCAATAAACTGACCCGGGAGGAACTCAAGCAGCTTTACATGAGGGTTCTTGGTACAGATGAATTTACTGCAAAAGGAGGTGCGGGACTCGGACTTATCGAGATGGCAAGGAAATCAGGCAGGAAGCTCCAGGCTGAATTCGAGAAGATCAATGAAATGATGGCATATTTCTACCTTCAGATGATTATTGATTCCGATGAAGGTGACGATTCCGATGGTGAGAAAAATGGATTGCATATTGATCATGCAATACAGCTTAACCAGATTCTCAGAAGGAATAATATTATAATGGCTTACCAGGGCGATTTCCGACAGCAGACAATTCTTCCCCTGCTGAATATGATCGAAAAGAACCTGATGGTTAAGAGGACCAAATACGTTGCCTATAAACAATTATTCCATGTCCTTGTGGAGATGCTTCAGAACGTGATGCATCATGGATTCACAATAGGGGATAAGAAGGAAGGACTTTTTTCCATTGGTCTTGACAGTCAGCATTTTATAATATCTTCTGCAAATTATGTGGATACTAAAAAGGTGCCAGCTCTGAAAAAAATATTAGATCATTTTCTCTCCATCAAGGATGAGGAACTTAAAGAAATTTCGAAAGAGATATTAAGAGACAGGGACGATGGTCCGTATAAGGGATCCGGACTTGGAGTAATTGATATAATCCGGGCCAGTTCTTCAAAACCAAACTACGTTATTGTGCCTGTTGATGATGAAAAGTTCCTTTTTTACCTCAATGTAAAAGTTTAATCTGCACGCCCCCTCTTCTTATTGACAATTTATGGTATGAATATTGATGAATACCCTGAGAAACAAAATATCTATCATGAATAATCGATATACCCCCATTTTACTCATAATGGCTACTTTATTTATAACCTCTTGCGGTTCACCGAAGTATTTAGTTGATTATGATGAAAGTATTAATTTCTACCGCTATGAAACCTATAATTTTACCCCGGCTGCAGATTCCATTCCTCTAAATCAGCTGATAAAGAGTAGATTGTTTAATGCTATTTCAACCGAAATGAACGGCGCAGACATCAGCTGGGCCGAAGAACCTGATATTTTTGTGCATGTACATATGATGATGAAAGGCAGGACCAAAACAAATGTTACATACGGACAGGGTGAAACCGTAAGCTTGGGATCTGGATTTTCTACTACCTATATGGACCTCAGTGAATACTCAGAAGGATCTGTATTTTTTGATATCATTGATGCAAAAAGAAAACAACTCGTTTGGACGGGAAAGATAACAGGTGATATAGGTGAAGCTGATTGGACATCAAAGAACATCCAGCAGGTTGTTCATAAGGTCTTTCGCAAATTTCCTCCGCGGCCACCAAAATAAGTCTACAGAATATTTGCAGGCTCTGTCATGTGAAGAATTTCCCAATCTCAGCATGGGGAATATGGCTTAGCGCCTGTTTTGCAGATTTCTTCCCTTTCTTTGAGAGATAGAAAATCTTGCCAGAATTTTACCGGTGAACCTCCGGAAAAATACTGATTGTCCGAAGAACACCGCAATCAGATTCAGCATAATGAAATATGTCGGTGTTACGATGAGCAGATACAGAATGGCTTTTACAGGGAAGGACCATTCGGGTGAAATGCCCAGAAGACGGAAAATAATTGGCCTCAGCAGGACTATCGAACTGCCGGCAAGGGCAAATACCAGGTTGATTATCAAAAACTGAAAATTGCTTTTGATCTCCCATTTTTCCTTCAGCCTGTTTAATAAATTTTTCAATTAAAGAGATTTTCGATGTTTTCCAGAAAGAGTTTGTCAAGGCACATGAAAAAGACAACCAGCAACACGAAATAATTAATCTTCATGAAGTATTTTCCCGGCTGGAACATCGACAGTGATTTTTTCAGAATGGGTAGAAAAGTGAATATCAGCCAGGCCGACGCAATCCATAGTCCCGCTTTGGATATCAGAGAGTTCAGGGGACCGATAAGGGAGAATGCGATCGTAGTGAGAGCAGTTCCAATAACCCAGAAAAATACCATACGGCCCATCCCGACTTCAGTCATGGAACCCGAGAGGGAAGGAAACCCGGCCGATTCGTATTCTTTTCCGTATTTCATGATCAGAAGCCAGAAATGAGGTACCTGCCAGATGAAAAAGAAGGCAGCAATGGGTATTACCTCCCAGTCTGTAATGGAACCACCGGCACTGATCCAGCCGATTACAGGAGGTATGCTGCCAATCAATGATCCGGGGACAACGGCCCAGGGACTGATACGCTTAAGGTAGGTATATACAATATTGTACCAGAAATAGGCCAGGGCCCCCAGAAGAAGGCCTGGCAGTCCCGCTCCAAAATAAAGCAAAATACTTCCTGAAAGGCTGTAGACGAGAGTTACCAGAATCGCCCCTGTTACAGTAATCCTGCCTGATGGCAATGGACGATTCCGTGTACGGTCCATCTTGCTGTCGTACCGGAATTCCTGGATATGGTTCAGGGATGATGCACCCGAGGCAAGCAGAAAAATCCCCAGTACAGTAATAAGTATATCAGCACCCAGGGAGGTAGTGTACAGGAGATACCCGGTGGCCGTTGTAACACTTACAGCGATAGTGATTCGGACCTTCCCCAGTTCAAGCCATATGGATAATCTGGATTTCACTTTTAAAATGGAAAGTCCAAAGGTACATTATCTCGGTGGAAAATTGCGAAGCGGGGTTTCAAGCAGAGATTGGGTCTGGCATCCGCATTGTTTGGTACTGTTTTCTTTCTGGCAATCGCAATCCGGATTGCAGGGTTTTTTAATGAATAATGTGAACATAAGCTTTCAGTTTTTATTTCTTAATGGTGGATATGCTACGGTTACTATCACAGCAATACTTATTATAATTATAAAAGCAAGTATAGTGACGGATCTTTGTTTTGCTCTACCCGCAGGCTCATAATTAAAGCACGCTTTCAGAGCTCTTGATATAGTACTCATTGGTTCTTCCAGGGCTGCCTTCTGAATGGCCATCTTGAATTCAATCGGATTGTATTTGGTTCCATGGATATACTTAACGATCTTTCCGGAGGGACTCACAATCATTATTGCGGCGGTGTGGAGTATATCTTCTCCCTGTCTTCTGACTGAATATCCCAGTTCATCAAGCATTTTTCGGATATTTTCCTGGTCTCCAGTCATAAAATGCCAGTAATCCGCATTCTGTTCAGGGTTTAACAATTCGGCATAATTTCTTTTTTTAACTGCAGCCAGTTCCGGTGTTTCCGCTTCGTGGAAACTGATATTGATAACCTGGAAGTCTTTTCCCATTACAAGGTCAGTTCGGTTCATTAGCTTTACCATCCCGTCCATTATCGGAGTGCAAAGCCCGGGACAATTATAGTAAACCGGAGATATAACAGTTGGTATATCGATCATATCAAGGAGTTTGATCTCAGAGTTGTCTGTACTGATGAAAACAAGGTCTGAAGAAAGGTATGATCCGAGGTGTTCATCAATTGCAACATAATCGGATGCAGCTATATGGCTATTGATGCAGGCCGCAAACATAATACTTATGATGACAGGAGCTGTTCTCATTCTGCTATCCTTTCCATTCTTTTATTCCTGATCCAGGCGGTAATTGACACCAGGGCTATGATGCCCAGGGTCCAGTAAACAAAATCCGGAACGGGTACAGGATCTCCTGCGGCATATGAATGCATGCCGGAGAGGTAGTAGTTTACCCCGAAATAGGTCATAATGACGCTTGAAAAACCAAGGACAGCTGCAAGGTTGAGCGGATAAATTCCCTTCATACCCGGAATAAACCTCATATGGGAAATGAAGGCATATACCAGGATAGTTATCAGTGCCCAGCTTTCTTTCGGGTCCCATGCCCAGTACCGGCCCCATGACTCATTCGCCCAGACCCCTCCAAGAAAGGTCCCGATTGTAAGTAATCCGAGTCCCGCAATAATCGTCATCTCAATAATTGCTGTCAGCGATTCCACACTAGTCTCCACCTTGTTCCGGTTGCCCCGGTTCTGGAGTCCCATAAGCAAAAGATTCAAAAATCCCAGCAGGGCAGCCAGTCCCATAAAACCGTAACTCGAAGCAATAACGGCAACATGTATTGTAAGCCAGTAAGATTTAAGGACGGGTACAAGGTTGGTCAGCTGGGGATCCATCCAGCTGAGATGAGCTGTATGCAGAATCATCCACGACAATACGGCAGTGACTGCAAGTGGTGCTGCAATACGCCTTGAAAACAGTACACCTGCAAGCATACTGGCCCAGCTGATATAAATAAGCGCCTCGTAACCATTACTCCAGGGAGCATGTCCGGAGATATACCAGCGTAGTATTAGTCCAACACTATGAACCCCGAATCCTGCCAGGAGGTGGATTACCATTATTTTCCTGAGCTTTTTCAGCCGTTCTTTTTTACCAAGAATTTGCACCAGCAGTATAATCAGCAAACTCATTCCGATTGCTAAGTAAAAACGGGCAAGCCTGTCAAAGATTGACACACGGTTATATAAAATTTCAGCCTTTTGTTTTAATGTTGAGGGCAGGATCTTTGAACCCATACGGTTCTGAAATACTTTGATATATCCAAGGTATTCATCTGCTTTGCTCCAGTCCCCGGATGACATCCCCTCCTTGACGGACTCGAAATACAGCTGGGTAATATTTACAGCGAACAGGGAATCAGTCCCGCTGTATACATTCTTTATGGTTGAAGGATTATGCCATGCCTGGTCTTCATCATTTGAATCCGGAAGTATCCTCAGGATAGTCCAGTCATAAACCATGTAGCAAATATTGTTTCGTTCATCGACCCTCAGGATTTCAGTATCGAATTTACTGCGTTCGGCAGGTTTTAGTCTGTGGGCAAGCATCACGGGTGCTAAGATTTTATAGCCTCCTTCCAGTTCAGGATCTACGAAGTCCATAAAACTTGCATGCTTTCCTCTTATGCCAAGAAGTTCTGTTATGCCAGGATGAGAGATCCTGATCATCGAAACATTCTGCCAGGTAACTGGGTCAGCAAGCATTCCCAGAAGAACCTGGTCTGAGCCCATGCCATTCAGTTTTGTTTTCCGGCTGACTTTACGGAGTATCTCGGAAGACAGTGTATTCATCGGTTTGATCCTTCCCTGTGGATCCTGAATGAGCAGTTTACCAAACTCCTTTGCATGGCCTGCCGGAATTTCATACTGCTGTGAATCTTCGGCGGCAAGGACCTTTGTACCATTCCCCGAGCAAAGAGCTGCTGTGAGTAGCAGTGTTAACACCGCTTTCTTCTTCCCCGAAAGGGTAATATCCCTATTCAGTTTTCTGAACCTGCTGTTGGGATTAATAAGGCTGAGTATGATACCGAGTGAGAGAAGGAAATAGCCTATGTAAGTGATCAAGGTGCCGGTGTGGTCTTTGTTGACCGAGAGAACGCTTCCTTTCTCGTCCGTATCATAGGAAGACTGGTAGAAACGGTATCCGCGGTAGTTCAGGATATGATTCATGTAGATCCGGTGTGAGGACTGTAGGTTTTTCTCATCATCCCTGAGGAGTACACTGCTTTCGAATGAAGAGGGACTTGATGAGCCGGGGTAGCGGTCAAGGATAAAGTCTTCAAGCTCAAGAGAAAAGGGCAGGCTGCGGGCGATAGATCCGAATGTAAGCAGGATCTCCCGTTCAGAGAATCGTATTTGCCTGGGCTGACCGGGTAATCCTTTTGCACCCCATAATGTGATATCCTTATAGTTACTTCCGGCGGTAAGACGAAGGGAAAGTGCAGTTTTTCCGTTGCCTTCAGAATCTTCCTGTTTTACAGCCAGGACCTCGGCACTCGATTCTTTTTCTGAGAGAACGATGCTCAGGGAACCAAAAGAATAGACAGCCATGGGTTTCAATTCATGTTTTTTATGGGCTTCCAGCATTTCCTGACCGCGGTCGGCCATATGCATTATGCCTACAGGGTAGGGGGCAGTGAAATATACCCGATCCCCGTTCATGTGGATCTGTATCCCTTGCATATCGCCGGCTGAGGTCTGGTTGAATTGAAACAGCTGTCCACTGATCCAACGGCTTTCCTGTTTATAAAACGGGTGATAATCACGTCCTTCCGGCGAGGAGCTGACCAGTAAAATCGCAGGAGCTCCACCGGTGATCTTGTGCAGGGCAGGACGGGCATGAGACATATGGTCGATATAATCGACCCGGATCGTTTGTTTTGTCCCTGTCCGCGCTGTCATTACCCTTCCTGATTTCATAAGTTCCGAAAGATATATTCGTTTTGATGCCCTGAAAGCTTTATCACCGTCCAGTACCTGCATGCTGATCCAGGATTCGTCCGAAAGTACGAGGGAGGACCGATCTCCCTCCCGGATGTGCATCATTCCTGTGAAACCAAAATACCTTGTGATTCCTGCTCCAAGAAGGATCATCAGGAATGAGAGATGAAAAAGCAGGATGCTGAGCTTTCCTTTCCGGTAAACCTTGTTCAGTACCATACTTCCGGAAAGATTGATTGCAGCAAGGACGAAAAGGGCCTCAAACCAGGTAGCATTGTAGATATGTGCCCTGGCAGTTTCGGCACCGAAATCATTTTCAATAAAAGTGGCCACAGCAATCGATATTGCTATGATGGGAATCACGAGTCCCATGAGCCTGAAAGAGAACAATATATTAACGAATGTTTTCACTTTGTACGGAAAAATAAAGATCCAAATTTACAGAGAAAAATATCTTATTATACTATATTTGAAACATTTTATTGCATCTTTTGCTAAAAGATGTAACGAATGAAGGATTGAGGCGTCTAATAGACAAATGTATCATACCGTACACAAGTGTTCGAATATGCTACAATATAAATGAATACAGAAATAAGTAATAATTGGCAAAATGCTTTTTATCAACACTTTAGAACACATGGCACTATTTATGGTAATAAGCCTGTAGTCAAAACCTAAAATTATCCGGCACTATGGTTATTCCACTGAAAGCAAATGAATTAGTAATAAAGGCAGGAGACTCAACCCTATTAGCAAGCTCTGAGAAGGTGGACGGGAAACTGATACTGACCAATCAAAGAATATATTTCAAAGCCTCAAACGGACATGCAGGTGAATTTGATCTTGAAATCATTCCGACAGAGATCCTCGAGGTTATCTTCTTCAACACTAAAAAGATCTTTCCGAACGGGCTAAATGTTGTTATGAAAAGCGGTGAGCAAAACAAATTCTCGCTCAAGAAACGCAACGAGATCGGGGCGATGATCAATAAAATGTATTAGACCACTTCAAAGGCTGATACTATTATTCTCCCGACTCAGGTCCTGCACACATATCAATTATAATTCCCGCATAAAAAAAAGCGCTCCGGATTGAAGCGCTTTTTGATCTATATGTGATATTTTTATTTTACGTAAAATTTGAATACTGTTTTCGAATTGAATTCTTCCCCGGGTCTGAGTACTGTAGATGGAAAATTCGGATGGTTTGGAGAGTCCGGATAATGTTGGGTTTCCAGGCAAAATCCGCCCCGGTGTTCATAAATCCCACCTGATTTACTGGCAAGCGTGCCGTCAAGGAAATTACCGCAATAGAGTTGTACTCCCGGTTCGGTAGTAAGCACTTCCATAAATCTCCCGGTTGTTTCATCATAAGCGGTTGCCGCAACTGCTAGTCCCCCTTCACTATTAATAACCCAGTTATGATCATACCCGTTACCCATGACGAGCTGGTCGAAATCTGAATCAATCCGCTCACCAATCTTTGTGGGAGTTCTGAAATCCATCGGTGTTCCCTCAACAGAAAGGACCTCTCCCGTCGGGATCATGCGCTCGTTAACAGGTGTATAACTATCTGCATTCAGCATGATTTTATGGTCAAGAATATTGCCATTGCCTTCACCTTTCAGGTTAAAATAGCTATGCTGTGTAACGTTCAAAACAGTAGGTGCGTCTGTTGTTGCCTTATAGTCAATTTCAAGGGTATTGTCCACAGTCACCGTATACCTGACATAAACTGTCACTGTGCCGGGATATCCCATCTGGCCGTCCGGACTGACTAATTTTAGCTCAACTGAATTCTCTGTTGCTTCAATGGTTTCCCATACCTGCTCCATAAACCCTTCGGTTCCGCCGTGCAACTGGTTCTGGTTTCTTGTATCATTTATGGGTAGTTCATAGACTGTACCATCAAGTTCAAATTTACCCCCGTCAATCCGGTTTGCGTATCGCCCCGGTACGTTTCCGAAATTTGGATCGCCGTCGGCTGTGTATCTTTCAACATTATCGAATCCGAGTACAATGTCGCCATGATTGCCGTCCCGGTCGGGTACGAGTAATGCGGGTATTACAGCTCCGTAATTTGTGACATAGACTTCCATACCGGATTCATTGCTAAGCCTGTAAAGGTCAGTTTCTTTTCCGTCAATGGTGCTGCGAAATTTTTCGGCATCAAGGTACCAGCCTTCTTCGGGCAAGTTTTCCTGTTGTCCTTTTCCGGATTTAGAATTCTTGCATGATGAGCCGGCAAGTAGCAGCAGGAGAATTAATAGTTTAGGTATTTGTTTCATGATATAAATTTTAGTTCCGTAAAAATATGATATCTGTCTGAATCAGCATTACACAGGAGTAAAATATTCTAGTGACCAGCGAATTTTTCTCCGGCTTCAACAGCAACGCTCAGGAAGTTTTCACTGGGTGGGAGGGGACATGTGGCGAATGGGGTAAAAGCACAGGGAGGATTGTAGGCCCTGTTAAAGTCGATATTGACAGTATTGTCATTTCCTGGTTTGTCGATGTAAAGGAATCGTCCACCACCATATGTTTCAAGTCCACTGCTCTCATCAGCAAAAATTATAAATAATCCCTCACCCGCACTTGAAGGATAGAGGACCTGCTCGGTATCTCCGATGATGAAACGGAGTATTCCGGGACATTCATTTTTTTCTACTGTACCGATAACGGTTGGGATCAATAATTCCCTCGGTTCTTCAAAAGGCTCAAATTCAGCTTTTATGACCCATTCCTTTTTGGGAGGGAATGATTCAATCCCATGGAAGTCCTCCAGGGAGTGGTGTTCATAATCACGGAGTCGGATACCGAACATGGGGCTCCTTTCTATGATGAACCAGGCAAAGCTTCCTGTTTCAAGCAGGGTAGGAGTCCCTGATTTATCACTGAGTGCATCCATCACAGTGGCTGGTTTGTCACCGGACTTTATATCGGTATCCGGATGTGGAATAAAACTGACAAGGCCGTTTTTAAGTATGTATTTTCCGATGAAGGCGGGTGCTTTGTCTGGAAATATTATGGAATTTGAGGAATCTGATCCCAGCGTATTCTCACCTTCCTTCAGCCAGTAGAGTCCCGCAAGATTCAACCATCCGGTTTCTGATTTCAGCCTTTCTATACGGTTTTCCTGCCACATGGAATGGTCTTTTTCGAAAGTATCTTTTTTATCTACCGGACCACAGCCTGAAATTAGCATGACAACAGATATACCAAGAATTGAGATTCTCATTTTATATTGATTATAAACAAGTCGCAAATATATGAAAAAGCGATTATTGAGCAGAATGGAATGGTCTCCAGCCAGCATATAATGAAAATTGGTGCGGAATTTAATTCATTGGATGTAGAATATTTATATTTTTAGGTTTTAATTGTAACGAATACATTTCCAGAATAACTAATCATTGATCATATGGAATCATCTTTCAATTTAAGCTGGATAGACTATACCATCATGGCAGTCTACTTCGGATTTGTGCTGGGCATAGGCTGGACCCTCAAACGGTTTATGAAATCTTCAACTGATTTTCTTGAAGCCGGACGGTCAATACCTTCATGGATCACGGGACTTGCCTTTATTGCTACCAATCTGGGAGCTCTTGAAGTTATCGGAATGGCAGCCTCCGGAGCTAAATATGGTATGGCCACCGTACATTTTTACTGGATTGGGGCGATTCCTGCCATGATATTTCTTGCCCTGTTCATGATGCCATTCTATTACGGGTCAAAGGCCAGGAGTGTTCCGGAGTACCTGAAGCTGCGCTTCGATGAAAAGACGCGAGGTTTTAATGCATTTTCCTTTGCTGTAATGACAATTTTTGCATCGGGGATATCAATGTATGCATTGGCCCTGCTCATGGAGACACTTCTTGGATGGAATTTCAATTTTAGCCTCGTAATCTCCGCGATAATTGTGCTGGTCTATGTGTATCTCGGGGGACTAACCTCTGCCATATACAATGAGGTTTTGCAGTTTTTCCTGATTGTTGTGGGCTTTACCCCACTGGTGATTCTGGGACTAATCAGTATTGGCGGCTGGGAAGGCCTATCAGAAAGCCTTGCAGACGTAGCCGTAAGAAATGGATATGAACCTGGGGCATGGAGCCATTCCTGGAAATTTATGGGCAGCACGGATTCCAATCCCATGGGAACTGAATGGATGGGGATAATTGTGGGACTTGGATTTGTCCTCTCCTTTGGATACTGGTGTACAAACTTCCTGGTCGTGCAACGTGCAATGGCAGCCGATTCAATGACCGGGGCAAGGAAAACACCTCTGATTGGAGCAATTCCAAAAATGTTTTTGCCGGCTCTGGTCATTGTACCAGGTATGATCGCCATTGCCCTGACCACCATGCCTGAATCCGGATTTGAGCTTCCTCTGAAAGGATCCAGCTATGATTACGATAAAGTCATACCTGTGATGCTGGGCCATTATTTCCCGACCGGGATGCTGGGACTCGGGCTCACGGCCCTGATGGCCTCATTTATGTCGGGAATGGCAGGAAATGTAACCGCTTTTAATACGGTTTTTACCTATGACATATACCAGAGCTACATTAATAAGAGCAAATCTGACAGGCATTACCTCAGGGTGGGACAGCTTACTACGATATTCGGGGTTATTGTTAGTATCGGTGCGGCATATATGGCAAGGATGTTTAATAATGTAATGGACTTCCTGCAGTTGATATTTGCTTTCATTAATGCTCCCCTGTTTGCCACATTCCTGCTGGGTATGTTCTGGAAACGAGCGACAGGACACGGAGCATTTTTCGGGCTTATCTCCGGTACCCTGGCTGCTTCGCTGCATCATGGACTGACCGCACCAGTAGGTGCAGAATCCCTGGTCAAGGGAGGATGGCTTGGCACGGTTGTTCATACCTATCCAAGTGAGATGGCACAAAACTTCTGGACAGCCATTTATGCATTCTCTGCTGCATTAATCTTTACTATTATCATCTCCTACATTACAAAGCAGCAGAAGACCGATGAGGATATGACAGGTCTTGTATACTCACTGACACCGAGGATCAAGGAGGACGGTGTTGCCTGGTACGATCGCCCTGTTACCATGGCAATACTTGTCGGAATAATTGCACTCGTTTTAAGTTTACTCTTCTGGTAAAATATAATAGCTATGGGTTTAGATATAAAAGTACCGATCGGACTGATGTTCACTATACTGGGACTTCTGCTGGCCATTTTTGGACTGGCAACAGCTGGAGACGCTGAGCTGTATAAACGGTCTCTTGATATTAATATTAATCTGTGGACAGGACTGGCAATGCTTTTGATTGGTATCGTCATGCTTGCAACATCAAAGCTGAGACCAACAAAAGATAAGTAGGCTGGTTGTAACTCGCCGCAGACGATGGGAACTATTAATAAGCTGCATTCTGATGCTGGTTTTAAGTGTGAAAATTACGCTTAAATATGTATATATATTGACTGAATGCAAAATCAGTTAAAAGGTATGGCTGGCAGCAGGGATACAGATAAGACCGATAAGTTTTATTCGGGGTATTCAAAAATATTTGTAGCAATTGACTGCATTATTTTTGGATTTATAAACAATGACCTAAATATACTTCTGTTCAAACGTGATATTGAACCCGAAAAAGGAAAACTATCGCTGATAGGAGGTTTCGTCCAGGAAAAGGAAAGTCCGGAGGATGCCGCACAACGAATCCTTCTTAATCTTACAGGTATTAAAGATGTATTTCTTGAGCAACTATTTGCCTTCGGAGAACCTGAGCGCGATCCTGGAGAAAGGGTTATTTCAGTTGCCTATTATGCCTTACTCAAAGCACAGGACCTGGACAATGAACATGTGGAGCTTCATGGAGCACGCTGGTGTCCTGTAAACGACTCAACTGACTTGATTTTTGATCATAATGAAATGAGAGATAGGGCTCTTTTAAGGCTTCAGAGAAGGGCGAAAAGCAGGCCTATCGGATTCGAATTGCTACCCCGGAAATTTACGATACCGCAGTTACAGAGTCTATATGAAACAATCTACCAGAAGAAATTTGATAATCGGAATTTTAGAAAGAAATTGCTGACAATGAATATTCTTGAACAGCTTGGAGTAAAAGATAAAACCGGCTCGAAGAAAGGAGCATATCTGTACAGGTTCGATAAAGAGAAGTATGACAGATTCCTCAGGGAAGGATTTTTATTTAATCTTTAATATTAGTGAGCATAGGATGAGTCCTAAACCTTACATATTTCTGTTTCTGGCGATTTTCCATCTCAATCCGTTTCTGGCTATGGGATCTGATGATCCTGTGGTTATCTCAAGACTTCAGGGGGAAATAGTATTTGATGGGGTACCGGATGAACCCGCGTGGAATGAAAGTGGCAATTATCCTATGGTCACCCATTCACCAATATTTGGGAAGGAGCCACAGGAGCGGACAGACGTGCGTATACTTTTCGATGAAGAGTATGTATATGTTGGCGCCTCGATGTATACCAAAGATGTCTCAACTATCCGGTCAACTTCAAAGAAAAGGGACGATTTGAAGCCGGATATCGACTGGTTCGGTATTACTTTCGATTCTTACAACGATAACGAAAACGGATTGGCCTTCTGGACTACTCCCACCGGTCTTCGGACTGACATGGCAATATTCAATGATGCAGCGAGTGAAAGGCTTATGCCCATCAATTTAAGCTGGAATACACACTGGGATGTTAAATGCACCCGGAGCCAGGAGGGATGGTTTTCAGAGATGCGGATCCCTGTCTCCAGCCTGAAATTCCAGGAAAAGGACGGGAAGGTTATTATGGGACTGATCCTACTTCGGTACTTACCCTATCATAATGAGATATATGTGTATCCCGGGATTCCCAATGAGTATGGACCCTGGAGCGCATTTAAAGTTTCCCTTGCACAGGATGTTGTTTTTCCCGGACTGAAATCGAAGAAACCATTGTATATCACACCCTATGTGGCTGCCGGGATCAACCAGTTGAACGAGTTAAATTCGTCAGAGACCGGATATGAATACAGCAGAGATAAAAGTTTTAACGCCGGGGTGGATCTTAAATTCGGGATTACAAGTAATCTGACGATGGACCTGACTGTAAATACTGATTTTGCACAGGTCGAGGCAGACGATGAGCAGGTTAACCTGACCCGTTTCGATCTGTATTTCGAAGAAAAAAGACAGTTTTTCCTTGAGCGGGCAAGTGTATTCGACTTCAGGACAGGGGGTACTTCTACCATGTTTTACAGCCGCAGGATTGGTCTGGATGAGGATGGCAATATTGTACCCATCATTGGTGGTGTAAGGCTTATCGGGCGGACCGGGGGACTAGACCTCGGTTTTATGAATATGCAGACAATGGCCACTGACAGCCTGCCATCTGAGAATTTTGGGGTATTACGGATGAAGAGCCGTGTACTAAATGAATATTCTTATGTTGGGGGTATTTATACTTCAAGGATCGGACTGGACGGAAGCTTCAACCAGGCTTATGGTGTCGATGCTTTGTTTAGATTAACCGGAGATGAATACCTGGGTATTGTTTGGGGACAATCATTCGAGACTGGCCTTTCAAATAAGCCGCTTTCCATGCTTAATGGAAGATACCGGCTGGGCTGGGAACGGAGAAAAAGTTTGGGACTTCACTATGAATTATTTATCTCCGGAACGGGACTTGAATACAATCCCGGCATTGGATTTCAGTCCCGCGAAGACTACCACATTGCAGGTGGATATCTGAATTATTTGTGGCAGCCGGGAGAGTCTTCTCCCATACAGCGGCATGGCCCCCGATCAGTGCTAAGGTATTTTATTAACGCCAGCAGGGGCGTGAAGGAATCAGAGAAATATGATTTAAATTACCTGGTAGAGTTTAAAAATTCATGGCAGTTCAGCCTTGGAGCGGGGTACCGGGCCGAGAATGTTTTTGAAACCTTCGAGCTTTCAGACGATGCATTTGTTCCTCCAGGATATTATACCTTTTCACAATTCCTGGGCTTTGTCACAACCCCTCAGACCAGGCCAGTCTGGCTTAATATTGAAGGAATGGGGGGCGGATATTATGATGGAAGCATAATAAATCTTCAGTTTATGCCGAACTGGAGCATTTCATCCTCCTTGACGATTACCGGGGCATATATTTACAGCCAGGTGGATCTTCCGGAAAGAAGCCAGCAGTATATCTCACATATAGCCAGGCTGAAAGCTCTCGTTATGTTTACCACCAAGCTGTCTATTAGCGCCTTCGCCCAGTATAATAGTGATACTCAGAAAATTGGTTCAAATGTCAGATTCCGTTACAATCCAAGGGAAGGAAATGATCTCTGGCTTGTATATAACGAAGATACCAATACTGACCTGAAACGGGAAATCCCATACAGACCGACGCTGGCGGGCCGGACCATTATGTTAAAATATACCTATACCTTCCGATTATAACAGAAAAAACGTAATTTGAGTACCAGGAAATGATTAAATATGATCTTCGACGAATATTCATACCTGACCGCTGGGGATCCCATGCCCCCGGTTCATTTCACAGCTGTGGAAAACGGACCGGGATTGAGTAATATGAAGGGACAGATCGTACTGCTTAATTTCTTTATAATTCCCTGTAAACATTGTAAACATATGCTTGAGTATTTTCAGGAGGAGATATGGCCGGACTTCCAGCATACTGAGAACCAACTTTTGATTATTGGCAGGGGACATACACCGGAAGAAATCAGTGATTTCAGGAACCGTGGAAATTATATACTTCCTTTTGCCGCCGATCCTGAACGCCTGAACTATGATAAATTCGCTGAAAAAAAGGTTCCCAGGAATTATCTTTTCGACTCCCAGGAACGGCTCGTTTATCAGACAAGAGGCTTTGACCTCGACCAGATGTCAACCCTGAGAATGGTAATACTGGACCTGAATTCAGAATGAGCAGTCTGTCTAAAATCAACGATATGCCATGCTTTTTCAGGACAGGGTGTGGTTTCTTTTTCTTATTTTAGGGGGAAATTATTTTACATGCTTGCCAGGCCTAAATCATTCAGTGGATTATATGGAATTCAACGCAATTTCCTGAATCTGTTTTATCTTATCAGCGTTGTTGCTGTATTCTGGCTGATCTTTTATCTCCTTCATGAAATTCTGAATGCCGGTGGTTCAGTGATAGTACCAGTATCCCTGGCCTATCTTGTTCTGATCGTACTGGGATACAGTATAATTCAGGTTGTCAGTTTTATACCGGCAAACCTGGCCGGCGCATTCGACCCAATTAAAAATGGAATAGCAGATGGAAGCATTCATTCCCTCCCGCTAATGGCTGAAAAACTTGCCGGTTTTATGTGCAGTTTTTTCAATTTCACTTTCTTTGATATACAAACCGCACTGGTCCATTTCAAAGGGAATAAACCGGTCCATTCCACATCTGAAGATTGGGGAGATACTGATACATCAGCAATTGAAACTTATGCTAATTCTGTCAACGAAGCATCCTTCTACGGGAAAATTAGTACCAGGTCCGGCTCAGGGTTTGTCTATGTCATACCCCTGATCTTTGGTGAAAAAAGACTTGGCTATATCGCTGTCAAAACGAAACAAAAACTTATGAAGATCTTTGTCCGGTTGTTAAGTGAATTCGAAAATGATTTCGTGGATGACCAGGTAGTTCATGTAATGGCAAATGAAGCCGGGTCAATTGTATAATCCCCCTCATAAATACTGATGCTGATCACAGGTTCCATACTCTTAATGATTATCAGCTGTCTGGTTATCTGGCGATCTGCAGCCGGATTCGAGATTGCATCCGACTACCTGGGCCGGAAGCTTACCCACGGTATCAAAGGAGCCACAATAAATGCCATTGCCAGTTCAATGCCTGAATTTTTAAGTACTTTTTTCTTTCTTTTCTATATAAGGGATGAGAATGGGTTTTCCGGGGGACTCGGAATCACGGCTGGAAGTTCGATTTTCAATCTGCTAATAATTCCTGCTGCGGTAATTATCGTAGTCGGTATCAGGAATCCGAAAATTACCATTGAGATAACCAAAAAGGTTATTCGCAGGGATGGGATTGTCCTGATTGCAACAATCCTTATCCTGGTGCTGGTTGTCGACCAGAGCATTCTTACTCCCTGGCATGGACTGGTCCTTGTTTTGACATATTTAGCTTATCTGGGATATATGATTTTTTCAATGAAAAAATTAAAAGGGCATTTAGCGGAAGTAGCAGTTATAGAGATGGAAATCCCCAATCAATCCCTTTTGGTGAAGATTCTCACCCTCAGACTTGAGTGTCTGGTTATCGGCAGGAGGAAATTGAATACCAGGAATACCTGGGTTCTGTTGATCATCAGTACAATGGTAATGTCTCTCGGAACATGGATACTGGTACTGGGCACAGAAATGTTAAGTGAGGTCATGCATATTCCGATTCTCTTTGTTGCTGTTGTACTCTCAGCTGCTGCTTCCAGTGTTCCGGACACTGTTATCTCTATTAAGGATGCAAAGAAGGGCAATTATGATGATGCTATTTCAAATGCACTTGGAAGTAATATTTTCGATATATCTTTTGCACTCGGCCTTCCCCTTTTAATATATACTTTAGTGTATGGTGATATAGAAATGGATACCGGTATACGGGAAATGAGTACTGAACTCTGGATGTTCCTGCTTATTACAACCATATTGGGTGCAATTATATATATTACCGGTAAAAAGTTGAGCAGGGTAAAGGCCTACATCTTTATTTTTATTTATACCCTTTTTGTTTTTTATGTTTTTGGTCAGGCCTTTGGTATGCATTTTACTAATAGATTTTCGGAATTATTGCTTTCAATTGTAGACTGGATGGAATCATTGATTTGATGATAATTTTATTCGTAGATGTAATAGGAATTGTATAAATTTGTAAAAACATGAATATCAAGCAGATAGCTGGGGAGCGAGCCGCAGATTTCGTAGAAGATGGGATGGTATTGGGACTGGGTACCGGTTCCACTGCGTTTTTTACCATCCAAAAAATCGGTGAAAAAGTAAGCCAGGGTTTAAAAATTACGGGTGTATGCACATCCGAGGAAACTCGTTTACTGGCTGAAAGCTTGAAAATTCCGTATGTTGACCTGGACGATGTTGAAAACATCGATCTTACCATTGATGGTGCAGATGAAGTGGATCCTATGGGAAATGGAATTAAGGGTGGAGGTGGAGCACTCCTTTACGAAAAAATTGCCGCATCAGTATCTACGCAGATCATTTGGGTAATCGAACAGCGAAAACTTGTGGACAAGCTTGGAAACTTCCCTCTGCCTGTTGAGATCATGCCATACGGACATAAACATTGTCTTCAAACTCTGACTGAAAAGGGGTATAATCCGCAATTACGCATTTCCGGCAAGAAAGCCTGCCTGACGGATGGGGGACATTATATTGCAGATTTGCATACTGGTCTTATGGAAGATCCGTTTGAACTGGAAGCTGATCTGCAGAGAATTACCGGAGTTATTGAGAACGGTCTCTTCCTGAAATCAGCTAACAAGGCTATTGTAGCAAGCCTTGAAGCTGTTGACGTAATTAGCTATAGATGATTTCGTGCAATGAGCAGCTTTGCTGATAAGGCAATTGCTTTTTATTCGGATCTGCAGATTAAAGAATCCCTGCCTGCCGGTGTTGAGGTTCTGAATCCCTATAAGGATACTTAGGTTAAATCCATAATCAGTAATTTTTCCTCTCCGCCATTTGTCCCCTGGGCTTCATCAAATCAGGCAAAAACCTTAACTATTATGATGAGAAGCCGCTCGAAACCGCATTAAAGGAATTTATAGTACTACATCCTGGCAAGGCCAAGGAAGATTGCATGCAGGCTTATTGTCAGCACAATCCAGGTATTCCTGGCCTGCGTGCTTTGAAGAGAGAGGAACTTATAACGAATGGATTCGGTTTTACAACTTGCCAGGCAGTCACCGCAGTAAGTGCATGTCATTCCCGGTTTACGATTAAGAATATCCGGTTTACCGAGCGCATCATAGTTACAGTGACGGGTGCAGGCCATACAATTGGTACATGAGTCATCTATATACATCCGGAAAGGCGATACCAGCTTCATATAATTAACCAGGGTTCCGATAGGGCACCAGAGAATACAGTGAATCATTTTTCCCTTCCGTCGGGAAACCAACAGAATAATCCCAATCCCTGCTACCCCGAAAGCGATTGCAAAAGCTGTTGTCAGGTTGGTATTCACTCCAAAGAACCTCAGAAGTAATGTGACGATTATAATAAGCAGCAGCAGGATATGCTTTGTTCTGAATTTATTACGGACCGGTTTCATCTCTGTTTTACCCTTTGCTGCAAGGTTGTCCATGGCACCAAAATAGCATAGCTGAGAGCACCATGCTGGTCCTGATATGATAATTGTACTCAGAAACAGGATGGGCATAAATGAAATTTGTCCCCTGAAAACCGGTCCCCCAAGAATCATCATCGGAATTGGAAGATGAAGTTTCCCGGTCATCAGGAACTTGTCAAATCCTGCGAGTCCCATTGCAAATTGACCGAAAAAAATAACAGTAAATATCGTCCAGGTTATCCGCCTCCAGCGAGCAGATTGTGAGGGATCCAGCATTTTATTTGTGATCCATGCAGCATAGATACCGATCAGCAGTATCTCAATCCATCCGCTCCCCTGTACTAACCGTTCTGCCATCAGCATGGGGCGCTCAACTTTCAATTGAACCATTCCCAGGATTAGGCAGGTAACGAGGAAGGCTATAATGGGTAGACTGTTATGGCGAAGATTCCTGATCATTCTGATTTAATTGGGGCAAAATATATTAAATAATGAGCATAGAATGATTCTAAAAACTTATTAGTGATTTGAACCAAATTAAACATGACATCCAATCGAATGAGATCTGTCATTACAAATATTAATATGTCACTATATTTGTCACGGAGAAATGCCGGAGTGGTCGAACGGGGCGGTCTCGAAAACCGTTGTGCGCTCACGCGCACCGAGGGTTCGAATCCCTCTTTCTCCGCTGATTAACTGGTCACAGAAGGACAAATCCTGTAAATAAGCTCATTTACAGGATTTTCTGTTTTTAAGCCTGTACACTCAAACCCACTGTTGGACAAACGCTGGTGTCCTAATCGGTGGAGATGAAAATTGAAGCCCATACTCCACCGATGTCTCTGAAAGTCCCTGACTGTCCGCCTATTGCCTATTGTTCAATTTTGATCTTATAGGTAATTTTATATAAACCAAAAGGAGGACTTTATTATGGAACACACAAACACTTTCAGAATCTTGTTTTACATCAAGAAAACCAAGAAACTAAAAAATGGTCAGGCACCTATCTTTATGCGTATCACAACCAATGGTGAGCGGGCTGAGATTTCAACGCAACGGAGCATTGAGAAAAAACTCTGGGATCAGAAAAAGGAAATTTCTAAGGGCAACTCCCCAGAGGCAAACAAGCTGAATGAGGATCTCGCCTCAATGCGTGATCGGATACGTAAGATCAAAAAAGAAATCGAGGACGACGACCAGATCCCAACGGCTTACGTAATTGGTTATAAATACCGGAACAAGGGAAATTCCCAAAAAACCATTGTAAGACTATTTACCGATCACAATAATCGGTGCCGTGAAAAGATTGGCAAAGGGATGGAAGCTGCCACAGTAACTCGCTACGAGACAACCCTGAAACATCTTCAGCAATTCATGCAAGAAAAATATCGGCTTAATGACTACCCTTTGAAGGCTATCGATCATAAGTACATAAGGGATTTTGAGCATTTTCTGCTTACCGTGCGTGAATGCAATAAGAATACAACAGGAAAATACCTTAGAAATTTTAAAACGGTCATTCGCATTGCTCTATCCAACGATTGGATCCGAAAAGATCCTTTTGAAAGAATCAAGATTCGCATGGAGGAAGTGGAACGGGATTTTCTAACCGAGGATGAATTGAATGTGCTTATCCGTAAAGAGTTCTCAACCGAACGTCTAACCAAGGTTAAAGACGTATATCTATTTTGCTGTTTTACGGGGTGTGCATATATAGATGCAAAAAGACTTACACCGGATAATATTGTACCTGGAACTATGGGTAAAAAGTGTTTGAAGGTAACACGAAAAAAAACCAATAGAACAAATCTAATCCCCTTATCTGAAATCCCTGAATCAATTATTGAAAAGTATAGGGATGATCCACACTGTCAGATAAAACAAAAACTGCTTCCTATTAATAGCAATCAGAAACAGAATGAATATTTAACTGAGATTGCAAGCATTTGCGGTATTGAAAAAAAGCTTACAACCCATACAGCCAGACACACATTTGCTACGATCGGACTAACTAGCGGTGTTCCCATTGAGGTTGTTTCCAGCTGGTTGGGCCATTCCAATATCAACATGACCAGACATTATGCTAAAATCGTTGAAAGCCTGAGCAGTAAAGAAATGGATAAGATAGCAAGGAGGTTCAGATCAGATGATGATCCAGATGGAGATTCAATAGTATTATGGCCGACTGGAAGCTGATAATCCTTCATTATTTCTAATTCCAGAACATTTTGAGTGATTTCGCCTTACTATTTTGAGTCTAAATGTCCTTGTATGTCCAGAGTTCTGAGATTATTTTTCAGGGTGTGGGATTAACTGTCCCCTGATGCCCTTCATTGTCCGTATAGACCTGATAATCAGCCTTTAACTATTGATTTACGATCTTGTTTATACTATCTTTACAGGGTACCTTTTTTCTATTAAATCAATGAGAATTATTCAACTATGTACATCACCGGGTAACTCCGCAACCCGTGCCATTTACCAGGCTGGAAAGAAAAGGGGCCATCAGATGACAATCAAGGATCCATCTCAAATGAGTTTAATGGTTTCCAATGTTCCATCGGGCTATGACAGGCTATATATTAATAATAAGGATTCTGTTGCCAGAATAAATATCAAGGATTATGATGCTGTCATACCTCGTATAGGTCATAGCGTTGAATATGGGTCCTACATCATTGAGCATCTCTCACAAAACCTGGGAATCTATTCTACACAATCAGCAGAAGGTATTCTAAATGCAGCAAATAAACTCCGCACGTTGCAGCTATGCAGCGAAAGCGGTATTCCAACACCCCGATCAATGGGTATTAATTCCAGTTCAAAAATTGGCTCTCTGATTGATAGAATTGGAGGCTTTCCAATAGTTGTAAAGCTTGTGCACGGTTCCGGTGGATCAGCAGTTGCATTGTTGAGTGACAGGGCTTCTGCCGTTTCGACGATTCAGACAATTCTAAAATCCAAAAACAGTGTTTTAATTCAGGAATATATTAAATCAGGAGGGAAAGATTACCGGGCGATCGTAGTTGGAAATCAGGTGGTGGCTTCCTACCAGCGATCTTCCACCTCCAGGAATGAATTTAGAGCAAATCTTCAATTAGGTGGATTGGGTGTTCCTGTACTGCTGTCTGAGGCTGACATAAAACTCTGTATTGCCAATGCGAAGGCCATCGGCCTTTCAGTTGCCGGGATAGACTTTATTAAAGACAGCTCAGGGAAATCATACCTGATTGAGATTAATTCCAATTTTGGCTTCAAAGTACAAGGAATTACCGGCATAAATGTCGCAGCTAAAATTATCTCGCACATTGAGAAATATCATACAACCCGGACCGTACCCAGATTAAGTACGAAAAGCCTTCTGAATGAAAACAATCTGCTTAAACAAAAATGGGAGACAATTACCAAAAATCCAGAGCTGAACAAAATCTACTGGCAGGTTAAGGGGAGCCAGGTAAGCTACATAGACCGCAATCAGCAAAAACGTACCAGACAGATTAGTTCTGCGGAGGATCTTCTGATGATTATGACCGAAACATTCCAAATACAGACAAAACCATGATACATGTAGGACACAGTTCAATTCCGGTAGTTACCGGATCCGGTTTATTCCGTTTAGGTCAGGTTGCAGTCACCGTAGTGATTTCAACCGTGCTTTACAAATGGATTACCCAACAAGAAGAATATACTAATAATCATAATAAATAATAACCAGTTATGACTGAACTAAACAAAGATTCTCGTTGCTATTACGCACATTCTATGAAAAATTACGATACTGATCGTGAACGTGATGAACTTAGGATTCTGCATGGACTTTTTAATAATGTCATCTGCCCTAACAATGATATTGGGAATGCCCAACGTGGCATGAGGGCCTATATGAAAATAGTTAGATGGGCCGATATTGTCGTTGTTTCTGAATATAAAAAACATATTGGGGGTGGAGCATGTGAAGAGGTTGAATATGCTCTGAAATATAATATTCCGGTTATGTGCTTACGTGATGTAAAATTATATAAGGTAGTCGGTACAACAGTGGTGGATCGTCGTGACCCTCAGGTAAAATACGCAAAGCTCATAATTGAAGAATAATGGATCAAGTTGAAATTAATAGGGTGGCAATCTATTGCCGGGTAAGTACCAAAGAGCAGACAACCGAAAACCAGCGGATTAGACTTACTGAATATGCTAATCAGCAGGGCTGGAAGTATGATGTATTTAGCGAAGTACAAAGCACCCGAAAAACAAGACCTGTTAAAGCTGAATTACTACATAGGCTCCGGAAAAATGAATATGATGGGGTATTGATCTACAAGCTTGACCGCTGGGCCAGATCCAGTGCCGAATTAATCCTGGAAGTGAAAGAGCTCATTGAGAAAGGTATCCAATTCTATTCTCTTTCGGACAGTTTGGATTTCTCAACATCGTCGGGGAAACTACATTTTCAGATCCTTAGTGCTTTTGCTGAGTTTGAAAGAGAACTGATCAGAGAAAGAACGATTGAGGGCATTAGGCGTGCCAGGTTAAAGGGCAAGACTCCTGGAAGGCCCATGGGCTCAAAAGATAAAAAGAAACGTAAGAAAGCAGGTTATTATCTCCGGGAGGCCAATAAAAAACAAATGCTTGATCAGGACAAGGGTGAATTCAAGGATATTAATGAGTATTTATAACTGAATATCAGAGAAAATCATTTTGTTCTCTTTGATTTATTTAAGAGTATTTAGTATTTCAGATATTTTTTCTCGTCGCTCTTCCTCCGAATCTTTGCCATGACGATAATTAAAAATTTCTAATAATTTTGTATCGCCTGTTTTAATAAAGTGTTTTATAAGTGCCTTAACCTTCCTATAATCTAAATTATATTTCCCGATTGATGTATAGAAAATATCCAATAATTCAAATGGAGACACATATTTATATCTTTCCCACAATGGAAGAGTTTCAGGATCAATAATGCTATCCGGGTCGATTATGTCCATAATATTAAACGTCCACAAATAATCGAATCTGGAGAAGTAGATCCCCAATCGCTTAATATTTAATGGCTTCAATTTCTTATAGGATAAATCTTGTTTAATATTTCCCTGGAATACTTTATTATGATGAAGTGTAATCGTAAATGGTCTATTGATGAGTAAATAATAATAGGTAAGTAATTGAATGAAATCCTTTGTCCAGAATCTTATTTTATTATGACTTTTAATATCAATGAGCATATCATCTATTATCAGATCAATTTTAAGATCCGGGTATCTTGGTCTTAGTTTTACACATATATCATGCTTAAAAATCTCCTTTGCATGAAGTTTACTGTAATCAATGGAGTTAATGTACTCCTGTATAACCTCCAAATCTTTCTCATTGATCCGATTTATTGTAACTACTCAGGTCTAAAAACAAGGTGGTTATTAACAATTTGAGCTGGTTTTTGCATAGTATTTCAAAAATTTCCGGTTGTATTTTCAAAAAGCAAAGTCTTATTAACAGTTGTCAGTAAGT
>SDBV01002538.1_pt1 | contig 27291 bp, 14 predicted proteins | sample 2277081 | NCBI WGS metagenome assembly SDBV01 (sample SAMN10402039, study PRJNA504765) | marine sediment metagenome | isolation source: marine sediment core GS10_PC15, 223 cmbsf | place: Arctic Ocean: Southern Knipovich Ridge | collected 2010 | reverse complement strand
AGCTTCATCGCCTCGACGGCCACGTGAACGTAGTCCGGCCGGTTGTGTCCCATCGCCCCGAGGTCGAACGCTTCGAGCAGCCGCAAGGTCTGCAATAGAAAGGGGCCCTGGGTCCACGCGTCACATTTGTAGATCGTGCAGCCGCGGTAGTCGATCGTTACCGGCTCTTCGATGCGGGTGACGTGCGTGGCCAGGTCGACGTAGCGGATCAAGCCGCCGTTGGCCCGGCTCCAGGCGTCCAACTCCCGGGCGATCGGTCCGCGATAGAAGCAGTCGGCCACCAGGCGGAGCCCCCGACGGCGGTCGCCGCCGGAGCCGCGTTCGGCCTCGATCATCCGCCGGATGGTCCGTGCCAAATCGGGCCGCCAACCCTCGCCACGCCGATCGAGGACCGCCAACACCGGCCGGGCCACTTCGGCGAAGGTCTTCGTGCCGTAACGATCCAGGGCCGTCACATAGACGTCGATCGTGCCGGGAACGGCCGCCGTGGTGGGATCGCCGCGGCCGGGGATCCGCCCATTCTTTTCTTTCTCGTAGTATTGCACCGTGGCCAGTCGTGGCGCGGCGCCTTGGCCGCTGAGGACTTCGACCACGCGGCGCCGCGCATCGTAGACGATAATCGGTACTTCCCCTCCGAAACAGAAGCTTCCCGACTCGAGCACCGACTGCACCAGCAGGGCCGTAACGGCCGCATCGACGGCGTTGCCGCCGCTTCGAAGCATTTCGATCGCCGCATCGGCCGCTTCACCCGCCCCCACGACGACCGCCCCTTGCGAACCGGCGGCCTTCCAGTTCTCGGGTGCCTTCTCTGCCGCCGCCGCGTTGCCAAGCAAGCAGGCCGCTGCCAACAGGCCGGTCGCGGCAAGGTGGATCGTTCGATTCATCAGGGAACCTCCGGGGGGCCAAAACACTTGGACGAACTGTCCACCACACAGTCTAGCCCCCGCGGCCAACGCCGTTAAGGGCTTTCAGTCGACAGAAACCGGCCTTTTACGCACAAAGGCTCATGTCCGTGGTCTGTACGATGGCCCTCCGAGGCCGTCAGAATGGCAATATACCTCGACGGCCTCGGAGGGCCATCGTACAAAAAAGTCCTTAACGGCGTTGCCCCGCGGCCACGCGGGAAAAGCTTATGACTTCACCGGTCGCAACGCGCCGTCGGCCAGCACGAACTCCTGGCGGCCGATTTGCCGGGCGAAGTCGACCGTGGCTTTGCGCCGTCGGCCGGAGCCGCTCAGCGCGACGACGTGGCCCAGGCCGTACTGCGGGTGGCGGACCAGCATGTCTTGACGAAACACATCCGGCGAGACCGGCGAAGTGGGCTGTCCGCCGTTGGCCAACTCCGCGGCCGTGGTCAGTTGGATCGTCGGTGCCGCCCGCGGTTGGGACGGCGGTTGCACCTGCGAGAAGACCGGTTCCTCGTAGGCCGGTTCCACCGCAAACCCTTCGGGGGCGAAGGATTCGTCGCCGACGGCCTCGTACGTGCCGGCCGTCTGAAGCTCCATCGCTTCTCGCGGCAGCTCCATCAAGAAATGGCTGGGCACGGTCATCTTCCGCTGGCCGCGGAAGTCGCGATACTGGGCCAGGCTGATCTGCAGTTCCTGCTGCGCCCGGGTGATGCCCACGAACATCAAGCGGCGTTCCTCTTCGAGCTGTTTGGGATCCTGCCGGCTGCGCTCGTGCGGCAACAGCCCTTCTTCGGCCGCCACCAGAAAAACGGCCGGGAACTCCAATCCCTTCGACGCGTGCAGCGTCATCAGCGTGACCCGATCGGTCTGCTCCTCCCAGGCGTCGGTATCGTTGACCAGGCTGGATTCCTCGAGAAATGCCTCCAAGCGGCCGGCCCCGGCATGGTGTTCGTCAAACTCGCGGGCGACGGTCAGCAGTTCCTCGATGTTGGCCAGCCGATCCAGGTCTTCCTCGCTCTGCGAGTCGCGTAATTGCTGTTGGTATCCGGTCTCGCTGAGCACGTGGCCGAGGGCTTCCTCCACCGGCCCGCCGGCCACGTCCGCCAACCGGTCGAACAGCCGGACGAACTTTTCGACCAGGCCCGCACTGCGCGGGCTGAGCGACTCGATCCGGCGGCACTGCCGAGCGGATTGCAGCATTGTCAGGCCATGGCGGATGGCGTGGTCGGAAAGACGCTCGATGGTCGTCTTGCCGATCCCTCGCGACGGCGTGTTGATGACCCGCAACAGGGCAATCTCGTCGTGCGGGTTGTTCAGCAGTTGCAGGTAGCCGAGCACGTCCTTGATTTCTTTGCGCTGGAAGAACTCCAATCCGTTGACCATCTGATACGGCACGCCCATCTCGCGCAGCGCGAACTCCAAAGCCCGCGACAAGGCGTTGACCCGGTAGAAGACGGCGAAATCGCGGGGACGGCGACGCCCGGCGTAGATGTCGGCGGCGATCCGCGCGGCGATTTCTTCGGCTTCGTCTTTGTGGGTGGCATAGGAGATCAAGCGGACCGGCCGTCCCAGGCCGTTCTCGGTATAGAGGTCCTTCTGCTTGCGGTGGACGTTGTGAGCGATCAATTCGGCGGCGACTTGCAGGATCCGCTTCGTACTGCGGTAGTTCCGCTCGAGCCGCACCACCCGCACCTCGGGGAAATCCTTCTCGAACTCCAGGATGTTGTTCAGATTGGCCCCCCGCCAGCCGTAGATCGATTGGTCTGGATCTCCCGTGACCGCCAGGTGAGGATGGTCGATCGACAGCGCCCGGGCGATCGCGTACTGGGCCAGGTTCGTGTCCTGGTACTCATCGACGAGGATGAACCGGTATCGCTCGTCGAGGCTTCGGCGGATTTCGGGATTCTCCCGTAGCAAGGTCGCCACGTGCAGCAGCAGGTCATCGAAATCTGCGGCGTTGGCGCGGGCCAGCAAAGCTTGGTAGACTGGGTAGATCTGTTTGACCACCATGCCCACCGGATGGCCGGGCCGTGGTTCGTACTGCTCGGGCAGGATGAGGTTATTCTTGGCCCAACTGATGGCCTTGCCGATCGCCTCCGGAGTGCAATGCGTGGAGTCGATGTCGCGTTGGGCGATCGCGCGCCGCAGGGCCCGGGTGCTGTCCGCGGTATCGTAGATTGTGTAGTTTTCCTCAATGCCCACAAACGACGCATATTTCCGCAGCAGTCTGGCACAGAAGCGATGGAAGGTGCCCAACCAGACCGATTCGTCGTGGGCAAGCCGCTCGACGCGGCTGCGCATTTCTTCGGCCGCCTTGTTGGTGAAGGTCAGGGCGAGGATTTGGTGTCCGGCGATGCCCTGGCTGAGCAGGTAGGCGACGCGGTGCGTGACCACGCGGGTTTTTCCGCTTCCCGGGCCGGCCAGGATCAGCAGCGGCCCCTCGACGTGTTCGACCGCCTGGCGTTGGGCGTCGGTGAGTCCTTCGAGCAGGTAATGCAAGGGTGATTCCTTCGAGGCTGCGCCTGGCCGAATATCGGAGAGCAGAAACCCCCGCAGTTCAGGGCTTGCCCTGACGCCTACTCGGTCGTTTGTCATCACTCCGTAGGTCAGGGCTCGCCCTGACGAATATTCCGTCGTTTGTGATCACTCCGCTGCGTCAGGGCAAGCCCTGACCTACGGAATTGCCGGACACCTTCAGATAGCTAGTATACGCGTTTCGGCCGTGCAGGGGAGGCCCGCCGGTGTGATGGGTGCGGGGCGGTCAGCCGGGCGAGTGAAAAAATGCCCAAAAACGCCCCATTTTTCCAGGATGACCCTACCCAGGATCGCCGGAAACGTTATACTTCTTGGTCGTCGGCGAGACGGACTCGCCGGGCATATCGACCCCCGCTCACCTCTTGGAACTGAATGGGAGGGACCCCATGGGAACCCGGATCCCGCTACGACGGGCCGACATGCAAGCCCGAGACATGGCTGAAAAGCTGCACATGAGCACGGCCGAAGTCGGCTTGTCGGTTCGCACGACGAACTGCCTGGAAGAACGTGGGATTTTCACCGTCATGGACCTGTTGCACTGTACCCGCGATGACCTGCTGAGCATTTCGAACTTCGGCGAGAAGACGTTGGAAGAGGTGTACAAGGCACTGGAGGACGTCGGCTTTTATCGCAAATCCCGGCGCGATTCGATCAGCGAGGAACCGGACCCGGCCTGGCAGCCTCGCTAGACGGCAGCCGAAGAATTGTAGGGTACGTGAAGCGCACCAACCGCAACATGTTGCGGTTGGTGCGCTTCACGCACCCTACATCTCGCGGAGCGAGATAACTACTTTGGAAAACTGCGGCAGCGCCGTCGGGCGGAGAAATTGCCTTGGCTCGCAGACTTCGATACTACGAGAAGAAACGGGGCAACCGGCGCACCGGCTCCAGTACGGTCGCCAGCGCGGGGGAGTTGCTGTTTTGCGCCGTGTTTCTTCTGCTGGGGTGCGGTGGGCTGGGCCTCTGGTTCGCCTTCCTGGTGCTGCCCGAATGGAGCGTCAACCACGAGTTCCGCGAAACCACCTGCCAGGTCCTTCGGGCACGGCTTCAGGAGAAGCAGGGCGAAGACGGCACGCTGTACCGGGCCCAATTCGAGATCCGCTACGAGGTTGACGGCGAAGTCCACTTCGCCGAGACCTACGACATCGCCACGGCGCGCGACTTTCCCAGCTCGTATTCCAGCGACCGCCAGGCCATGGAGGAGTTGCTCGGCCGGTTTGTCGTTTCACGTCGCGTGAACGAAACGTTCCACGAGAAAGCACCCCGCGAGTATCCCTGCTGGTACGATCCGGCCGATCCGAGCGTGGCGGTGCTGGTTCGGGGGATGAGTGCGTGGATTTGGCTGGTGCTGATTGTTCCGGCTTCTTTCATCGTGATCGGCGGCGGCGGGCTGATCTACCGGATGCTGCGCTGGGGCAAATCGGCCGAGCGCCGGTCGGCCATGGCCCAGCGTGCCCGACGCCGCGACGTGTTCGGCCAAAACGGCGAATCGGCCGGCAAGTTCCCCAACATCCCCCACGGCGCCGACATCACCAACAGCCCCGGCACCCGGCTGAAGTTCCGCCTGCCGATCGCCACTTCGCCCGGCTGGGCCCTGTTCGGTGTGCTGATCGCCTGCCTGTTCTGGAACGGCATCGTTTCGGTGTTTGTGGTGATTGCCGTCGGCGGCCACGTCCAGGGCCAACCCGATTGGTTCCTGACACTGTTCATCATCCCGTTCGTGTTGGTGGGAATCGCACTGATCGTGTTCTTTTTCCGCCAGTTGCTGGTAACCACGGGCATCGGGCCGACGCAGGTGGAGATCTCCGACCACCCCTTGCGCCCGGGCGAGCCGTGCCGCCTGTTCATTTCCCAGTCGGGGCGGCTGGAGATGAACTTGCTTCAGGTGCTGCTGGTCTGCGAGGAAGAAGCCACCTATCGCCAAGGAACTAACACCCGAACCGAAACCCGTCAGGTCCACCGGCATGAGGTCTTCCGCCGCGCCGACTTTCGAGTGCGGCGCGGATTGCCGTTCGAGAGCGAGTGCGAACTGGCCGTGCCGGCCGGGGCGATGCATTCCTTCAAGGCGGACCACAACCAGGTGCAGTGGAAAGTGGTCGTCGTGGGCGACGTCGCCGGCTGGCCCGACTACAAACGGTCCTTCCCCGTAATCGTCCATCCGGGCAAGGGGAGCAGCAACGCATGAGCCAGCCGGTGATTACCATCCGCTTCGACGGCGGCGGCGAGTATAGGCCGGGCGAGACGCTCTCGGGGGAGTACCAGCTCCGCTCGGTTGCGTCGGGTCAGCTCAAGGCCGTCGAGGTCTCCGTGTTGTGGTACAGCGAGGGCAAAGGGGACGAGGATCTGGCCGTCCACGAGTTCTGGCGGCTGAGTGCCGAAGACGGCGATCTGCTCGACCCCAGCCGGCCCCAGCCGTTTAGCACCACGCTGCCCGAAAGCCCCCTAAGCTACGACGGGGCGATCATCAAACTCCGCTGGTGTGTCCGGGTTCGGGCGTTCTTGGAGCGGGGCAAGGAAGTTGTCGGCCAGAAGGCGTTCCAACTGGGTAACGTCCCGGCAGCGAAGGTCCCGGCGGCGATCTGAGATTTCAGATTTCAGATTTCAGATTTCAGATGTGAGATTTCAGATTTGAGATTTCAGCTTGTAATTGGGTATTCCGGAATTTCAGTGGGTTGCCTGCAAGTCGGCAGAGCGAAATGGTTACGGCATAATCATCCAACCGAGCACGTGCCCAGCGACCTTTGACGACGTAAGTACGGGTTCCTCTTCTCTCTGTTCTGGGCGGCACAGAGAAGAGGAACCCGTATTTGTCGCATCGTTTTAGCCACTGAATTCCCGGAAGAACCTTGTGATTATGGTTCATCCGACTGAAGCGTACATGATATCTGGTGCAGGGAGTACCGGTGCCTCTTCTCTGTTGCCACGGCGGGTCAAATCGTCGAAAAACGCTGTCTCTTGCCAGAAACCCACCAACAGAGAAGAGGCACCGGTACTTCCGCTGCGTGGTCGCGTGCGCGAATTCCGGATGAACCGTAATTATCGCGTCCGGGTCGCCGCCGGTCAATCTGAAATCTGAAATGTTCATCTCGCTGCCCGAGCAAAACCCCTTCTCCGCCACCCGCGTCCGTCCCGGGGCCGTCCCCTTTCAATTCGCCGCAGGCCAAACCGCCGCCGCTCTGGCCGACCGGCTGCGGCAACACGCCTGGCGGGGCCAGATCATCGGTCCCCACGGCTCCGGCAAGTCGGCCCTGCTGGCCACGCTGCTGCCGGCCATCGAGCGGGCCGGTTTTTCCGGGGGACAAGGGCTTTCCGGGGGACAAGGGCGGCGGACGCGGCTGATCGAACTGCACGACGGCCAGCGCCGCTTGCCGATCGACTTGGGCAAATCGCCCGAGTTGGACTCCTCGATGGTGTTGATCGTCGACGGCTACGAGCAACTCGGCCGCTTCAGCCGGTTCCGCCTGAAACGCTTCTGCCGCCGCCGCGGGCCGGGATTGCTGGTGACCGCCCACGCGCCGGTCGGACTGCCCGACTTGTTTCACACGGCCGTGGATCTGCCACTCGCCCAGCGGATCGTCGAACGGCTGGGGCGCGGGCTGCCGCGGCGCGTTACGGCGGAGGACGTCGCCGAGCGGTTTTCCCGCCATGGCGGCAATCTCCGCGAGCTGCTGTTCGATCTGTACGATCTCTACGAGCAGCGCCGGCGTGAGGCGTGAGCGGCCATCGGAAGACAAGTTGTGGGAGGCGACTCCGTCGGCGATTGGGAATTGTCCGGCTTTGTCGCCGACGGAGTCGCCTCCCATACAGGGTCGCGCAGTAGCCGCTGGCGGCTTCGCACGGCATTGCGAAGCCGCAAGCGGCTGTCCCACAAGCTCGATCCTCGAAGATTCTTGCCATTTTGGGCAGGATTTGATTGACGGCGGGGCGTTGCCGGTTCATACTATTTCCAAAATGAGAGTCCTCAACACAGAAAGCGAAGAAATGAACCGATCGATTGCAGGTATTGCCTTGTTGGCGGCCTTGGCCGTTTCGACCATCTGGGTGTCGGTTAGTGGGGCCGCCGCCCCGCAGCGATTGAAGCTCCGGGTTCAGCCCGGGAGTGCTGCCGGGGCGGACGTGCCGGTGTGCGTGAAGGTCACGTTGCCGGACGGCCTGGCCAACGTGCCGGCTGGCGAGATCCGTGTAACGGTGCATCCGGAAGGGCAGCCCGGTCCCGCTGTGCCGGGTCAAATCGTCCGCAGCGGCAGCGCCAACGAGCTTTGGTGGGTGCTGCCGTCGGTCGAGTCGGGCAAGCCGCAGACGTGGGTCGCTACGCTGTCCCGAGACGCCGCGGACGCCAAGGAAACGTTCGTCTTCAAGGACACGGCCTCAGAGCACCTCGACCTGCTGTTCGCCGGCCGGCCGGTGACCCGCTACATGTACGCCTTCGACAGGTCCACTGCCCAACGACAGGGTGAGACGTGGAAGGTCTATCATCACGTCTTTGACGCGAAAGGAAAGGACGTGCTGACCCAGGGCGGCAACGGCAAACAGTACCCGCACCACCGCGGCATCTTCTTCGGCGGCAAGCTCACGTTCGACGGCGGAAAACGCGGCGACTGGTGGCATCGCGAGGTGCAGGCCCACCAGGACTTCCTCGAAGTGACGGCCGGACCGGTGCTGGGGCGGTCCACCGCCCTGATTCACTGGAATACGTCGCAAGGCCAAACGGTCCTGATCGAAGAGCGTCGCATGACGGCCTATCGCCAGGCGGGCGGCACGATGTTGCTGGCCGACTTCCAGTCCTGCGTGAAGAGCGCCGAGGGGGACGTCGATCTTGGCGCCGACCGCGAGCACGGCGGCGTGCAGTTCCGCACGCACGGCGACGTCGATACCAGCCAGACCCAATACCTCTTTCCCGCCGAAGACACCGACGTCCGCAAGGAGTTGGACCTGCCTTGGGCCGCCATGTCGATCGTGCTGAACCGCCCCGACCGCCAGCGCTACAGCATCCAGCACATGAACCACCCGGACAATCCGAAGCAGACCGAGTACTCGGCCTATCGCGACTACGGGCGTTTCGGCGCGTTTTTCAAGCAGCAGATCAAGGCGGGCAAGACGCTTTGCGTGCGTTACCGCTTCTGGGTCACCCCCGGCGATCTGCCGCCGCGTGAGACGTTGCAGCAGCGCTGGTCCGCCTTTGCCGAGCCGCCGAAAGTGGAAGTGGTATCCCCCGGCGCTTGACACGCCGGCAGGATTGTGTAAGATTATGTGTAGAGTCTTTCATGCTGATCGGACCGAGAGAGGGTTTCCCGCCATGCCGTCGAATCTCGCCATCGACGACAAATTGCTCGACGAGGCCGTTCGCCTGGGAAAACACCGGACGAAGAAAGCGACGGTCAACGAAGCCTTGCAGGAGTATATCCAGCGCCGAAAGCGACTGACGATGCTGAAGTCCTTCGGGACGATTGACTTCGATCCGCGATACGATTACAAGTCGGAGCGCAAGAGGCGGTGATCGTCCTCGACACCAGTGTCCTTTCGTTGGTCTTCCGGCGTCGCAAGAAAGGGGACCGGGAGCCGGCCGCTGCCGTGATGTTACGGCAGATGATCGACGACGACTGGCCGCTTGTGCTGCCGGGAATCGTCCTGCAAGAGTTGCTTTCCGGCGTCCGCAGCGACAAGCAGTTTCGCACTCTTCGAGCGCATCTCGACGGGTTCCCGGTGCTCTTGGCGGATCAGAGCCATCACGTTCGGGCGGCACAGATCGCCAACGCATGCCGAAGCGCCGGGGTGGCATGTTCTACCATTGATGCGTTGATCGCCGCGCTGACGGTCACTGGCAGCGGAAAACTTTTTACCACCGACCAAGACTTTCAGGCCATGGCGCCGTACTGTGGGTTGGGTTTGGTTCCGATCGACGACGCGGCGACTGCGTAAGCAACTGCCAAAGAAAACAAAGTTCATTTTCCCTTGGTCAACGCCCCGAACAGCTCGACGATCTTCTGCATGGTCTCCGGCTCCGGCAGCGGCAGCTTGAGGCAGGGCTGGCCGGTTTGCTCGTCGCGGGTGACGATTCCGCCCGGCAGGCCGCCGGCGGTGCCATTGCCCTTAACCAGCGGCGGCCTGGCTGCCTGGCCGACGGCCAGCGCCTGGCCGAGCTTGTCCAACAGCGACATGCCGGCGGTGAGCACGTCGGTCCAGACCTGCTCTTGCGGCCCCATGGAGGGTCCGATGATTTCGCCCACTTCCGCCGCCTCGGACGGGACAGGCGCCGAGCGCTCGGGTATCTCGGGCTCGGGCGGGGCGGCCGGCGGGATCGAGCCGGTCGCCTCTTCGACCGATTCCATGAACCGCGTCAGCCGTGTGCCGCCGAGGAACACTTCGTCCTGCCCTTCGTCCAGCACGCCGGTGAACATCGCACTCTTGAAGGCCAACAGGCCCAGCATGCCCTCTTCGATGGTGCCCCGGGCGATGAAGTGGACCACGCGGACCGGCCGCTGTTGCCCCAGGCGGTGTACGCGACCGATCCGCTGCTCCAGCACGGCCGGATTCCAAGGCTGATCGAGATTGACCACGGCGGAGGCGTTTTGCAGGTTCAGCCCCACCCCGCCGGCGTCGGTCGAGAGGAACAGCCGGCAGTTGGGGTCGTCCTTGAACCGGCGGATGAGGCCATTGCGCTTCGGCCCGGGCACTCTGCCGTGGAACATCACGTGGTCCCAGTTGCGAGCTGCCAGCCGCCGGGCAACCAGTTCGTGCATCCGCAGCCATTGGCTGAAGATCACCACCTTCGCCTGCGGATCCTCGAGCACGTCGCTCAACAGGTCGGTCAGCTCGTCGGCCTTCATTCCGTGGTCGGTCGTCTGGTCGAGCAGGTAGGTGCTGTTGCACGACATCCGCATCCGCTGCAAGGCGATCTGCATCCGCCGCTGGTCGACTTCCCGCAGAAAGCCGTAGCGGCGCCACTTGGCCACGATCTTGGCCACGATCTCGCCGTTCTCGACGTGATGGTCCATCTGCTGCGGGGTCATGGGCACGAAGAACCGCTTTTCTATCCGCTCGGGCAACTCCTTGAGCACCTGGTCCTTGGTCCGCCGCAGCAGGATCGGCTGAAGCGTTTTGGAGATCTTCGACAGGTTGCGATAGCCGACCACGCGGCCCGTTTCGTCGACGTGCTGGTGCTCGTCGAGGAAGCGGAACATGGGCCCCAAACGGAAGCGGTCGATGAACTCCACGATCGAGTGCAGCTCTTCCAGCCGGTTCTCCAGCGGCGTGCCGGTGAGCACCATGGCGTACGGCGAATCGAGCTGTTTGACGGTCTGGGCGAGGCGGGTCTTCCAGTTCTTGATCCGCTGGGCCTCGTCGAGGATGATCAACTCCGGCTGCCAGCGGCGGATCATTTCCAGATCGCGGTGGATCACGTCGTAGTTGGTGATCTTGTAGAACGACTCGGCCGCGTAGAGTTCGGCCCGGCGGGGCAGCAACCCTTCTACTACCATCGCTTCGCGGTCGGTGAACTTCTCGATCTCCTGTTGCCACTGGTGCTTCAACGAGGTCGGCGAGACGATCAGCACGCGTTCGACCCCGGCGTGGCGGGCGAGGATTTCCGCCACGGCGATGGCCTCGATCGTCTTGCCCAGGCCCATGTCGTCGGCGATCAGGCAGCGGCCCGCCTTGGCGGCGAACAGCGCCCCGTGGCGCTGGTAGGCGTAGAGCGGCAACTTCAGCAGCTTCTTGAACGCCGGGCTGCCGATCCCGCGCGGGAAGGCCTCGGCAATGCGCCGCTGCGAAGCGGCCCGGTCGCGGATCTCGGCAATGAACTCCAAGGCATCGTCGTAGCAGCGGCATTCGTGCTGCCCGTATTGCCCGAGAAGGGGGGCCGTCTTTTTCAGGAACGTGTGGAACCGGGCGAAGGCCTCGGGCTGGAGTCGGTTTTGGCCGTCGAAGTAACGCCGGGCGTAGGTCTTCAATTGCGTCGGGCACTCGGTCCCCGGGCGAAAGACCACCTCGCGCTGCGCCCCGTATTGGAGATAGACTTGCGAATACTCGGGCTGGAAACCCAAGGCCAGCGCCTTCTTGGCTCCCCGTTTGCGGCCCACCCGCTCGAGCGTGAACTCGATGTGCTTGCAGGTCCCCAGCGTGTTGACCGCGAAATCAGGACACCCGCAGTAGTTCTCTCCCAGCCCGGCCCCGCGGATGGCCACCCGATAGGTCCGCTTGGTCTCGGGGTTGGTGACCTCGAATTCCGAGAAGATCGGCTGCCGGTCGAGGTTCTTCAGTTCGAAGTCCTGCTCCCGGCCGAACTGCCGCCGCAAGGCCACCTGCCACGCCTGCAGCGACATGTCGTCCGGCTTCCGCAGCCGCGAGAGCCTTCTCTTGGGTTTACTCTTGGGCTTGCCGGTCGAGCAGCCCGATTTCGATCGGGTCGCCGTTTTGCTTCGGGCCGTCTTTCGTCCGCGGCTTTTGTGGTTTTTATCAAGATCCGTTCGAGGCGCCATGGGATCGCTCCTGTGTTTTGGCGACAGCAGTTCCATTTCGCGCCAATCTATCCTTTTGCCAAGAAATCACCAAGGGGGCTAACCGCTCGCATCCCCGCACAAAAAGCCGCCTGCATCCCCACACAAAAAGCCGCTTGCGGCTTCGCACAAGAAAGGGAGGACCACACAGTTCATCCAAACTACCCCCCCCTTTGGCATGGACGACTCCTTCGCCAAGAATCGACCAACGAACAGCATGATCTCACCTGGCACGATTTGTTCCTTGAGATCTGCGGCCCGTTGCGCTAATATGGCAATGGCCCACGCGCGGCCGAACTGGAACGTCCAGGGCAGGAACCAGGGAGATATGATGGTGAGCAAAAGACACTGCGGCACCTTGCTCAACGTGCTGCTGTTGGCGTCTCTGTGGGCTTCTCCGCCTTTGTTTGCCGGTGCCGACGATGTTCGCCGGTGGAAAGGGGTGCGGCTGGCGGAAGAGATCCTGAAGAACACGGGCGTGCAGGGTGGGCTCATCGTCCACGTCGGTTGCGGCGATGCAGCGCTGACTGCCGGCCTGCGGCCAAACGACAGCTACGTGGTCCAGGGGCTCGAAAAAGACCCCGACGTCGTAGAGAAGGCGCGAAAGTACGTCCATTCCAAAGGGCTGTACGGGCCGGTTTCCGTTCGCTCATGGGACGGGGGTAGATTGCCCTATGCGGATAATCTCGCCAACCTGGTGGTTGTGCAGTGCGAGATGCAAGGTGCGGACCCCGAGATCGCCTTGATGAGAGTCCTCGCTCCGAATGGTGTTGCGGTAGTCGAAGAGGCCTGTGGCGAGAAGTGGCTGTCGCGTATTCCCTACCCTCTATCCCCCGTCGGCCACGGTTTTGTGAAATTCACCAAGCCCTGGCCGGCGGAGATCGACCAGTGGACCCACTATCTGCACGGGCCGAGCAACAATGCCGTGGCCCAGGACGAGAGGATTGCTCCTCCCCGCAGCATGCAGTGGAAGGCCGGGCCCATGTGGTGCCGGAGCCACGAATACAATTCCAGCATGGCGGCCCTGGTCTCGGCCAACGGCCGGCTGTTCTACATCATGGACCGGGGGCTGCGGGGTATCCTGCAGATCTACGAGAAGAACAAGAGGTTCCCGCCCAAGTGGTCGTTGGTGGCCCGCGATGCTTTCAACGGCGTCGATCTGTGGGAGATCCCCATGGCGGACTTCAGCCCCGGCGCCTGGGAAAACTACGGCTTTCGCTCCAATCCCCTGGTCCTGCCGCGGAGGTTGGTGGCGGTCGAAGACAAAGTCTACGTGACACGTTCCTATCGCGGGCCGATCACCGTACTGGACGCTGCAACCGGCAACACGATCCGCGTCTGGAAAGAGACGGCGGACGCCCACGAGATTGTGGTGGCGGACGGCATCGCCGTGCTGCGGGTGCGGGACAAGACGGAGACGGCGGACAAGCGGGCGTGGGTCGACGTTGCGGAGTACGTCATGGCCGTCGAGGCCGCCAGCGGCAAGACGTTGTGGAAGCGGAAAGCGAACCACTGCCTGGTACCGCTTTCCCTGGCCGTGGCGAAGGACCGCGTTTGTTATCACAACTACCGCGAAGTGGTATGCCTGGATCTGAAAACCGGCCGCCAGTTGTGGCGTACGCCCAGCCAGGAGCGTACGGTTCCGCGCGATCCGGGCGGCGACATATTCCGAAAGGGGAACAGCGGAATCCTGGTCATCTACCAGGATGTCGTCCTGTTTTCCGCCAAGAATGGTCTCGAAGCCTTTTCACTCGGCTCCTCTGCCGGCAACGGGGGCAAGAAATTGTGGACGGGGCCGATGGTGGAGTCGGTGGCACCACAAAACTGTTTCGTGTCTACGGGGTTGTTCGGCGCTCAGGGCGCGGTATGGCCCATGGTCGCCCCGGGGTCAATCCAGAGAACGAGTTCGCTTGTCCGGTTCAAGGGATACGATCCCCAGACGGGCCAGGTCAAGAAGGAGATCCGTGTTCCGAGCCTGATCAGCCAGGGTCACCACGTGCGATGCTACCCGAGCAAGGCGACCGAGCGTTTTCTCCTGCTGCCCAAGCGAGGGGTGGAATTCCTGGACCTGGTGGGAGACGATCACATGCGGCACGATTGGCTGCGAGGTGTGTGTGCTTACGGCATGTTGCCGGCCAACGGGCTGCTGTACACGCCGCCGCACCAGTGTTTCTGCTATCCGGGCGTGGTGCTGAAAGGGTTCAACGCATTGACCGGCGATTCTCCGGTGGCTGCCCAGCTCGATCAACCTCGTCTGATCCGCGGTCCCGCCTGGGGGCAAATCTCAAATCTGAAATCTAAAATCCGAAATCCCTCCGACTGGCCCACCTACCGCCATGACCGCCAGCGCAGCGGCTGTTCGGCTACCAAAATCCCGACCGGCGTGAAGCAGAAATGGAAAAGGAATCTTGGCGGGAAGCTGGCACAACCGGTTGTATGCGGGGACCGTCTGTTTGCCGTCCGCAAGGACGCCCACACCGTCTACTGTCTGGACGCCCGCAACGGCGAGCCCCGGTGGACCTACACCGCGGACGGACGGGTTGATTCATCGCCGACCGTCTATCGCGGACTCCTGTTGTTCGGCTGCACCGACGGGTGGGTGTACTGCCTGGACGCTTCGGACGGGAAGCTTGCATGGAAGTTTCGGGCGGCCCCCGTCGAGCGTTGGATTACTGCCTTTCAGCAGGTGGAGTCCGCCTGGCCGGTTCATGGAAGCGTGCTCGTCCAAGATGACGTCGTGTACCTCACCGCAGGACGGTCTTCCTTCCTGGACGGCGGAATCTACCTGTATGGACTCAATCCGGCCACGGGCGAAGTATTGTACGAGAACCGGATTACCGACGACCCTCCCGACGTAACCAAGGACCCCGGCCGTCCGTTCGACATGGACGGGGCGCTGTCCGACATCCTGGTCAGCGACAACACGGATCTCTACATGTACCAGGTGCGACTCAACCCCGATCTCACCCGCCGGGCGGCACTGCGAACCACCAGCCTTGGCGCCCGGACCATGGGACTGCACCTGATGTCCACCAAGGGATTCCTGGACGACACCTGGTACGACCGGACCTACTGGAGCTACAGCCGGAAGTGGCCGGGATTCTACTTCTCGAACCTGGGTCCGAAATCGGGACAGATCCTGGTCTTCGACAACAAGACGACCTATGGCGTCAAAGTCTTTCTAAAACACGAGGGTCCATGGTGGGGCGGTGGACATAGCCCCTTCTTCATTCCCGAACAGATGGACTACGAGTTGTTTGCCGACGCCAACTCCAACGAGCCCGTCCTCCAACAGCCGGACCGGGAAAAGGGGCCCGGATACTCGCGGGCGAACCCCGCCAAATGGACAAAGAGCATCCCCGTTCGCGTCACGGCCATGGTGCTGGCGGGCGACAAGCTGTTCGCGGCCGGACCACCCAACGTGGTTGATGCCGATGATCCGCTGGCCGCCTTTGAAGGTCGCCTGGGCAGCCGGTTCTGCGTGTTTTCCACTGCCGACGGCCGGAAGCTGTCGGAAACCAAATTGGAGTGTGTTCCGGTGTTCGACGGACTGATTGCCGCCGGGAACCACCTTTACATGGCAACCACGGACGGCGATGTTGTTTGTTTCGGAGATTGACGTAGGTTATGCTTCAGCATATCGCTCTCAATGTTGGTCGCTCTCAGCGGTCGCGATATGCTAAAGCATAACCTACTACGTCACTGAAGAACCGAGAGAAGAAAGGACCAACGATGAACCGCTACACGATGGCTGCGATCACTCTGCTGTTGATAACGCCTTGCGTTGCCCGGGCTGAGTCTGCCCAGCAGGCGGCGGGCGAGATTCTCCAACTCAGCGAGGTTCAAGGCGGGCTGATCGTCCACCTCGGCTGCGGCGACGGGAAGCTCACCGCCGCGCTGCGGGCGGACGAGCGCTACGTGGTGCAGGGGCTTCAGGCCGATCCCGCCAAGGTCGAGCAGGCTCGCGCGCACCTCCGCTCCCTGCGTAAGTATGGCCCGGTGTCGGTTGCCCGTTGGGACGGCCGGAGCCTGCCCTACGCCGAGAACCTGGTGAACTTGATCGTGGCGGAAGACCCGGGCGAAGTCACGATGGACGAGATGTTGCGCGTGCTGGCGCCGCGCGGCGTGGCGCTCGTGAAAGAAGACGACAAGTGGACCAAGACCGTCAAGCCGTGGCCGAAGGATATCGGCGAGTGGCCCCACTACCTGCACGGCCCCGACAACAACGCCGTGGCCCAAGACACGGTCGTGGGCCCGCCGCGACACGTGCAATGGGTCAGCGGGCCGGCCTACGCCCGCAGCCACGAGATCAACTCCAGCATGGCCGCCATGGTGTCGGCCGCCGGGCGACTGTTCTACATCTGGGACGAGGGGCCCACGGGCCTGGCGGACAAGCGGTTCCCACCCAAGTGGTCGCTCATCGCGCGGGATGCGTTCAACGGTACGCAGTTGTGGCGGCGCCCCATGCCTCAGTGGGGATGGCGGCAGTGGCACGACCTCTCGCGATGGGACGACGCGCGAGACCGCGCGAAGATGCTGCGACACTCGCCGCCGACGCTGCCTCGCCGCCTGGTCGCCAGCGGCGACCTGCTCTACGTCACGCTCGGCTACCAGGCCCCGGTGAGCGTTCTCGACGCCGCCACGGGCGCCGTGGTGCGCGAGATCGACGGCACGGCGTGGACCGACGAGATTCTGCACGTCGACGGGATCCTGGTGCTTAGGGTGAGAGTGCCGGACAGCCCGCCTGACGTAGATGTGTGGGACGTCATGCCCAAGCGGCAGCGCGGCCGCGTGATGGCCGTCGACGCCCGCAGCGGACGCAGGCTTTGGCAGAGCAAGCCCGAGAAGATGGCCCCGCTGACCCTGGCCACTTGCGGTGGACGGGTCTTCTACTCCAACTACCAACAGGTCGTCTGCCTGGACCGGGCAACCGGCCGGCAACTCTGGCGGAGTCAAAGCGTCGAGGGCGGAAGCGGGCACCGAGGCACGGGCGGCACGCTGGTGGCCCAGGAGAAGGTCGTGTTGTATGCAAACGTGCCCGCGTCGGGGAAGAACCACCACGGTCAGCTTCGTGCCTTCTCCGCGGAAACCGGCGAACTCCTTTGGAACGGGCCGACGTATGCCGGGCCCGGCGTCACCAACCCGCCCGACCTGTTCGTGATCGACGACCTGGTCTGGCTGGGCGAAACCCGACTGCCGGTGGATAACGCGGAAACCGAGATGATACGGCAGGGATTCGATCCGCTAAGCGGCGACGTGGTCCGAGAGATCTCCGTGCCGAAACTCACCAGCCCGGGCCACCACTACCGGTGCTACCGCAGCAAAGCCACGCAGCGATACCTGCTGTTGCCCAAACGGGGCGCGGAGTTCCTGGACCTAAAGGGCAACGACCACATGCGGCACGACTGGCTGCGGGCGCCCTGCATCTACGGCGTGCTGCCGGCCAACGGAATGCTCTACGTGGCGCCGCATCAGTGCGTCTGCTATCAGGGCGTGCTGCTGTCGAACTTCAATGCGCTGACCGCGGGTGCCGGGGAGCAACCGCGGCCGCCGAAGCCGGAAGACCGCCTGCAGCGAGGGCCGGCCTGGGGACAAATCTCAAATCTGAAATCTGAAATCCGAAATCCCTCCGACTGGCCGATCTATCGCCGGGATCCGCAACGCAGCGGCAGTGTCCGCACCACGGTGCCCGACCGCCTCGTGCGCCGATGGGAGGTCGCACTGGACGGCAGCGTCACACCGCCGGTCGTGGCCGGCGGCCGGTTGCTGGTGGCTGAGAAGGACGCCCATACGGTCCACGCTTTGGATGCCGACAGCGGGCGGGCGCTCTGGAGCTACACGGCCGGCGGGCGGGTCGACTCGCCGCCGACCGTTCACGGCCCCTTGGTCCTGTTTGGCTCGGCCGACGGCTGGGTCTATTGCCTGCGTGCTTCGGACGGCCAGCAGGTGTGGCGATTTCAGGCGGCCCCGCGCCAGCGCCGGATCACCGCGTTTGGGCAGGTGGAATCCTCCTGGCCGGTCCACGGGAGCGTGGTCGTGCAGAACGATGCCACCGCCAAGGCGCCGCGAGCAGTCGCCTATTTCACGGCAGGCCGATCGTCGTTCCTCGACGGTGGAATCCGCGTCTGGGGCCTCGATCCGCACACCGGCGAAGTGCTTCACCAGGCATGCCTCAGCGGCCCGCGACCGAATCCGCGGGAGGACGCCGGCATGGCGGGCTACATGGACGGCGCCAAATCCGACCTCCTGGTCAGCGACGGGGCCGATCTGTTCCTGCACCAGGAGAGATTCCGAAGCGATCTGACGCGCGTCGCGGCGCCGCTATTGAACATGGGCAAAGAGGGCGGCGGTCAACGCGTCTTCCCGTCGTTTCCCGATCGCGGCGCCACGGGAAAGCGCCTGATCGCCACCCGCGGATTGCTCGACGACTCGTACAACGAAGGCACCTACTGGACCTACAGCCGGCGCTGGCCCGGCTGGGACCGGAAGATGCACGGTGTGGCCAGCTACGGCCAACTTCTCGTCTTCGACCGCCGGGCCGTCTACGGCGTTCACGTCTTTACCGACAGTATCCGCGTACGCCGCGGATTCACGCCCGGCGGCAAAGGCTACCGGCTGTTCGCCCGCGATCACGACGCGAAACAAGACCGGTGGTCCGTCCACGTTCCGATCCGCATCCGGGCGATGGTATTGGCCTCAGAAAAGCTCTTCATCGCCGGGCCGCCCGACGTGGTGCCCGACGACGATCCGCTGGCCGCCCTGGAGGGTCGCCAAGGCGCCGTCTTGTGGGCCGTCTCGGCCTCCGACGGCCGGAAGCTGGCCGAGGTTCAGCGTCTCGACGCGCCGCCAACCTTCGACGGCCTGATCGCAGCCGCCGGTCGCCTGTTTCTAAGCACAATCGACGGACGCGTGTCGTGCTTCGGCGGGCAGGAGCCGTGATCCGCGCAGGGCGCTGGTACACGGAGAGGTCGTGAGTCTTTGGAGTGCGGCGATTTATCGCCGCTTTCTTTTTCCAGCCGGTTGGCACCAACGAGCGTTATTCATCAGGAAAAACGGTCGGAAAAACAAAGCGGTGACAAGTCACCGCACTCCAAAGTTGGTGTTTGGTTCGGTTTAGCGAAAAGATCGCAGCCCCTTGCTATGGCGCAAATTCAACTTGGGCCGGGCGGGTGGCCAATAAGTTGCCTTTAGATTTGGGCTTACGTCGATTAGAATGGCCGTAAGTTAGTTGTTCTCTATCCCGTGCAATCGAAAAAATACGCGGCGATTTCGTCACTAAGTGTTTACGGCCAAAGACGATACGTCGATTCACGGTTGTCCGTTCTGGCGCGGCTTTTTGCACGTTCCAGTTACGGCGACGGACAGGTGCAACACCATAGACCGAACTCATTGCAGATTCTCACCTTACGACCGCCTCCGTTTCCCGTCGCTCGTCGCAACCGGAATCAACCCCGGGTTTATCAACCGGGCATACCTGCTTAATTAACCCCAGGTTGATTCGCATCCAACCGGGGGGCCATCCGGCGGAAGCGTGCGTCGGAGAATTGAGAACAGAATCAAAAAAGGTGCGTCCACTTTTCTCAGGCTCGTCACTTTCGCTGGACCAGCACACCCGTCTTCGCCCGTCTTCGTAAAGTGTAAAGTGGAAGCCTGACCCGGTCTTCGGCGCGTCTTCTCCGAAGACTCATGCGACGGAGCCGTATATACAACCTCCCGGCTGCTACGTTCGCTTCGCCGAAACGCGTTGGTGCATCTTGGATATGTCGACCATCGTAGCGGCAAGGATCGCTGATATACTCGTCTGTGGTAGTGCAGACGGATCGGATGGTCGGGTAAACCGTGCTGAGCACTGGGGATTGGAACACCAGAAAGAACCAGCGCGAGAATCCCACATAACCGTTTCCTGCTGGCAACTAGGACACCTATGCACCGTACTCATGATTAGTCCACCCGTCTGAAGACCGTGTTGAATGCCCTCGCTTTAAACCCCTCGAAGGGACTGACCTCCACTCCATTATCGGTTAGGAACTCCTTAGACTCCAATATCGGATACGCTTCTACATATACTACAAACTTTATTCCCGCGTCAAGTATGTAGCGGGCACATTGGAAACAGGGAAATGTTGTGCAGTACAATTTTCCGCCCTCCACACTTTGCCCGCCCAGAGACCGGATCGCGCGTTCCTCGGCATGAATTGCCGTGCATAACTCCACACCGCGACCGGGGGCAAAGAGTTTCTTGAAATTGGCCCGACATTCTTGGTTCAGGCATTTCCACGGTTGCTTAAGCGACTCTTGCTTTTCACCGCACTTTGGGCACGTGATCTTACCCAAACCTTCAAGTGTCTTATTGATCCGTTCGTCCTTGAAGCAGAAACGTGGCGGTGCCGCGCAAGAGTGCACGCCAATGGGGTTTTCGTTGTAGCCAATAGACAACGGTATGTTTCTGTCATTCACGATGACCGCCCCTACTTGGCGTTTCAGGCAACGAGACATGTGCGATTGTGCATAAGCAGTTGCCATGTGGACCTCTTCTTCGGTGGCAGGCCGAAGAGTGACCTTGGTTTCTTCATGAACACCTTGCATCAACGCGAGTACTGGTGCCAGAGATTCATATAAGTTGTCTTTCTGGCTTTCTTCCGCCCCGAGATCCTTTTCGTTGACGAGAACGTAGTCTGCTGCAGAAACACATTTGCCCACTTGTTGGCCGCCGGGGTCATCCTCCGTTTCCAAGTCTCTTTGATCAGCTTCCTCAAAGAGTCTTTGATTCCCTTCATAGCCGTTCTTGACCCGCTCCCACCGTGTATTGTATTCGGCATGAACTGCCACAAGGAAGAAAGTAGGAAACCTCTGACGCAACCATCTAACCTCGCCGGTATTGCGTATGCCATCGATCACAAGCAGTTTCGTGTCATCGGGAAGATCTTTCAGTGCCGTCTTGGCCCAATAAGCTAAATCATCCTTGCGTCCCAAGTCACCCGTATCCTGAAGGCGCCACCGCCACTTCGGTATCTGCTCAACTTCGATCTGTTCCAACAAGGGGGTCTTGTTTCCTGTCTTCTTGGCTCTGGCGGCAGACTCCTCCGCAAGCAACCGTTCCCTGATCGCATGGGATAGGCGTCGTTGGTGAAATCCGCCCTTGTCACTCAAGGCCTTCGACACGGTGCTGACGCCAGCACCTATCGCTCCGGTCACCCCCACAACGAGGCGACAGTCAGCCTGTCCGTTGGAGAATACTTTGTCCATGCCAGCATCATGCTCAAGCCCGCGTTGGACAGCAACACCTTTGGGGGCCGGAAAACGGGACAGGTCCGATCTTGGCGAAATCGGCAGTTTGCCGCCAGCCATTGAGTTTGCGGATCGGTCCATGACGGACGACGTTTCGTTTTGGACGGGCGGCCCGCCGGGCGGTTACTCGACTCCAGGGCCAGACGCTCCGGTGATCTCCTTCTGCCACCCGGCCGTGCCCTACGGCCGACCTCGCTGCACACGGCGGCGCAGCGATTGAGTCCCATCGCTATCGGCTCCAGTGGCAGGGACGTTGCGATACCGCACTCACCAGACCACTCGTCGAGAACGATCCTGACTGCTTCAGCCAATTCATCCGATCCGCTGAAGTTGATTTGGATCTCGTCGCCCACCGCGTCTGCACGCCGGTCCGACGGGAAGTTGACAGGGAAACTCGGTCCGTTTAGACTCAACCTCGTGCGTGGAGATAGGCGATGCTTTTCCGAATTCCGGAATCCGTGATCGCGATCTGCTTTGGACTTTTGATCGTCGGATCCAGCTCGGCGTCAGGAAAGGACTTTCCTCAGACTGCTTTGGAATTGTGGAGCCAATTCGACGCGAGAATGGACCCCTTAGAAGTCGAAACCGTTCGGATGGAAAACAGGCCAATACCTTGACAAGCGGGGGCCTGACACGTAGGTTCAGCGGCGGGATGGGGATTGAAATCGCGATCAGTAACATGATGCACTAAGGGTTCGAAAGATGACCATAAGAACCTCCATGGAAAACGTGATGACCCTAGCTGCCGCCGCAATTCTGCTGGCAGCATCCTCGGCCCTTGTCTCCAAGGATGCCAAGTCGCTTGAAAGCGAACCCGTCAAGAGCGGCAAAACTTTTGTGGTAAACAACCGGGCGCCCCATGCATCCGACGAGAACCCGGGCACCGAGGCCCTGCCGCTGAAAACGATTCGGGCGGGGGCGAACCTGGCCCAGCCCGGGGATACCGTCCTGGTTAAGGCCGGGATCTATCGTGAAGAAGTCGTCCCGCCGCGCGGCGGCACCTCGCCCCAGCGGCCGATCGTTTACCGTGCCGCGCCCGGCGAAGAGGTCTCTATCCGCGGCTCGGAACGTATCAAGACATGGAAAGACCAGGGTGGCGGCGTGTGGATGGTCGAACTCGATACCTCGTTTTTCAAAGGATACAATCCTTTCGCCATGAAGGTCGCCGGCCGTTGGCTGTACCGCGGCTCGGAGCATCGACTGGGCGACGTCTACTGTGACGGGGAAGCCTTCTTGCAGAAGCTGAAAATCGAGGACATGCGGTCCACGCCGAATACATGGTACACGGACCTCGCCTATGGCTATGTCAATAAAACGGACTTTCCCCAGGATCGCCGGTACCCCGACGGCAAGATCCGGATCTGGGCCAATTTCGGCGAGGTGAATCCCAACGCCAGCCTGGCGGAAATCAACGCCCGGGCAACGGCCATTTTTCCCGAACGGACGGGACTGAAGTATATAGTCATCGACGGTTTCGACGTCCGCCACACGGCCCCGCAGTGGGGCGATATCTATACACTCGAAAAAGGGGCCATCGGAACAAAATACGGTTACCGCTGGACAATCCAGAATTGCACGATTACGAATTCCCGCAACATCGGCATCTCGCTGGGCGTGACGGATGAAGTTCCTTTTACCAAAGTCCTGACCGAAGGAGGGAGCAACATCCCGTCCATGGACGTCCTCGGACATCATCTCATTCGTAACAATGTGATCCGGCGATGCGGCCAGACCGGCATCTACGGGTGCTACGGCGCCGTGGGCAGCGTGATCGAGGGGAACGTCATTTCGGAAACGAATTACCGCCGGGAGTGGTTCGGTTCGAACCAGGCGGCGATCAAGATTCTCTTTCCGATTGACGTTGTCATTCGCGACAATCACCTGCGGGGAATGCCGGGAGTCAACACCGGCGCCAAGGGGATCTGGCTGGACTGGGGCTCGCAAAACACTCGGGTCACGGGCAATATCATTTGCGATTACGGCGGCAACCGGGGGTTGTTCCTGGAAGTCAATTTCGGCCCGATCATCGTTGACAACAATATCATTGTGCGGTCCGCGGTCATCGTGGAGTCAAACGGCGTTGTGCTTGCACACAACCTGTTCAACGATTGTTATTTCCATTTCATGGCTTCTCCCCAGCGTACGGTTCCCTACTTCAAGCCCCACTCAACGGTCCGGGCCGGTAAAACGGCCGTGTCACTGCAACACAACAGGATACTGAACAACCTCGTCATCGGCGGGAAAGGATTCAGCCACGGCAACTTGATCCGGCACCACGCCGATACCTCGGGTTTCATCGTCAACAACAACGTTTATCTCGCCGGAGCGGGAAAATTCCCGCACCAGGATAAGGACAGCGTCGTGGACCCGGCCACGACCGATGCCGAGTTCACAATCGGCGACGACTCCGCCACGTTGACCCTGAAGATACCCTCCTCGCTATTCAAGGCGAAGTATTCCCTGATCACCTCGAAACTGATTGGCGAGGTTCCCCTGGCCGGCATGTTCATGGAAAACCCCGACGGCACCCCGCTTGACATTACCGCCGATTTCAACGGCAAACCCATCGACCCCGCCCGGGTCCTCCCCGGCCCTTTCCAGGACATAAAGGAGGGCAGCAACCGCTTCACCCTCCAGTAAGGTGTAAAGTGAACCGGACCCTGTCTGGGCCGCACGCGCAACACGTCCTGACAGCGAGGAATACGCGTGGGTGCGAGCACCCACCCTACGTGTGTCTGTAATGATGCTACCGACACGAAAAACGCAGGAAGGCATTGCCCTTCGCCCCCAGTTGTGGTAGTATCGGGGGCAACGTGGCGATCGAAATTTCCATCAGTTACCTGGGCGGCCCCTGCCGTGGGAGCCTTGCCGTTTTCGCATGAGGAATTGAACAATGAAAAAGCGAACCGAAACACGACGCACATTCTTGAAGAAGGCGGCGGTTGCCGCGCCTTTGGTCCTTTCCGCTCGCACACTCGCCCTGGGCGCGAAAGACGTTTCGCCGAATGAAAAAGTCAACGTCGGTCTGATCGGCTGCGGGAACCGGTGCCGGGCCGTGGTCAGCGCCGGCATGGAGTGGCCCGAGTTTCAGATGGCCGCCGTCTGCGACTGCTTCGAACCGCAAACCGGCCGAATTCTCCGGCACTACAAGTCAAGCTGGAATACCTACACCGACTTCCGCAAGATGATCGAAAAGGAGAATCTCGACGGGGTGGCCATCGAGACCACCACCCACGCCAGGGCCTGGATCGCGGTGCAAGTGCTCCAGATGGGCGTCGACGCCTACATCGAAAAACCGATGTGTCTGACGATCGAGGAGGGCCGCGCCATGGTCGAGGCCGCCAAGCACGGCAAGCGCGTCACGCAAATCGGCACACAGCAGCGGTCGATCCCGCTGAACAACTACGCCTGCGATCTGATCCAGGCCGGCGCGATCGGCAAGATCCGCGTGGTGTTGGCTCCGAACTTCATCGGCCCGGATCCCTGGATCGACCAGCCGGGGCAGCGCTTGCCCGAGGGCGGACCCGAGGGCTGGTGGGACGTCTGGACCAACGCCGCTACCATGCGGCCGTATCATGCGGCCATCCATCACGGCTGGAGCCGATGGGGAGACTACGACGCCGGCGGACGTTGCTTCGGCGTGTCCGGCTGGGGAACGCACTCCTACGACCAGGTCCAGCGGGGGCTCGGCACCAGCGAGACCGGACCGGTCGAGGTGATGCTCGAGGAGCCGGTGGGGATAGCCGACACGGGCAAGTTCGAGCAACGCGAAGTCGGTGAAGACGAGACGGGACAACGCTACTACCGCATGGCGAAACTCACCGGCCCGCGAGCACGAGTCCGCATGTGGTACGCCGACGGCGTCGAATTGCGTCTGCACCTCGACGGCGACCGTGGCCCGGGACTGGGCTGCATCTTTGTCGGCCAGAAGGGTAAGATCGAGGTCAATCGCGACAAAGTCACCTCGAACCCCAAGGAACTCCTGCTGGGCGACGAGCGGCCCAAAACGCTTCCGGAAATGGGCCTTTCGGAGACCGCTCCGCACGTCAAGAACTGGATCGACTGTATCAAAACCCGCCAAAGGGCCAACGCCGACGTTCGCTTCGGCCATCGTTCCACCACGCTCTGCAACCTGGTCAACGTCGTCCGCGAGGTTGGCCGGGTCGGGGAACGTCTGAAGTGGGACCCGCAGACCGAGCTGTTCACCAACTGCCCCGAGGCGAACCAGAACCGCTGGGTATCGCGTCCGCGTCGCGCGGGCTACGAACTGCCCAAGATCGGGTAGTTGCAGCTATGGCGGCGGGGTCATGCCAAGCTGACGCATCTTGCGATAAAGGTTCGATCGGTGGAGCCCCAGCGCAGTGGCGGCTCGGCTCATGTTGCCGTCGCATTGTTCGCTCACCCGGCGGATGTACTCCGCCTGAAATTGTGCCGTCGCCGTCGAAAGCGTCTGATCCAGATCGCTCACCAGGGGAGGGGCGTGGGGGGCGAGGATGAAAGCCAGCTCTTCGGCGTCGATCTGCTCGTCGGTCGAAAGATAGGCCAACCGCTCCATCAGATTGCGCAGCTCGCGAATGTTGCCCGGCCAGAGGTGATCGGCCAGACGCTTTCGGGCGGCAGCGGTCAGCCCCGGGACCTTACGCCCCGCCTTCCCGCAAAAATCGTGCAGGAAATGCTCCGCCAACAAAAGCACGTCGCCCGGCCGGTCCCGCAGCGGCGGCAACTCGAGCGTGACCACGTTGAGGCGGAAATACAGGTCCTCGCGAAACCGCTTCTGACGCACCATCTCGGCCAGGTCCTGGTTGGTGGCGGTCAGCACCCGGGCGTCGGTGTGGATCGGCGTGGAACCGCCCACCCGTACCACCACTTTCTCTTCCAGCACCCGCAGCAGCTTGGCCTGGCAGGCCAGGCTCAGGTCGCCGATCTCGTCCAAGAAAAGGGTCCCGCCGGCGGCCAGTTCGAATTTTCCGTGCCGGGCCTCATGGGCGTCGGTAAACGCGCCTTTCTCGTGGCCGAACAACTCGCTTTCGGCCAGCGTCTCGGGAATCGCCGCACAGTTGACCGCCACGAAGGGCTGCCGGCTACGGCGGCTGAGGTAGTGGATCGACTGGGCCACGACCTCCTTGCCCGTGCCGCTCTCGCCAAGGATCGACACCGCCAAATCGGTGTCGGCCACGCGGCCGATGATCGATCGCAGGGCCTCGATCGCCGGGCTGTTTCCGATCAGCCGGACCCCTTCGGCCGCCTGGTCGGTGATCTGGCGATTGGTCAAGAGCAATCCCTGGCGGTCCTGCGCGTTTTCCAACGCCACGGCCGCATGTTCGGCCAGTTCGACCAGGGCGGCTTCATCGTCCTCGGTGAACGTGCCGGAGAGCTTGTTGATCAGCTCGAAGGCCCCAAACAGCTCGCCGCGCCGGCCGCGCAGCGGGACGCACAAGAGCGTCTTGGTTTGATAGCGGAGTTGGGCGTCGACGTCGTGGTCGATCCGGTCCGGTTCGGTGGCCGCGTCGACGCGCATCGGCTGGCCGGTTTGGATCACCTGGCCGACGACGCCGCGATCGTCGGGGATCCGCAACTCGCCCTCTTCGATACCCAGCGCCGGGCGGCCGACCAAAACATGGTTGGGCCGATCCCAAAGGAAGATGCTGGCCCGATCCGCGGCCAACAGCCGGGTGGCGGCCTCGGCCATCCTCACCAACAGGGGGGTGACCTCGCGGGTCCGGTTCCACTGACTGGCGATTTCCAGGATTGCTTCCAGCCGCTGAATTCGTTGTTGGCGGTGACGGCGCAGGCGCACGGCGCTAAGCGCTTCGTGCAGGACGGCCGCCAGGCGCTGGACCACCGGCAGGGCGTCCGTCGGGCGGTCGGTGTGTACGGCCAACACCTCCCCGCCGGCGGCACGGGTCGCCAGGGGAGCGGCAACCCAATCGGTTGCTTGCTGTGTGGCCTCCCGGTCGAGGACCTCGGCCAGCAACTCGACGGGCAGCGGCCGGGGGCTGCCCGACTCGGCCGCCACGATCCAGCGTCCGGAGGCGGCCCCCGCCAGTGCGGCGTACTTGCCCGCG
>SDBV01002537.1_pt1 | contig 27297 bp, 32 predicted proteins | sample 2277081 | NCBI WGS metagenome assembly SDBV01 (sample SAMN10402039, study PRJNA504765) | marine sediment metagenome | isolation source: marine sediment core GS10_PC15, 223 cmbsf | place: Arctic Ocean: Southern Knipovich Ridge | collected 2010 | reverse complement strand
AAGAAAATAGCAGAGAGGTCTGCTGTGTGGAATGAAGAGCATGTGATCGATAAGTTTCTGTCGAAGTCTGGTGATAGAAAGCTCGTCTTTGAGGGTGCTCAGGGGATGCTTCTAGATCAGCATCGGAAGGAGTTCTATCCATATCTCACACGATCAAGTACAGGTATTGATAATGTTTTGCATGCGCTTCATTTGGTATCTACTCCGATGGATCTGACGGTGTATCTGGTGACAAGAACGTATTTGTCTAGACATGGAGATGGGCCACTATGGAACGCCGTGGATCAGCCATACGCCAAAGTTTCAGATGAGACGAATCAGACCAATCAGTTTCAGGGTACCATTCGATACGGTTATCTAGATCGGGGATGGATTAAAAAGGCTCTCATTGAGACACGGGAGAAAGCAGAAAAGCGACTCCCAAACTGTATTGATAGACTTGATGTTTGCACAGCGGTTACTTGTCTTGATCAACTTGATGGTTACAATGTGGGAAAGCCTATTGAGTCAACGGTGATGTATTCAGAGACATCTGATACTGGTTACTTTTCCGGTGCTGTTTGTGATGCAATACCAGACATCAAATTGTTTTCAACTGGACCAACAGAGCTGGACGTGACTCTGCACGGGGAGCTGAAGGAGGCGAGAGACCGATGAGTGAATCCGTGAAGCGGTACGGAGTATACGAAACGAAAGAAGGGTCGTTGCGGCTGAACTTTCATTGTTTCAAAAAGGATATGAAGTTCATCCTCGCCGACGACTACGACCGAGACATCAAGGCGCTACTGGTGTTGCTAAGGTTTGCCCATTACGGCGAGGAGTTCCCAAACTGCATGGAGGACGGAGAGCCGGACCCTGCCTGCTCTATCTGTGCCGCACTGAAGGAGGGTGAGTAGCATGACATGCTCAAATTCATCAAGGCAATCGATTCCATCTGGTGTTTGAGGCTGATGGTCATCGATCACAACCGTTGTGTGGAACCGTGACGAATGACGGATACAGAATTACGTCAAATGTACCGTGGGGTAATCAGTGTCGTAAGTGTAGCGCTACACTTGCAAGAGACGGTGGGGCAGTGATGAAACGTCGGTTCTATCTGTCGCTTGCGGAGGGTAAATAGATGGATCAACTAGAAATACCGATGATTGAAATGGCCATCAACTGGGTCAACATCAAAGCCTATGAACTGGAAGGTGAGAAGAAAGACAATTTGTTGGCGGTGTTGAATCTAGCAAAGATAGAACGTGATGACATAGAGGCAGAGCGAGACATTTTGCAAGCGGACAATAAGAGATTGCGACAGCGAGATAAATTGTTGAACGAGGGCATGGATAGAAAGAATCAGGAATTGATTACAATTCTTGGCAAACAAGACACCCTGCAAGCGCCACTTACCAAGGCGAACCGGCTACTCGCTACTGCGGCACAATGTCTACTTGACGCCCATATGGAGGCGCGGCTCCGGTGCCGAATTGCCGACCACCTCAACCCACTAAAAGGAGCAGACGTATAGATGAAGAACTTGAACACCACCACATATGATCCACCGACGTATCCGGAGACGGTGCGCGAACGAGTGGCCCACCTTGAGACAGAGCGGGATGAGCAAGTCAAGGAGATCAAGCGGCTGCGGCACGGTGTGACGTGCGTGGCGCGGCAGCGGTTGTCAACAGAGATCCCCGACGACGAAAAAGAAGAGGGTGGTCCTGACTACGAGGGAGCATACGACACCATGATTACGACAGCTCGCGCCGCACTGAAGGGAGGTGAGAGACCATGAGTGACGCACCGAATGAGAATCCTTGTCCTCAGTGTGGAAGGTTTCACCTACCCCCGTGTCCCATGAGTAACCAACAGGAACCCGTGAAGCGGTATACCGTCAACAGGAATTTGTTTGATGTTCATGAGGTGAAACCCAGCGGAAAGGTATCTGTGTTGAAGCCACCGGAAACCGTATTTGTTCTCTTCACCGACTATGATCGAGACATCAAGGCGCTGCGAAAGCGTGGGCGATATTGGCGACACCTAACATGGCTCTACCGAGAGCGTCTTAGGTGCGAAGAGACCACAACAGCCGAGCAAGCCAAGACGATAGCGCGGCTGCAAGAAGAGAACCAAAAACTGCACGGGTGGTACAACGATGCCGAGCAACGTGCCGCACTGAAGGAGGCGAGAGGTTGAAAACGCTTAGACAATTGGGAATGATTTTCGTGCTTGCGCTGGCCTTGTTTTTCTGGCCGGTCACGCTGGCGCTGATGTTTGTGGTGAGCTACGCATTGGGCGAGAGTAACCACACGGGGGAGGTTCATGATGATGACTAAAACAGTAATGTTTATAGGGACGAACTAGATGGGGTCTAGCATAAAAGGGAAAGGGAAGGGCATGAAAATTACCGTGAACAAATGTCTTAGTTACGGGTAATATATAGTAGAGAGATCAAGGGGAACGGAAAATGTGTCTAAGACGAGAAGAGACAAAAACCATTAATTGGCTTGCGGAAGGAAGTGGAATAAGAAAGAACATTGCTGATGTCCAAGTGGGCATGGTGCTGGAAATTAGGAGCTTGAAACGGCAAAGCAGAATGCTGTATCATAGCATTCTCAGAGGCCACACGAAAGCTAGAAAAATACAAGAGAAAGAACGGCTGATAGCAAGGAGAATAGCAAATGGGTAGCGGTAGTGCCGGTGGAACGAGAAAACACACTCGCAATGTGACGAAGTGTCAACGGTATCGAGCGTCAGGCAGGCGGGAGAAAAACAAGGCGCGGAAGGCAGCGCGGCACGCGAAACATATGGCTAACGCTGCGAGTCGAACCAAGTACATGACTCATGAGAAGAAGGCGGAGAGACGCCGGGTGTCAGAAGCAAAAAAGCGGAGGGGAGTGAAAGTTGAGTGACAAACGAACACGAAATTGGATGCCGTTTTATGCGGTGCTTGTGTTTCTTGCATTCGTTGTATTGGTGGCTGCGATCTTGATTGAGGAGGGGCTGTTGTGAAAGGCCAAGACAGAACCATGGTTGATATGAATAGTGTGCGGGTTGCGGGAGTGGCATGTGAACCACTGTTGGATCACGCCGAGGGGCAGTTGCAATTTAGATTCAGGATTCGGACTGAGGTACAGTCAGGAAGTGGTGTGTACCATATTCCAGTGCAGTTGCTTGGACAGGCGGCACATGATGGATTGATGCAGTATCAGTTTGAACGTGAGGTCAATGTCAGCGGCTATCTAGAGCAGAGTCGTAACGGTCGCGTGATCGTGGTTGGTACGTCGGTGTTTTGGGGAAGAGCACTGCATTCGATGAGGGTTGCGGATTTGGAAGCAAAGCTGGAGCTTCTGAAGTCGGCTGAACAAAGGGGGCTGGTTCAATCTCTAGACACTGATTCACCGGAAGGTGACAGTGCAGCGGAAGACACGCAAGAAGAGACTGAGGAGCAACACCCTGCCGATGAAGAAGCTCCGGCGATTTTCTCTCCAGAGCAGATCACAGAGATGGAGGAATCAGCTCGTCAGAGGAATAATCTTGACGCGCTTGAGAGGGGTCCAGTGTCCAATCCATGTCGAGAGATTCCCATTAAGAAGACTGGTGATCCGGTCTTTGACGAAACAATTGCATTGGAAGCAGAGTTTGGATCACATGAGGACGATGATCCAGACTATCCGCCAAGTATCCATAATTCTCACTGTGATGCTGAACTTGCGGGTCTCGATCTTGATATGAATGAGCCGATTGACGATCCAGATAATGATCCTTCTTATCCACCGAGTAGCGATTCAGATGAGTTGGATGCTATCGATGATATAACTTTGGAGGAGACAGGAACGTTGGACCGGCCTAGTCATAGACCGGAGAGTGATTTTGACGGTGAGACTCCTCGTTATGGAGGTGACGTAGATTTGAGCATGTCATTGGATCGTGAAGCAGAACGTGATGGGACATTGAGCTAGAAGGCTACAACGTTGCTCATTGCCCATCCCTCCCAGTTTAGGGCAATGTTCGGTAAGACGGACGTTGGAGTCACCTTGGTTCAAACCAGCCGAGCGGAGTAGGTCCATCGGACAGGGCTGCACGTTGGTTTGAACCTTTCTTTGAAGATAAGCTGACCGTGCATCCGGAAGTGCACGCTTCCGTCCCACGGCAGAAGTTCCTTGGCGGTTGCGGTTGCGAGCTTGTACCGTCAAGGAGCGTGGCTCCAGTTGGTAAGGCGGGTTTAATATCGTGAACCGACTGGGGTCTTTTTGACTGATATGGCTTCAGTCGGTTTTTGTTGTTTCCCCGACTGAGGTTTGTTCGCTTTGTGGCTCCCTTCCTTTGTTGTCGGAGGGTGGGAGCCTTTTTGTGTCCAGTTGCTTTCAGCTCAGTACCGGGTTACAATAATGATAGAGGTACAACGATGCCCGTGCTAACCAAGGCCATACAAGGTGCTCCCGGTTATTTTATTAGAAGTGATGGTCAAGTAATTGGTAAGCTCGGTAAAGCCTTGAAACCAAGACATGCTAGAAATCACTTATCTGTCTGCTTGTATATTGATGGAAAGCCTTATGATCGATATATCCATAGACTGATGGCTCTTGCATTTATTCCAAATGAGAATGAAGCACGAAGAAAAGTTCATCATAAGAACGATCTTGGGTCAGATAATAGGCTGAAGAATCTACAGTGGGTGACGACCAGTGAGCATAGGCGGCTTCATGCTTCGTCTAGAGCTGCTAGGTCTCCGTATGAAACTGATAGGTCGGTTTTAATTACATTTCATCAAACTGGACAACAGCAAAAGTGTCATACAATAATGGGAGCAGGAAGAGTTGTGAATAAAAACTACAGGAACATTCAACGTGGTCTTCGAACTAGTGGGATCTATCAGAGTAGAGGTGGTTTGATTTCCATCGTTAATATGGAGAAAGAAAATGCCTAGAAAGCGAAACAAACGCGCCAAGAAGAATCGTCCTTCCGATCTTGCCGGTGTAGAATCAACAGCTAGAAAGTTCCAATCGCTACTCGTCCAACCTGAAATATGGGGATACATGCGTGCAGGCATGTTCAAGGGTCTGCGCGAGAAGCTACTGAAGATCGACTACAACACGATTCGAAACGTAGTGGATAAGGTTCCGTTGGTAGGAGCTGTGATTCAGACCCGCGTGGATCAGGTGAAGAAGTATGCTCACTTTGCCATGGAGAAGGGTGACACAGGGTACGAGTTCTACTTGAGAGATCGAACGTTGGCTGGGAAAAAGAAACCTGCTGATGAGAAGATGTTCTTCCAGTTGGCTGACTTCCTTGATCAGACCGGCATTGAATACGACTCACAGCGAGAAGACGACTTTGCTGATTATCTAGACTTGATTACCAGAGAGACATTGACCATCGACCAGATAGGGACTGAAGTACAGCGGAATCGAAAGGGAGAGGTCATTGCATTCTGGGCGCTTGACGCTGCAACAATCAAACGAGTAGATCCGGATCTGTTCGAAGGGGGATCTCTGAATGAGGTTGGACCGAATCAAGTCACTAAAGATACACGCTTCGCACAGATGGTGGACTTCAAAATCACTAATACATACACCGATGAAGATCTTCTATTCGACTATAAGAACAAACGGGCGGATCTCCGTTTCCGGGGATTCGGATACAGTCCAGTAGAAATGTGTATTGACGTGATTACAACGCTTCTGTTCGGTTACAACTACCTGAGAGACCAGTTGATGAGGGACAGGGTACCAAAGGGATTCATTCAGGTCATGGGTGATGTTGGCAGGGATCAGCTAGACGCGATCAGAGAGTACTGGTACGCGGCGATGTCCGGGGCCGGTGGCCAGTGGAATATCCCAATTGTACCGTCCGGGAAGGATGGAGTCGGGATCGACTGGAAGAACATCCAAGCGAACAACAGAGAGATGGAATACCACAAGTTGATGATGTTCCTTTCTAGCACAATTGGAGCTGTGTTTGGAATGGATATGGCGGAAATGGGCATAAAAACCGATGACAGTAAATCTCTGATCGGTGCCAGTGTAGAGCCACGGATTGAGAGTTCAAAGAATCGCGGACTTGGCGCTATACTGTCGTTCCTTGAACAGCACATCAACAAGATCATCCGCAAGGTTAATGAGGATTACAAGTTCAGGTTTGTTGGTGTAGATCGTGAGGATGAGACAAAGCTGGCCGAGCTTCGAAAGACGAACGTTGAGGCGTACTTGACGGTCAATGAGATCCGTAAGGCTGAAGGGGAAGAACCTTTGAAAGACGACTACGCTGATGTGGTGCTCAATCCTCAAGCAGTTCAGATCTACAACGCTGCGAAGATGGCAGAGCAACAGGCAGAGATGGGCGGTGAGCCGGGTGAAGAGGGAGAGGAAGGTGGCTTTGGCGAAGGTGAAGAAGGCGCTCCCGGTGAGGGAGAGCAGGAGCCTGAAGGCGCAGAGGTGGACTGGGAGTCGATGTTTGCCAAGAGCTTGAAAGACGGTGACGATGTGAAGGTGTTCATAGAGTGATGACGCTCGGTAAATCTAGAAAGATGCCAATAGGTACGATCTCACGTGGACGCAAAAAGGTAGCCGAGGGGAAATGGGTTGACGTGCCAAAGGGAAAGAAAGGATCTGTCCCTAAGTCATTGATGACCGGTGTGAACGTACAGGAAGCGATGAAATTGACTGAGGCTGAGTTCGCTGCCAATCTTCCATCCGGTTTCGTTTACAGTTCTGGTTTGAGCCATGAGGCTGACCGACATTCTCACGAAGGCAAGATCACTGTTGGACCGAAGTTCTTTCAGATGAATCAAGAGGGAAAGAGGTTCGTCATACTTCATGAGTTGGCGCATACTCTAGAGAGTTCTCTATCCCGTGATGAGATCAATGACATGATCGACAAGCAACAAGCTGGTGTGTTCACCGGGAAGTTCGATATCGTTGACGAGTGGGGCAAGGTTGAAGGGACGAGAGACGTTGAAGGAATACAGGGACAGACCACACCGTTGGAGAATCTTACTGAGGCATACGCTCTTCTATTGGATGAGCCGGAGTTTCTAAAAGAGCATTATCCAGCGGCATACAAGTTGGTCAAGCAGATGGTTCAAGAGCGGGGACTTCCAACGAGCTTGTCAGAAGTTCTAGAGAAAGCAATGGAGTACAAGACAAAGACTATGGCAAACGGCTGTCACGTGTCAGCGGATCACAAAGCTACCATTGGCGACCGTCCCGCGATGAAGTGGCACGGGAAGAAGATCACCATGTGTCGCTACGTCTATGCGAAGGCACACGGTTGTAGTGTTGAATCTCTAGAAGGAAAAGACATCCTACACAGTTGCGATAATCCACGGTGCATCAATCCAAAGCATCTACACCTTGGCAGTCATGAGGCGAATATGAAGGACATGGCGAAGAAGGGACGAAGCCGGAATCAACACACCGTTGGCAAGAAGGTCAGTCGGAAGCTAGAGAAGGCAGCGCACAAGCTCCACTACCGAACAGAGTTTCAAGGTCTCCCAATCAGCATAGAGAACAGGAAAGGGAGCTACCGCTATTGGCACGACCCACATACGGGGGAAGATGGCAAGAGCAAGATGTACTGCGCCTATGGCTACATTAGATTATCAACAGGTTCAGATGGCGATTGCGTGGACTGTTACATCGGTCCCGACAAAGAATCTAGAAAGGTGTTCGTTGTCCATCAGAACGTGCCGAAGACAGGGCGCTACGATGAGGATAAGGTGATGCTTGGCCAAGACTCGGCGAAGGCGGCGAAGGCGGCATACATGAAGCAGTACGATGATCCGAAGTTCTTTGGCTCAATGGAAGAGCTGACCATCGACAACTTCAAAGACAAGGTGCATAAGAAGAAAGGAAAAATCACGAAGGCGGTAACACATATGTTGATTTTGAAGAAGGCAGGGCAGTCACCTGAAACGGAAAGCGATGTTCAATTCAAAGAAGAGAATGACGCCAATACTATCGCTAGCGCAAGAGCTATCATGAATGACAAGCAGCGGTATGCTGGAGCTAAGAGAGGTGCAAAACGTAGCTTGAAAGAGAAGCGGAAAGACAGTGATGATAGGGCAGAGGAGATAGAGGAGCTTGAAGTACTTGCTCTAGAGAAAGCTTGGAAGATGGCAGTCGGTACGGTCTCCCATGGTCGTAAGAAGGTGGCTGAGGGTAAATGGGTTGATGTACCGAAAGGCAGTTCATTAGAAAAGAAGGTTACACAGGCTAAGGAGCTTGGAAGGCAGGCATTCGAATCTGGAAAGAAACTCATTCCCGCACAAGATCCAAAGCTGATGGCGTTGTTGGAAGGTCTCCCGGTTGGTGGAGGTGGAGTACAGATCATGGAAGCGTGGTCCAAGGAATGGATGAAGCACAATCTGGCGGCTCCTTTGCCAAAGGGTAAATCTCTAGAAGACACAGGGCCAGGACTGAAGCTCTACAACGTGGAGCTATTGTCACCGTCAGAGTTCAAGAAGTCTCAAGCACAGAGTGCAACAGAAAAAACGGCAGAAGCGGAACGGTTTCAAGAAGAAGGCGATGCTTATGATCTAGCAAATGCACGAGCAATTATGAAGGACAGTAAGAGATATGCGGGAGCTAAGAAAGGTGCAAGGCGAGTGTTGAAAACTGAACAGGTTCATGCAGACATTTCCCAAGTACGGATTGTAGAGCTTGAAGCACTTGCATTGGAAAAGTCAACGGAGGGTGAATCAATGATGACATTTGGAAAGGCCAGAGGGAAGAAGGTGGCGGTTGGTACACGAGCTACCCATGGTGGCAAGAAGATGGTGAAGACTGCGGATGGCTGGCGGCCGGTGAAGGAGACGGGAAAGTCCGGACTTCATGAACGGTACATGTACACCGGCAAAGATCAAATGAAGACTGGAAAGAAGGTGCTAATCAACGATGAGGGAATGGTTGTCAACGTGAATGGAAAGGACATTGATCCAACTCCTTTGGAGGATTATGGTGATTACCAGTTGTCAAAGAAGCCGATCAAGAATGCTCTAGATAAGTGGGGTGACAAGGTTGATGGTCCGGTGAAGGGTGAAGGTGGGAAGGGATCTAGTGAGAAGCCAAAAGGGCGGAAAGGGACAACGAAGAGTCAGGTGAAGACTACGAAGGAAGGATTGGCCGATGATCCAAAGGCATTGAAGAAGCAGATCATGGAAGGTGCATCTGTTTTGTCGACAGCGGGGAAGAAAGCCATGGGTAGCAGAGATTCATGGACATTCGATTTCGAAAAGAAACAAATTGTCGGTACGCTTGGTTATGCGTTACAGTGGCGTCCTAGTGATGCATCGGTTGGTGGAGTTTATTTGGTAGAGACGAAGGATTAACGTGCGAAAACTCGACACAGCTCCCAGCCACGGGCCACAGACAAGACTTCCGTTGATGAGTGGTGGGAATGGATGCTGAGATAGTGAGGAAAGCCGTACACAGACGATATGGAGGAAGAGAATGAGACGATTATTCACATTGTGGTTGATAGAAAGAATGAAGAGGCAGAGAATATTTGAAGGGTCAGAACTGAGTGGATTGAATCTGCTGTTGTGGAGACTGATAATATTCAGAAGTATTCCAAGATTGGCGATGTCAAAGGTGAAAGGCGCAGGGGATTTGGTGGTAAGATATGAGTGAAGGAAACAGTGGAGTTCTAGAGTTTTATCCAGAAGCAGAGCAGGGCTGGCAATGCCCAGAGTGCAAGACAATCTATTCACCATCGGTGATGTCGTGTGCAGTGTGTGCTGGTGCAGAAGTCCCGAAAGAGACCGTGCAGACTTTTCCGTATTCACCGGGAACCGAGGAGTTGATGAAGCGAGTAGAGGACGTGGACGATGGTCCTAGAAGATAGGAGGAATAGTATGGGTAACGCATTAGGTACAGACGAAAAGTTTGATGGGTTGGCAGCATTACGAGAGCCACAGGGTTGGTCATGTCCAAAGTGTGGAAAGGTTTATGCGCCATGGGTATGGGAATGCCATGGATGCAACAGTGGAATCCCAGCGTATCAACCGGGCAATACCGATTATCCATTTCCGGGGAGTGATCCGACAACGAATCCTCCGGGTATTGGAGAACAGATTCCCTTACCATATGAGGTAATGATCAGCGGAAGTCTACCAGTCGATTTGGGGACGTTCCAAGTGGTGGGAATGGTAGGGTGAAGTACAAGCGTGGGTTGAAGCAGAAGTGTGAATCAAACATTGGTCGTTGGCTGGCGCGACACAAAGAGAAGTGGACGTGCCGAGGGCACAAGAAGACTCATGGAAGTTGGTGGATGAAATGATGTTAGTTCTAGACAAAGGTCGGAAACCAGATCCCGTCAATACCATCAAGCAGATGGGTAAGAAGGGCTATTGGTACAAAAAGAATGCTCTAGGTAAATGGGAATACTACGGAAAAGGACCGAAGGCCGGAGTGTTCAAGTTCCGTAGGAAGACAGTCACGAACAATGATGAGACCAAGAAAGAACTGGAGTTGCTTATCGGCAAACTCCCTTCTAGAGAATACGTTGAACAAGAGATCATGAAGAAGGTCCGTGCTGAGTTTCCAAGTGGTCTTCCAGAGCAGCCAAAGAAAGTTCTAGCTGACATGGGTCTCAACTCGTTCAAGGACTTGGCGAGTGTGGCACAAGGTGAGTGGGATGATTGGACTATGGTTGGGAGTAAATTGAATCAAGCCTTTGGGGAATATCAATTTGATCCCAAGTTGTCAAATGAGGAAAACAATGCGTGGTCTCAGCTCAGTCAGTTCTATGGGGATATGAATCGAGCGACTAATCTCAGTGATCCGAGATTCACTGGAGAGGTGACTGTTGGTGCGATATATGCTAGAAAAGAGGGATTTCAAGTCCTCTACCGTATGGAAATGGATGCTGGTGCTGTTGGTGTTCGCCGTGAACGTGTCCCAACAGTAGTTATTCCTTATGACAAGATGCAGGAATGGGCAGAGGCATGGCTTCCCAATGACAAGGAGCGACGAAGCTTTTTGACTAGTATGAAGAAAAAGGATGATTACAAGAAGTGGACTCTAGGGCATGATCCGGAGATCAAGAGCGCACTGTCTGACTTTCAGAAAACGGTTGGACTGTCGGTAGAAGCAGAATCAGCCAGAGGCGGAAGACAAGTTCAATTGAAAGCGTCATACATCAAGAAGCTCACCAAGGTATTTGGACAGTTGAAAGTTGCTCTAGATCTAAAGAAGTTTGTTCCAAATGACGGTGAGTTGATGAAGATACGTATCACTGGAGCAGGTCGGACATACGCAGGTTTCTATACAGAGCGTGATAAGTCAATCAACATTGCCCCTTCCAAACCGGGAACTATTGGACATGAGGTTGGTCATTATTTGTGGTTTCGTGGTGGTGTTGCTCTAGAAGATGAGTTCATGACGTGGGTCAGGGAATCAGGATTGAAAGAGCGTATTGCGAAAACTACGCGACATCAGATAACTGAGGAAGAACGAGAGAGTCACATCAACCACACGTTCAATGCAACTATGAAACACTTGGATCAAGTATTGACTGATCATACTGGAAAAGATGTGAACAATGAATACACTCTTTCTCAGTCAGCTAGAGATGGCTTACAAGTTCTCACCAATATGGTTCGACAAAATGAGATCGAGAATATGAAGACAGGGGGCCGAGTCAGTGAATGGGGTTTGAATCCTCTCAATAGACTCCACGCATTAGAGACCGGTGATATCTTGAGTTTGGTTCAGAATGCTGTGAGCAAAGGAATGTTTCAAGGTGAAGATACAGACTCTCTTCACAATCAACTTTTGGCTTTGAAAAACAATGTAATTAAGCTAGATGCTTTCAGCAGGACTATGATGAACAGTAGTCTACGACAAATGCTATCTGATGCACGGGCTGGGAAGAGAGATTCAGTTGGTGAATACTTTCGAGAGAAGCCAAATTACTGGGAGAAACCAACAGAGATTTTTGCTAGAACATTCCGCAATTACATAGCTATGAAGGCTGGTCGTGAGATCTATGAGACAACAGATGCGGAACGAGTGGCACACCCAAAGCAAGCCGCTGACGCGCTTGGTTGGGGATTCCCAGAAGTAGATCCAACTCAAGAGATGCTAGACTATGACAACGGTGCTCTCCAGAAGTTGTTGAAGAAACACCTTGGAGAAAGGGCGATAAAATCCATGATGACAATGATGATGAAATTGAACAAAGGCCGCAAGGCAGATCCCGAAGGGATGGTCAAGAAGATGGGGAAGTACTGGTACAAGAAGGTCGGTAAGAAGTGGATCTATCAAGGTCAAGGTGAGAAGGCAGGAGAGTTCAAGTTTAGGCGCAAGGTTCCAAGCATGGTCAGTAAGTTGTCCATTGGAACCAAGGTTGAGGTGAAAGGTGAGGTTGGAACGATTACTGAGAGTAAGGGTGAATGGTTGACTGTTCACTTCGATGATCGAAAAGGGTTCATCTCAGTCAGAGCAGCTTCGGTGACGAAGGTCATTGGAAATGATAAGCCAAAGGCCGTGGACAAATCGATCACTGAAGCGGACCCTGATAACAGGGCGGCTAAGGTGGCTGAGATTGCCGGTGCGGAGTTGAAAGAGGATGTGGTGGTGGACACGGGACCGTACACATTCACTCCGACTGACAGGGAGCTGATGAGAGCAACTGATGTGCCGGTGACTGCCAAAGACTACACTGGAGTTTTGTCTAGTAAAGTTGAGTTGGTGAGTGCCAAAGACATTCTGACCAAACCACGACCGAGCTTCATTCCAGAGATCAATGATGATTATTTCAGTCACTCTCTCAATAGGATTGAAGGCGTGAAGATCGGTGAGAATGAGTATGTCATTGATGTTGGTAAGACTGGAGAACGTTACAAACTAGAGGCAGTATTGGCGGTTGTGAACGGTGCTGTGTTGGCGGCTACACAAGACTACTACATGAAACGTCAGAAGGCTGCCTACATGCAGCGATGGGAAGAAGGAAGAGCTAAGCTAATAGCCACAATTCCTGCATTGGAACAGAAGATAGCAGAGATGGTCGGTCAAGGGGTAGATGCCTACCGTGAGGAGCATATGCTAGAACTAGCAAAAGAAATTGAGAAGATGAAGAAACCGAAGGGTGTGCTTGGAAAGCGTATAGCTGGTAAACCACCAAGAATGATAGGTGCCAAACGAGCTACATATAGTCACATGGCTTTGATCAGAACGTTTCATCCAGAGACGATGAAAGACCGTAACAAAGTGTGGTGGGCACACAAAATCTATATTGAAGATCTAGGGCAAAAACTGTTGGATGGTGCTGCACAGTTTGAAGAGGATCTAGGTGCGTACTCCAAGGGTGAAGAGACGAGCTACGGTGACAAGGGAACCAAAGACACTCTGTTGGAGTCTCACGGTGTGAAGGTCAAACGGCAAAACGGAGATGAGATTACCCCGGCTGAAATCAAGCAGCTCTCAGATTCTCTTGATAAGGTCTACGCCGTGTTGGGAGACAAATCCAATATGTCTAGAAACTGGGGATTGAAGATCTCTCACTCTGGTGAAGTTGGAATGCATGCGAGGAAAGCAGCAGGGTTGTTCTTTCCTGTGTTCAAAGCAATAGGTGTTTCTTATGCTGGAGATAGTGCTCTGACTCTAGCACATGAGTTCACACATTTCATGGATTTCAAGATCGGTGGTGACAACTACTTCCATTACAGTTCTGACGATCCTACTTCTTTGGCTGGCAAGATCGCCAAAACCATTATCAAGAACACTGGTCCTATGCCGGGGTATTGGGGACGCTCGTGTGAGTGTTTCGCTAGAGGAGTGGAGGCGTATGCAGCGTACAAGATGGGGAACGATCCTACGACGGTACACTCGGAGCACATGCCATCCAGAGAAGTGTTGATAGAAAAGGTCTTCCCGTTGGTAGAACAGTTTCTCTCAGAGAATGCAGAGACCCTAAAGTCAGTTTACTCTAGAACAAGGATGACGATGGGGTTGAGCAAGTCTGGATACAGTCGCTTGGCCGAACATCTCAAAGAGCGTGGCAAGTACGTTGAAGGGATGGACATGAATACTGACATCGTTGAGTTGGATCTTGGTATCACAGAAGAGATGGAACACACTGATGATGTTGCAGTGGCCGAGCAGATTGCTCTAGATCATTTGGTGGAAGATCCCCATTACTACTCCAAGTTGGCGGGGATGGAGATGGGGAAAGCCAACGACGATGAGGAAGTTATGCGTGGAATTATGGGAGCGCAATCTGACGAAATCATTGCATTGCGTAGGAAGTTTGGAATTCCTTTATCGGAACCACTAGGACATTTGTATAAGGGTTTTGATGAGGATGATGAAGACGATGACGATGATGATCCTGACAAGGAGTACAAGAAAGAGCAACGTGCAGAAGAGGCCAAGGACAAGAATGAGAAGGCGCATTTGTTGAAGGCCAAACAAATACCACGGTTGATGATGAAAGCCAAAGCCTATCCAGAGGGCACTGTGCGCTCGTGGAAGAGTGGCAAGTACAAGAAGACCGCTCAGGGTTGGGTGCGTGTCTCCGGTGGCAAGACGGATCAGGAGCGTGGTGCAGAACAGACTAAGAAGGAAGACACACAGAAGGAAGCCCAGAAGAAGCGTGATCCAAAGGAAACGGCTGCGGCGGCTGACAACTTCAAGGGCTACCATGCTCGGATGAAGGAGAAGTACGGGACCGATAAGCTACAGGATAAGATGACTGGCGCTGAGAAGACGAAGTACAACAAGCTGCAAGACGATGTGTCCGGGAAGGAACCTGAGAAAAAGAAGCTAGACGGTTCCAAGGAGATGCTGTCAGCGTTGAACAGTGTGGCCAATACGAAGAAGCCGGTGTTCATGGATGATATCACCGGGAAGAAGAAAGAGACGTTCAATGCTTTGACCAAGGAAGGGTTGGTCACGTGGCGGCACATGGGATCAGACGAGTATCGAGCTGAGTTGACTGAGGCGGGGATCTCTGCCATGGATGGCGCGGCGGCGTTGAAGAAGCAGGCGAGTAGGAAGAAGGAAGATGACAAAATACAGTCCACAATGGGTCTAGATGATTGGGTAGATGGTGTGCAGGTTTCTTTCATGCGCGACATAATCAGAGAGATTGATAAAACGCAACCACGATCAAAGGTTGCGACTGGAACAGACAAGAAAAAGGCGGCGTTTCTCAGAGATCGTAAGAAGAATATGAGAGTAGAGGTAGAAGCATTGTTGGGCACGGTAAAGAAATTGAAGGATAAGGAGTTGTATCGAGGGACAGAGAATCAGTCGTGGTTGAAAGTACAACCGGGAGATGAGGTACCCCTTGGTTTGGCGTCGTTTACCAGAAACCCAAAAACGGCTCTAGGATTCGCATCTAGAGTAAAGCCTATTATACTGATATATGAAGGTCCACCAACTGAAGGAATCGATATTCAAAAATCTGTTGATGCTGTCCCAGAAATGAATACATTGATGAGTGACAGTTCTCGGGGAACGGCGTCTATGGAAGCTGAAGTTGCTCTTCGGGCGAGTAAACTTCAAGTGGTGAGCATTGAAGAAGAGTACTTTGCTTCCGATGTTATATCAACGGTTGTCAAAGTGAAGGTGGTAGCAATGCAGAAAGCCAAGAAGGAGACGAAGAAGGAACGAGAGGCATTGATGGAGAAACTGTACCGAGACTTCGATACACCGATGAGAGGGGAGACAAAGAAAGAGTTGATAGAGAAGTTGTCCCAAGACTTCAATGAGCGTCCATTTGTACAAGTGAAGAAATCCATGCCGGTGATGCTGCTGATGAAGACCAAAGCAGCTCCCATGAACACTGTGCGGACTTGGGCAAATGGAAGAAAGATGAAAAAGACCCCACAGGGTTGGGTACCGGTCACTAGTGGTAAAACAGCTCAGGAACGGGGCATAGAGGCTACTGAGAAGAAAGGTGTACAAAAGAAAGCACGAAAGAAGAAAGAGCAAACGCAAGAAACAACAAAAGTAATTCGAGCCTGGGTTGGTGGTGATCCTGTAACAGAGATGCGTGACACAATGAAACTAATGGATGCTGGAAAACAAGTAACAAACGAGCGCAAAAAACCGATTGAGGATATGTTGGAAGCAGTTACGAAACTTCCTTACAAGAATCTCTATCGCGGTAGTCATAATCCATCATGGTTGAATGTCGAGCCAGGTGATGAAGTCGATCTTGGGATAGCATCATTTTCTAGCTCAAGTGAGGTAGCTTCTGGGTTTGCAGAGAGTGGAGATCCAGATGATCCGATAGTTTTTCTTGAATATGTCGGTCCACCAACAGAAGGGATTGATGTTGTAAAAAACACACAAGAGACAGGAAGTGTTTTGTCATTATGGGAAAAAGAGATCATTCTTCGAACTCCAAAAATTGTGATAAAAAGTGTTGCGAAAGAGGGAACGAATGTGACAATCCAAGTAGGAGCGGCTGGGAGGGCTTAGTCAAAAGTAAGAGGAGAAGAAGTCTAGCAAAAAACAGGAGAAATAATGCGACCATTTGAATGGATAACAATTGCAGCGAGAGAGTGTCAGGACATTACAGAGGTATATCAGAGGTATAAGGAGTTCAAGAAAGAGACTGGTTCTATGATGCTCTTTGAATCGTTTAAGAGATCAGTCAGAAAGAAATGGTTCTTTGAGAATGAAGCCGAAACTGAAGAGGTTAGGGTATTGACTGAGGCTGAGGGTCCAAACCTTCACATTGTCACAACGTCAAGTCAGATCAGGACGTTGGAACAGCTTCTAGCATATTGCCGGGTAGATCTTGGATTATGGAATGTGAAGAAGCACATAGTTAATTCGTGGGGATCACAGTTTCAAGTTAAGGCATGGATGGAGCGACGGTCAGAGCCTACAATTGAAGATCAGGTGGCTCGTCTGATAGATGATGCGAAGAAGCATATGCCTAAGTATTCGAAGATCAAAAGAAGGAAGCGACCGGAGAGTGGCAATCTTCTAGAACTGTCGTTGTTTGATCACCATTTCGGTCAACTCTCTTGGGGTGATGAGACAAGGGGTACACATTACGACATTGGTATTGCGGGGAACTTGGCACATGACTCTATTGACTATTTGCTTTCTAGAGCAGAGGACGTTCACATAGATCATATCCTACTTCCAATTGGAAATGACTTTTTCAATGTGAACAGTATGGAGAATACAACAATTCATGGAACACGACAGGACGAGGATGAGCGTTGGAAGAAAACGTTCGTTGAGGGACGCCGGTTGTGGGTCAGTATGATTGAGAAGTGTTTGTCCATTGCTCCCGTGACAGTAAAGATCGTATTGGGAAACCATGATGCAGAACGGACATTCTATTTGGGTGATGCGTTGGAGAGTTGGTTTGGTCAGGCGGGGGATGTGTTCATTGACAACAGTCCTCCGGCGCGTAAGTATTTTGAATGGGGTAATTGTTTCATTGGGTATACGCATGGAGATGTTGAACCAAAGGGATCTCTGATCAACGTGATGGCAACCGAGATGCCGATGGAGTGGGCGCGAACGAAGTATAGGGAATGGCACAAAGGGCATTGGCATAAGGCAAGTGCTGTGGCGTTTCAAATTCTAGATGAAGAGCATGGAGTACGGGAAAGAATATTGCCGTCGTTGGTAGCGTTGGATGAGTATCATTCAGGTAAGGGATACTCTCACTTGCGGGAATCGACCGGAATGGTCTGGAACCGTGAGCTAGGCAACACAGACATTTGGATGTTTCATCCGAGGTAGTATGAAGACTGGAACCGAAATTGCAATAGAAGTTCTCAAGGAGATGCGAGCCATGCCAATAGAAGAGTTGTTGGCTGAAATAGAAGAACGAAAGAAATATCCGCATCATCCGATTACTCAGATGATGATTGACATCGGTTACTTTGATCGATTGGAGCAAGATTGTGAACACTAGACCAGAGTTGTCATATACGAATTTCCCAAAGCAAGAGTCATGGTGCATCAACACGTTCCAGTGGAGTGATCTGATTGTACATGAGATTTCAGAGAGGATGCAACCACGATCTAGGGCTACAAGAAAACGTACCATGGACAACAGCGAGAGATTTATTCATTGGTTGACAAACGTATTGCTCACAGTGTGTGACACCAAAGAGGTTCCGACTGGACACAAGCTCAATGCGTTGTGTGTCTACATGAATCAGAAGAACATTGAGTTTCTTCATCTTCATATCGACAAGTACGTGTGGCTGGATATTTCTCCAAAGTGCTGTGATGAGTTGGCGGATAATGAGTTCGCCATTGATCCCGATGTGGTGATAGTGATGCAAGAGTGGCCGGAGATAGTCAGTGGCTAAGATAACGATTGAGATCATCAATCCTCTAGAAAACCCTGACATGAAGTTTGCTAAGGGGTTGGCAGCTCTCTCCAAAGCGACCGGGAAGCATATCCATTTGGATGAGGAGAGCAAAGCAGAACCGACTCCGTACACAGCTCTCCGGGAACTTGGGGATCAAGTGTTCCAGAATGTGGAGGAAGGGCTGTCTGAGATCTGGGCGGAGATTAAGAGGAAATGGTTCAAGGCTGAGATGATCAAAGCTGTTCAGGTCTACAAGCTGAATGGCAAGACGTTCCTGAATCCGAAGACGGGGAAGCCGCTGACTCTCAAGGAATGGAAGGTGATCCAGAAGGATCTAGAACGTGTGTTCGGCAAGCTCTACGAAAGTCAACAGGATGCGATGATCAACCAAGCGGTGGCCATGGGAAAGATTCTCCGGAACATGGACGCGGCTGTTCGGATCACCGTACCGTTGGCAGCTCTTGGGGTAGACACATTCTCACAGATTGTGTCACAAAGTGATGAGTACCAGAACATCATCAACTGGGCGAACGTGCATACAGGGGAACTGATCCAAGAGGTAACGAACAGAAGTCGGAAGCAGATCGTAGAAATGATCATGCAGGGCTATCAAGATAAGGTGACACCAAGACAACTAGAAGCAAAGTTGTTCGACAAGATGTCTGATCTCAATAAAGACTGGCGACGGATCGCAGAGACAGAGACAGCGACCAACTTCAACAACGGATACCTTCAAGCAACACTAGAGCAACGGGCGGAAGAGACGACACCAATTTACATGTTGGGGATCTCAGGGGCAGGAGCGTGTGAGTTTTGTCGGACTTATGTGGACGGACAGATATTCGTGTTGCTCCAAAGTGCTCCAGATGGTGGAGAGACGGTTATAATCGAGGGGAAAGAGTACGTGGCGATTTGGCCGGGGAAGAATAACTTCGGAAGGAAGCGTGCGGACTGGTGGGTTTCTAGTGGAACAATCCATCCTCACTGCCGATGCTCCTACACAGAGTACGATATGAGGATTGCAGCATATGAGAAGAAGCTACGAGAAGCAATGGATCATGATATCATCTAGTGAGACGCACTAATACATAGGAGGAATGCGATGGCAATGACAGCAGAAGGTTCCGAGCAGGAATCAAGAGACGAGACAGAGCCGGATGTCAATATGACACCGGAGAGTTCAACAGACGAAGGCGAAACTTCACCGGAGGAAACTCCCGAAGACGCTCCCGAAGACGCGGAGCCTGATGAAGAGGAGTCTGAAGACGGGGCAATGGTGATGGTAGATTCAATTCCTACTGTACAGAATCCGTCGAATTGGGGTCATCCTACAGACGAAGAGTTTGCTCAAATAATTGGGGCGATTCAGTTTCTAGCAGAAACACAGGGTGTAGACGCGGAGCTTGAAGAAGCATTTCCACTACTCTATCGAGGGTAGCGGGTCACACCTTTCTCCTTTTTCTCCGGAGTCGGGGAGTTGGTGCGGCTCTCCGGCTCCACTTTGAATGAGTGGCAAATGACAAATAGACCTATAAAAGAAAAAGACTACTTTCTACTCCAAGAGACTGTGTTGTATTTCATCACAGTGTTTGGAGTGTTGATGAGTCCTTTTCTTCCGTCACTTGTGGCGATCATTATCTATGCACAGATTCCAGAGATCGGAAATCAAGCTGATCTTTGGCACCCAATACGGATTGGTGCGATCATGTTGGTTGCACTGTTGATGACGTTTTTCATTGAGCGTGATAAGGATCATGGAAAGCTCAGTGGAGAGCAACGAAAGAAAGCAAGACAGAAAAACTTCAAGAGTCGAATGGTCAAGCATCTAGCCTACGGTACGATGTGGACCACGCTAATTGATGGAGTCATAAAAGGAGTGACAAATGTTCACTAAATTGTTTGGTAAGGTTCATGTGTCTAGAAACTCATTGGTGGGGATCAGCAATTACCATGCTCAGACGCATGAGTCAAGGGCGTTCACAGCGAGAGTGTCTGACGCAACATTGGCTGCAGCAGCATCGTTGTATCTGCAATTGCAATGTCCTGATGATGGTGTGTGGAGGCATTTGAAAACAGTCTATATTTACACTACTGGCACAGATGCAAACTTGGAATTGAATGAGGCACCTACGCTGACTACTGGAAGCAACGCTATTTCGGCAATTTCTAGAAACAGAGCAAAGTTGGGATTCAGTGATCTTGTGATCTTTGATGATCCAACAGGAATCAGTGCGGGAACGGTATTGGAATCGTTTGACATTGGAACAGGACATGCGTCTGCCGGTGGCGGCAGTGGTGAGTCTGATCGAGAGTTCGTACTGGCACCAAATACACGGTATTTGTTGACACTGAAGAACAATGATTCTGGAACGGAAATACTGAATATGCGGATGGATTGGTACGAAGTGGATGAAAGTGGATGAGAAAGTTGATTCTGTTTGTAACATTGATGTTACTGTGCTCCTCAGTTGTTGCCCAAAATACAACAACTGAAGATGCATACATTAGATCTCTTCTAGAGCAAGTGCTGGGAATGTCGGTTACATCAGCTTTGATTGCACAGGAGATTACTGACAATTTCAATGATCCGGAAGTCACTGGTCAGGACATGCTACAGTGGCAGTACAACTACATCAACTATTTGAATGCAGAATCAAACAGACTGTACGATTATATCCAGCTTGTGAGTGCGGCACTTGGATACACCTTTGATGAGATCATGGATGTGGTTCAGGAAATGATTCTAAAGAAGTACTCACAGGATAAGGATTGAGATATGCCATTATCTAGTGAAGAGATCCTTATTCGGAGAAGCCGAACAAAAAAAGAGGCAGTTGACACCAGCGGTATATCTAGCCATAATAATGATAGGAGCACAGCACGCCTTGTAATGAGAAGGCCAGTCTTCGGGGACATTCGATGTAGGCATTGCAATGCGCTTCTCTACCGAGAGATGCGAAAGAGTGAGTCCACGGATCGAATCGTTGAGATAAAGTGTTGGAGATGCAATACCATTACGGTATCGTAATTCTCTAGAAAAGTTGCAGAGCTACTTTGATGGCCAGTCAACCGGTGGAAAGCGCGTGCGCTTTCTGTTGGCAACGACTGGCTTTTTTTGTGTAGGAGCAGAAATGGACGTTGTTCAGTATCAACAAAAAGATGAGTTCTATTCACCGTTTTCGGGACAAGTACTGATCAAAGCCGAAGAGCACGATGGAAAATGGATCGTGTATTTGCAAGCCAGCAATGAAGGACTTGATCAGGAACAGGAAGTGGTCTTGTCAAAGGCACTTCAGAGTTCAAAGGATTACTACCTGTCCCATGGTGTGCTGAGTTGGGATCACAAACACAAAATCCTACACGATCCCGGATTCATAGTCGGGGAGCCGATGGCAGTAGAGTTCAATAAATCGAGAGATACATTGGTACAGGGATGGCTCTATCAAAAGAATCCCATCGCAGTCAATTTGTGGAACAACATCCAGTCTGGGGCAGAACGTCTTGGTGCCTCAGTTGGTGGTGGTATTCTGAAGAAGAGTGCTGGAGACGGAAAGGACGGAGTTTCTAGCTGGATCACAAAGCTCATTTGGGATGAGACGGCCATTACACATAAACCCATCAATGATGGCACGTTTGGTCACGTCCAGCTTATTCCATTTGACATGTTTGCCAAGGCGCTGATGGCTGGAGCCGGGGTTGATGCATCTACCTTCTCGGGAGGTAGAGCGTTGACTTCGGAAAATCTAGATGATTTGTTGGTGGATCAGACGTTTGGACAACGGGACGTTCCACTTGGTGTCAAGTATGAAGAGGGACGGAAGTACTTCGATGGAGTACTGGCGTCAATTGCAAAAGGACGTATTACATCAATGAAAGATGTGGTGAGTTATACAATGGATCAAGGGTATTCCAATGGCGTTGCTGTTGCCTTGATTGATTTCATAGCCAAAAAAATACCGAAACTTTCGGTAAAATAAGGAGTGAGTTATGGGCGACGAGCAGAAAACCACTGAAGAGCAAGAAGACTCTCAGGTTCAGAGCTTGGATGAGTTGGAGAAGTCTTGGAACGATTCGCGTGCAAATGTTCTAGAACTGCTTGGTGAAGAGGTTCAGAAGTCGGAGTCTGAGGATGACGAGACAAAGGATCTTGAAAAGGCCAAGACGAAAGGCAAAGAGGACATGGATTACGACGAAGAGGAAGAAGACGATGACGATGATGATAAAGAGGATGACATGAAATCCTTTCAGGATGACATGGAATCTGATCTTGAATCTTCTCAGGCAATGGATGTAGAGCCGTTCTTGAGACAACTTGTCAAGTCAGTGTCGAACCATTTCAAATCTACACAGAAAGCGATTGCAAAGCTCGCCAATAGTGTAGAGGAAGTGGAAGGACTTCAGAAGGCCACTGCCAAAATGTTTGCTGCCTACGGGGAGCTTCAGAAGGCAACGGCGGAAACTGTGGAGAAGATTGGCAAGCAGTCAGTCAAATCCAGCTCTGTTCTGAGGAAGAGTGGAGATCGTTTTGAGACCGTCAATAAGGATGACAAGTCAGACTTGAACATGTCACGTGATGAGATTTTGACCAAAGCTCTGAAGTTGCGGGAACTGGGCAAATTGTCTACACGCGATGTGACGAAGATTGAGAATCGTCTCAACAAGAGTATAGACTTGGATGCCGATATTGTGAAAATCTTGAATACTAAGATCAAGGAGGACGAGTAATGGATCTTATGAGACAATTCGATCTTGGCTATGAGGGTTTCGTAAAAGCGAATGCTGAAACTCTTGAAGCCTTGACAAAGGCGATGGAGGCTGGATCTGGAGTAGACGCTGCGGCGTTTACGGGAGGCCGTGCGCTGACCCCGGAATCTCTAGATACTGTGCTTGTCAACGTCTTGCATACGCAAGAGGAAGCAAGACTCTTCCAGCGTTTGAAAAAGGTTCCGGTGAAGTCTGTTGTTCACCAATGGAACTTTCGTGATGAAGTCGGAGCCGACGACGGTGCGTGGGTGCCTGAAGGCGGAGCTGCTGAAGAGACAGATCAGGACATCGAGAGACGCTTCACACAGGCAAAGTACCTTCAGACCAAGCGGATTGTGACGCTGCAAGCTGCACAGTCAAACATGGTTGAGGATGCGATTGCGATTGAGCAGGAAGCGGGTGCTCTGTGGATGATTCGAAATGTTGAGAAGTCGTTGTTCCTCGGGAACAGCACCAACAACACTTACGAACCTGATGGTATAGATGCACAGATTCCGAAGGCTACTTATCCGGATCAAATCATTGACCTTCGTGGTCAGGATGCAACGTCCGCCGCGTTTGAAGATGCGATGAACCAAGCCGCGCGAGTCATTCGTGATTCGTTTGGTGTTCCTACTGACCTTTTCGTTTCGACGATGGTTATGCAGGATGTGCAGGCTCTTCTGAGAGACCGAATCCGCTTTGGTGCCGGTATGAATCAGGGAACTGGAATCTTCAAGGAGTATCCCACTCCGTTCGGTAACATCAGTCTGGTCGATGACGTGTTTATCAAGGAAGGTATTGCTGCCTCAGCTTCGGCTCTGTCTGGACGACCGGGTACATCAACTGCGATTACTCTTGGTTCTCCTTCGTCTCCGGTTGATGCGACGGCATTGTTCGGTGCGGCTGATGCTGGTAGCTACAGTTACTATGTTGAGCCGGTCAATCGGTATGGTTCTGGGACTGCGGTGGAAGCCAACGTCACTGGCGTAGCGGCTGGCGACAATGTGACCATTGGGGTCTCACAGTATCCGGTTCCCGCTGCGACAGCATACAAGGTGTATCGTAGTAAACTTGCAGGGATTACGGGCGCGACGAAGTACTATGCGTTCACCGTGTCGCACGCTCAGGTAGTGTCAGACTCAGCTACGGTCATTGATCGAAACTGGTATCTTCCCGGTTGTTCAACTGGTTATGTTCTCAACATGAACACTGCCTACAATGCAATTGAGTGGGTGCAGTTCCTTCCGATGATGAAGTTTGATCTTTTCCCGACTGATGCTGCAATTTATCCGTTCCTCATGCTGTTGTTCGGCTCCCTTGCAGTGAAGAAACCAAAGCATCATGTTCGGATTATCAATGTCGCTCCTTCGACGCTGGGCTGGTTCTAGGCTTAGTTAGTCGCGGGTATTTCTAGAGAAATAAGCGTCCCGGTGGTCCAAGCACCGGGGCGACATTTCCGTGAAGGAGTTAATGAATGAGTTTCAAGACAAGACTCGAAAGAGCCCTTCCAGTATGGAAGCACATACTGAAGCGAACCACGCCGTTTGTGAGAATGGCGTTGGCGTCAGGTGGGTCAGCAGGAGATATTGCTGTCACCGGAATCTTGAAGGGGGATCAATTAGTAGCCGTCATCGAAAGTGCTACGACAAGTGCTGTTCTGACATCTAGAACTACAGAGTTCATTGTTGGAACAACCACTGGTCAGATCATTGCGAAGGACGGGTATATCAACAATGTCGGCGGGACAGATACTAGCAGTGATAACTTGCTGGTACTTTGGATCGCATGGGCTGAGGCATAGGAGGTAATCAATGTCTTATACTACTTTTACCGCTGATGTCGATGCGGCTAGAGAAACGAATCATCCAGCTACGCTCCATGAGCGAGTGCTCACCAATAAGTTGGATAAACTGCAGAAGGGCGTGGTGGATCTCGGTGCGATTTCGCACTTGGTTGCATTCACCCTGAATGTCACAACCGGCTCAGTATCGGAAGATATTTTTGATGCTGCGGCTCCGTTCGCATTTGAAATTGTGGATGTGATAATTCAGCCACGGGGTACAAGTACCAACGGTACGATGAAGATCACCAACGGTACCAATGACATCACTGATGCAATGGTCGTGGCTGTGGATAAAACCATGGTGAGACCAGCAACTATCGATGATGCATATTCGACTATTGCGGTTGGCGGTACTCTAGAAATTGTGGGTGCCGGTGACTCGGTGGCTGCTACCATTGGTTTGGTCACGGTCATCGTGAAACCCACCTAGAGGAGGTACAACATGGCTTATGAACTTTTCTCTGATGTGGTCAATGCGGCGAGAGGGGGGGATCATCCCCTCCTCCAGCATGACAATCCGTTGCTTGAAAAATTGAATGAGGTGCAGCGAGGTGTTGTGGATGCAGGACTGACTTCTCAGCTCATTATGTTTACCAAGGACATTTCCACCGGTACTGCAACGACAGCTATTTTCAGTTCTAATGCTCCGTTTGCGTTTGAGGTCATCGATGTCATACTCCAAGCACGGGCGACTGAAGGTGGTGGCACCATAGTAATTACTAATGGATCGAGCAACATCACGAATGCTATTGTATGCGCCACAAATAATGCACGTACTGTAGCAGGAACCATTGACAATGTTTACTCGAAGATTGCGGCTGGTGGTAGCTTGTCAATTACGATGGGCGGTGGAACACCCGCTAACATGAAAGCTCTGGTCACAATTCTTGCAATCCCAACTGTGTAGGAGGCTGATCAATGTCGGCAACCGTAGTTCTATCTGAGACGAACGGTCCCTCTGCCGGTCAGGTCGAGTCCACTGACATTTCGAATGTCAACATGGGGTCTGATGGATCTGCTGAGTTGACGCCAGCGACGTATCCGGTAACGGCACAGGCTGATGGTCACGCTTTCGAGAAGTGGCTTCGGTTCTATGTCACGGATCTTGGTGGCAGCTCACAGATCGACAATCTCAAAGTTTGGCTGAGTAGTCTTGGTGGAGGTTGGAAGACCGCTGAAGGATGGAGTACGACTCTGAGAGAATCAGGGTACGTGCAGGCAACGTACAACACTGGTGGTCCTGTTGAAACTAATTCGGCGGATGCTGATCAGGCTGTGGCTGAGAGTGAGCCATCAGGGGCCAATCATGGTATTGGTGGTTCTCTAGCTGGAACCATTACGAGTGCGCCGTCGTACTCTGACTATATGGTTCTTCAGCTAGATGTGACTGCATCGACTCCAGCCGGAGCGGTGAATACGAAGACCATAACTTTCCAGTGGGACGAAATGTAATTATGCTAGATAGGTGGGGGACTTCGGTCCTCCACCATTTTCTAGAAGAAAGGGAGAGAATTGATGAACACTTCGGTATCTTCTCCTGAATGGATTATTACAACGACAGACCAAATGCGTCCTCTCAAAGTGGAGTTCAAGGATCTCTTGGCATTGAAACCGAAGATTCTGAGTATGATGCTTCTTTGGGTACACAATTCCTATTACGTCAATGTGGCGGAGCGGACTATGATCATCAATGGTGGTCATAAGTTCCGACCGTTGGCCATGGAAGAGTTCGATCCAATTCAGATTCTTTACGCTAGAAGGAATCAAGCTCATTACAGTGTGAATGATTCACAGAACGATGGTCCAAATAGATCTAGATCATATTTGCTGGGGTTTGAGGGGATATTGAATAAAGAATCAAGAGAGTTGTTTCTTCATATCTCAGAGGATGGATCTCTGTGGGCGTGGAAACATAAGAGATAGAGAGAGCATATGTACTACATGAAAAATCTCGTAGTTCGAGAAGGTGGTACAGAGGCGACAGAAAAGACAGTGACTTTGCTCAAGGAGCAGGGTTACGAGTTGGTGGTCTACAATGGATCAACAGCGACCATGCTTTTGACCGTCGGTAGTCTTGCGGTCTACATTCCCGGCTCGGCTGTGCTAGATGAAGGTTTCATGCCATTCAGTTCTTTCACCGTATCAGGTACCGGAACGGATGTTTGGTCATGGTATGTGAGGAGTTGAGATGCTTTGGTTGTTTGGTGCAAATAGATCACTATCTAATCTCATTGATGTGAATATCAATGAAGCTATAGTGCCAGGTCTAGATGTTCTATATTTGAAAGGAGATGAAACAACTGATGAAAGCGTTAGAATCATTTTTGATTACGAAGACGATCTCCCTCATTTCGAAAAACGAATTAATGGTGTATGGCAATCCTCGTCTTTAGAGTTAGGGGCAGAGACACTGTGGTTGGGT
>SDBV01002536.1_pt1 | contig 27299 bp, 26 predicted proteins | sample 2277081 | NCBI WGS metagenome assembly SDBV01 (sample SAMN10402039, study PRJNA504765) | marine sediment metagenome | isolation source: marine sediment core GS10_PC15, 223 cmbsf | place: Arctic Ocean: Southern Knipovich Ridge | collected 2010 | reverse complement strand
CCACCGGCGTGTTCGAGTTCGATTGCCCCAGCGGCACCTTTGAACTCGGGGACCTGGTCGGGGGGGACGAAAACGGCGCCGGCGACGGCCTGCTGGACCAGCAGGTAGCCAGCGTTGCCAACAGCCAGTACGCCATCGGCCGGGTGGCCAAGCGCGAGGCCAGTGCGACTACCAGCCTGCTGGTCGACGTACGCTCGACCGTGATGACCGGCGGCGTCGAGGGCGGCAGCCGCAGCGGCGTGTAGTACGAGACACGTGGCGCGGCGCAGCCGTGAGGAGAGTAGCCGTCTCGCTCCGCGAGACGAAGCTCATCTCGCGGAGCGAGATGGCTACAATCATTACGCCAACCACAAAACCAAACCATTGAATAGGGAGACCAAGAAGTGAGAGCGATTAAGTATCGCGAACTGAAGCGGATGTATGACGCCACCGGTCCCGAGAAGACCGCCCGGCATCTCAGCGAAGCCCTGCGAGAGGGCCAACTGACGCCTGAGGACTTCAGCATTCGAGAGATTGCCGAGGTCACGCTGGGCGACGGCCGGGTCCGGCAGATGGATCCCCGCCATGGCGGCGTCGAGCTGCTGGAGGCCGGCGAAGGCGTGGACGTGACGGCCTTTTCCAACATTACCGGGCAGGTGATCCAATCGAAGATCATGGAGGCCTACACGCAGGAGGCGCTGGTGGTCTCGAAGCTCGTCGACGTGATCCCCACCCGGCTCGACGGCGAGAAGATCCCCGGCATCGGCCGGATCAGCGACGACGTGGCCGAGGTCCACCCCGGCATGCCGTATCCTCACCTGGGCTTTGCCGAGGACTACATCGAGACCCCGCAGACCACCAAACGCGGGTTCATCGTGCCGGTGACCCGAGAGGCGATCTTCTTCGACCGCACGCACCTGGTCCTGCAGCGGGCGGCCGAGGTCGGCGAGGTGCTGGGGCTGAACAAGGAGAAGCGGCTGATCGATCTGCTGATCGGGGTGACCAACAACTACAAGTGGAAGGGCACCGACTACAACACCTTCAGCACCGCCGGGACCGGCGTGGCCCCGGACGGCGACTGGATCAACCAGACGACCGAGGAGTTGGTCGACTGGACCGACGTGGACGCCGCCGAGCAACTCTTCGCCGACATCCTCAATCCGAACACGGGCGAGCCGGTGCTGGTCCAGTCGACCACCGTGCTGGTGATGCCGGCCTATCGCCATGCGGCCCATCGCGTGTTCAACGCGGCCGAGATCACCTACACCGCGGCCAGTGCGGAGACCGCCACCACGGCCGCCAATCCGCTGGGCAACTACCGGGTGGTGGAAAGCCGGCTGGCGTACCGGCGGATCGTGGCTTCCGGCGAAACCGCGGCCGACGCCAAGAAATGGTGGTTCATCGGCGACTTCCGCAAGGCCTTGGCCTACATGGAGAACTGGCCGATCACCGTGACCCAGTCGCCGCCGAACAGCGAAGCCGAGTTCAACCAGGACATCGTGGTTCGCTTCAAGGCCAGCGAGCGCGGGGCGGCGGCGGTGATCAACCCGCGTTACCTCGTCAAGAGCACCGGCGCCGGCGCGTAACCCATCGAACGAGTGAGGTGATTTCATGGCCAACGAAGTCTTGGTCAAGCAGGGAACCGGCAAGGTCTGGAAGAACGCCGGCGGCGACTATGCGATTTCGCTGGCCAGCCTGGCCGACGGCAAGGGCCGTTGTGGCGTCAAGGCCGACTTGGGCGCGACGTTCGCGATGCGCTACGCCGTCACGGTCGAAGTCAACCTGGACGTTGCCCCCACGGCGGGAAACGTGATTGAGCTCTACTGGGCACCGTCGATCGACAACACCACCTTCCCCGGCGGCGCCACCGGCACGGACGCCGCGTACAAGGACGCCGAAGAGGACGAGTGGAAAAAGCAACTGCTGCTGATCGGTTGCGTGGTCGTCACGGCGGACGCCGATTCGGTCGTGCAGACCCAGACGTTCGTGTTCTCGCCGCCGTCGCGATACGGCTGCCCGGTCGCGATCAACAAGACCGGGCAAGCCTTCGAGGGCGACGAGGACAGTCATAAGATCACCTTAACCCCGCTGATTGATGAGCTGCAATGATCTCCGCTTTGCCTGAACTACTGAGTTACGCTGCGGGCAACTTCGCTCGCCACCGCGGCGAGAGTGCGCACCCCGGCTCGTGGGACGGGCTGATCGGCGCGTGGGCTCCGGAGCTGGGTACGGCCGGGGGGACGTTGTTCGACGCGGCGGGGCGAAAGTTTAATGGCACCTTAACCGCCATGGCTCCGGCGACGGACTGGATCATCGGCGGGAATCCAAGGTCTCCGGGCTTCGTGTTGGACTACAACGCTGCAAACAACCGAGTCTTGGTTCCCTCCCGACCTCTCTTTGCTCTGGATGATCTTAGCGTGGTTGTATGGGTGAGACGCGACGGATGGGCGGAATCCTACGCTCGGTTATTTGTGATCAACTCGTTCGGGAGCGGATTGGCAATCACACGATCAGGCAGCGGCGACGGTCTGCTTGCCTGGGTCAACGGGTCTGACGCCGGGACTAGTCAAGCGCTGCCGGATTTGACGTGGACGTGTGTAGGTGTTACGCGGAAAGGGACCACTTGTGGTGTTTACTACAATGGAGTCGACGTGACTACTGATGCGGTGTGGAGTGGTTCGGCTTCCCTGACCGCGGGCCAAGTGAGTATCGGTGCTCAGGTTGATGGAGGATCAAGGTTTAATGGCCAGATCGGCGCGGCTTATCTTTACGATCGGGTCTTGACTCCTTCAGAAATCGCCCAGCACTACGCCCTTCCCCTTGCGCCCTTCCGTCTCGCCCGCCGCACGCAGGTCGGGACTGCCGGGGGGCCGCCGCCGCCCGTGCTGGACATGAACAACAAGTATCACCACTATCAGCAGATGGCGGGAGCATTGTAGACCATGCCGTTTCTCGAAAAAGACGCCGCTGCGATTCTCAAGATGGGGCCGTTTGTCGACAATGGAGACGGTTCCACGCCCGAAAGTGGATTGTCGATAGCGCAAGCCGACATCCAGATATCGAAGAACGGCGGCGCGTTCGCGCAGACGTCAGATGCCTCGCCGACGACGACGCACGATGCCGATGGTTGGTATCCGATCCCGCTAACGGCTACTGATACCAACACCTTGGGGCGTCTCACGGTGCAGGTGACGACAAGCGGTGCGTTGCCCGTATGGCGAGAGTACCAGGTGGTGCCGACCACGGTCTACAATTCGCTGGTGGCCGGGTCGGATACGTTGCCGGTGGACATGGTCCAGATCGGCGGAAACTCCGTAGCGGGTAACGCGGCCACGCTGACACTCAAGCAACTCGACGTCCAGAACTCGGCCGGCACGGCGGTGGTGATGAAGTCCACCGGCAGCAACGGTATCGGCTTGGACGTGGCTGGTAACGGCAGCGGTATTGGAGTGGTCGTTGCCGCGGGGGCCAGTGCTACCGAGGCTGTGGGCATTACGAGTGCCGTAGGCTTTGGACTGTCAATAATCGGAGGTGGTCCACAGGCCGGCGTCTACATTGAGGGTGGAGCTACCGGCCATGGTATGAAGGTTCTCGGCGGAGTGACCAGCGGTGACGGGATCTATGCCGCGGGCCAGACGAACGGCGACGGCATGACGCTGGTGGGGACGGGGGCGAGTCAGTACGATCTCAACGCGGGCATCCAGGGTAATCTGAGCGGGTCGGTTGGATCGGTGACGGGCGGTGCGACGGCAGCGAACCAGACGACGATCATCGGGTACCTCGATACCGAGATTGCCACGATTATAACCGCCGTAGGCACGACGCTCGAAAACCACTTGACGGATATCAAGGGCACCGGGTTCGTCAAGGACACGCATTCGTTACCTCAGTGTTTGACGGCCACCAGCGTGACCGTATCGGACAAGACGGGATTCAGCCTGGCCAATGGTTCGATCGTAGCGGCTACGTTCGCAGCGGGCGCAATTAACGCCGCGGCAATTGCCACCGATGCGATCGACGCGGATGCACTCAAAGCGGACGCCATCGCGGCGATTCAAAGCGGGCTGAGCACCCACGATGCCGCGGCGGTGAAAACGGCCATCGAGGCGGGTGGATCGTCTTTGGCCCTGATCAAGGCGGTGACCGATGCCCTGACGTCCGCGGCGGCGACAAAACTCGCACTGTCTGCCGGCACGATCATCACCGGCGCGGCGGCGGCCGGGACGCTGTCGACCACGCAAATGACTACCAATCTGGGTGAGGCCACCGACGACCACTACAACGGACGCATCCTGATCTGGACCAGCGGCGTGCTGCAAGACCAGGCCAGCGACGTCACGGACTACGACGGGGGCACCAAGATGCTGACGTTCACCGCGGTGACCGAGGCACCTTCGGCAGCGGACACCTTTGTGATCGTGTAATGGCACAGCAGACGGAATTATCGGTAATGGCGGTCCCCGGCATGGTGCGGAGCTTCAGCGCCAAGTCGATGTCGGTCACTGGCCCGTACCAGATCGAAACCGGCTATGTCTACGTGTCCGGCGGCGACGTGGGCACGGCACACGTGTCGGGTGGCGATGCAGGGCATGGGTATACTTCCGGGGGCGACGTAGGACAGGTCACTGGCTAACAGCGTCGGCGGACCTTATCGCGCCACGCCCGGCCAGGCCTTCCACACCGGCGTCACCGCCGGGCAAACTTTCCGCACGGGACAAACGGCAGGACAATGCGATGGCAGATGCGGCTGATATTCACGGCACGGCGTTCAAGAACGGTTCCGTGACACTGCTGGCCCGCGTGGTCGGCAGCAACGCTCAGAACCTCGTGCAGGCCGACGTGGCGTCGGCGAAGTACACGCTCTATCTGCTGGACGACCAGGACGCCGACGCCCGCACGGCGGTCAGCGGCCACACGGAGGTCTCGTTGACGGTGACCGACGTGATCTTCAACAGCCTTCAAACCGATGCGCTCTGGACGGTGGACCAAACCGGCTACAACTTCCGGCACGTGCTGGACGTGTCGGCCAACCAGGCGCTGACCGTCGCCGGGCGGCGGTACCTGGTGGAGTTCCAGTTGACCCCCGGCAGCGGGCAAGTGATTCTGGTCCGCTTCCGCCTGAACGTAATCTGAGGTGAACCGTAATCTGAGGTAAACCATGCCCAGCGACGCCCAACAACTCGCCACGATCAAGACCCAAACGCTGGCTCGGATTGCGGACATCACCGCCGGGCCCAAGCCGACCTACGATATCGACGGGCAGAAGATCGCCTGGGGTGACTACCTCATGCAGCTTCAGAACACCGTCGATTGGTGCAACGAGAAGCTGGCCGGCGAAGAGCCGTTCGAGTTCTCCAGCCAAGGATACACGTAATCATGACGGTGAACTTCGATCCGACCGATGACTTCCCCGACGTCGCCGACGGCACGGAAACCGTGACCTTGCGGCGCCGCGGCTCGGGCGCCCAAACTACGATCACCGATGCCTTGCGCCGGGCCGTGGTCACCCGCCAGGCGAGAGTGCGTAACCGCTACAACACCTGGAAGGACGTACCCAGCGATGGCCGGCACACGGCCGCCGACGTGGCGTGGCACTTGCCCGTCGGGCAGCTGGGCGACCCTCCCCGGCTGGGCGACTCGATCATCGACGGCGACGGCCAGAGGTGGACGATCCTCGGCGTGCAACGGGCCACGCTGCAAACCCGCTGGCAGTGCCCGGCCCGCAACCTGGCGGTGGTCTACGGTCTGGACGACACGGTGACGATCCTCACAGCCACCTATGCCAAAGGCGACGGCGGGGCGGCCGAAGCCACCTGGCATCCCTGGAAGACGGGCGTGCGGGCCCGAGTGCAGCCGGCGGAAGTCGACGTGGAAACGGAGCACCAGGCACGGCGCACTACCAAGCGATTTCAGATCTTCGTTGAAGAAGACGTGGCCCTGGATCACAACCACCGCATCCAAGGGCCGGACGGAACCGTTTACAAGATCCACGGCGCCCACGGCGCCGAGCGGATCGACCAGGTCCAGACGATCGACGCGGAGGCGACGCCATGAACCTTGTGGAAGTGGTCCACCAGCGCTGGGCGGCCGCCAGTGCGCTCAGCGACTTGCTGCCCGCCCAGCGGGTCTACACCGGCATCGGCGTCGATCCGACCATGCCTTACGCCGTGATCGGCAAGCGAAGCCACCGCCCGGCGGTCCGCCACAACGACGGTTCGGCGGTGGATACGGTCGGCCTGCGGATTGAAGTGTTTCACGACGACCACGACTCGGCCATGGCGATCATGGACCAGGTCAAGGCCGCCTTCGACCGCACCGGTTTTGCGCTGTCCGGCAGCGACAAGGTGATCGACGTGCAACGGGTCAACGATTCCCAACGGCAAGAGAACGACGGCGTGTGGCGACTGGTGATCGACTTCGACTGCACGGTGTACCTGGCCTAGGAAACACACTCGTTCCCGCGCTTTTCTGGTTCCCAAGCTCCAGCTTGGGAACCAAGCGGCGACGACAAATGGCAGGCTGATGTGGGTTCCCAAGCTGGAGCTTGGGAACCAGGTGCCAATACAGGAGCATGAGATGAGTTTCAAAGCAGACGTAAAAGCGTCGGTCGGCTGGAACTGGAACGAGGGGGCCGTCGACAACGATCGGCTCGACTACGCCCAGTGGCTGCTGGAAGGTAACGGCGCCGACCAGGCCGAGGCCGTCTGGCACGCCGAAAGCCAGACGCTGCTGGACGGGGCATCGACCACGCTGGACCTGACCTCGTTGACGCGGAGCGTGTTGGGCGACAGCCTCACGGTGACCTTCCTGACGGTCAAAGCCCTGCTGATCGTCAGTCAGGACAGCAGCGTCGGAGAATTGGTCGTCGGCGCCGCGGCCGGCGATGAGTGGTCCGAGCCGTTTATGGCCGACGGCGACCAGATTGCCGTGCCGCCGGACAGCCCGTGCCTGCTGGGCAACCGGCAGACAGGCTGGACCGTGGATAACGCGAACCGAAACCTGAAACTGGCCGCCTCCGGTGGTGACGTGACCTATTCGATCGCCATCGTGGGAACCATCACGGCCTCGGGGTCCGGCTCGGGATCCGGCGCGTAGCGGTGTCACGTTAGTGCGAATCGCAGAGGGATTGCACGACCCATCGAAAACGTCGTTTAGCCGCCGCGGCCACGCGGTGTGGCTTCCTTGACCCGTTGAAACCAAGAGCATCACATGGCCGTACTGACCGGAAAAGACGGGACCTTGTACCTCGGGCCCAGTGAGATCACCCCGGTATCGAACTGGGTGCTGAAGATCCTCGGCAACCAACGGCCGTACGTGGCCAACGACACCGGCGGGTGGAAGAAGCGGGCCGCCGGGTCGAAGGACTGCTGGGGGTCGTTTACGGTCTCGGTCACCGACAGCGGCAGTTGCCCGATCGAAGAAGGCGACTCGGCCACCTTGAAACTCCACGTGGACGGCACCGGCAACAACTACTACCAAGTCGAGGCGATCATCGACCGCATCGGCGCGGAGACCGACGTCACCGGCGGCAAGCTGGTGGCGCTGAAAATCGAGTTCTCCGGCAACGGCAGCGTCACGCCATATGGTGTGCTGGCCGTGGGTGGATAGGTTCAGAAAGGAAAACCATGACCGTTGCATTCAAGGAACTGGCCGGGTCACCGGTGGAAACCTACGGCCCCGAGGGACTCCACGCCGAGCGGACGCTGCTCTGTGCCTGGGACGACCGCGAGCAACTCGTCGAGCAGCTCCTGGGCGACGGCTACGAACACGGCGGGAGCAGCCGGGCGGCCTATCCCGACAAACCGGACATCGTCGCCATCCGCGTCCGCTGCGAACCGTTTACCGACGACGTGGTGCCGCAGACTCTCAGCGAGCTGACCGAAGGACTCAACCGCTACCAGGGATTTGCCAAGGTTACCGTCCATTACGAGCTGATGGTGGCCGCCGACCGGGAGGAGTTGCCGGCGATCGAGACGGGAACGTTCCTGACGTATCGGCAGGACGTCGACCGCGAGACCGTGCTGCTGTCCGGCGACAGCCTTACCTGGGAAGACGAACCGGCCGAGTGGGTGCCTCAGACGGCCGTGCCGACCATCCGCATCCCCATCGTCGAGCACCATCTGACCTGGCACCGCGTGGTGCGGCCGCCGTGGCAGGCGATGCGTCAGTGCGTCGGCACGGTCAACAGCGGGACGTTCCTGGGCGCCGCGGCCGAGACGGTGCTTTGCGACGGGGCCACCGCCGAGCGCGAGTTTCTCCGAGTCAGCGGCTCCGCGGATACGGAACTGGCCTGGCGGATCAGTTACGTCTTTCGCGAAAAGGCCGTCAAAACCGGCGACGGGAGCATCGTCGGCTTCAACCACTCCTATCGATCGCTGCCCACGAACGATCCCGGTTGGGACCGGCTGGTCGACGGCGCCGGCAACCGGCCTTATCCGTCCGGCGACTTCACACCACTGTTCCAATTCGGGGCGGCCTCCGGTGCCTGATCACGTTTTTGTTTGCGGATACCCCGGCGAGCTGGGCGGGGCCAACACCGAGCTCTGGCACACCGTCAAGCTGTGGCGGCGGATCGGCTGGGGCGTGACGCTGATTCCCACCTGGAAGGCCGAGGGGCCATGGCGGGATCGGCTTCAGCAGATCGGATGCCGCACCGTCGGGAGCAACCCCGACGATCTGCAGAACGTGCCCGGGCTGGCCGGCGGCGTGGTGGTGTCGATGTGCAACACGAAGTTCCTTGCCGCCGCCTGGCGGTTTCGGGAGCTTGGCTGCCGGATCGTTTGGGTGGGTTGCATGAACTGGCTGTTTCCCGAGGAGCGGCTGCACTATCGGCGCTGCGGGGTGTTCGACCGGCACGTTTTCCAGAGCCGCTACCAGCACGACCAACTCGTGCCACAACTCCGCCGGTTCGGCTACGACAACGCACAAGGGTGCCTGGTCCGCGGCGCGCTGGCCTTCGAAGAGTTTCCGTTTCAGCCGCTGCCGCACGCCGCAGCCGAGATCTTTACCATCGGCCGGATCAGTCGGGCGGCGGCCGACAAGTATTCGCCGCGGACCTGGGAAATCTATGCCAAGGTGCCGCATCCGTTGCGTGCCCGGGTGTTGGGTTGGGCGGAGGAGGTTCGCGTGCGGCTCGGCCCGCCACCTCCTTTTGCCGAGTGTCTGCCGGCCACGGCGCATACGCCGCAGGAGTTCCTGGCCACCTTGCAAGCCATGGTCCACGCCGGCGGGCAAGCCGTCGAGAACTGGCCCCGGGTGGGATTGGAAGCCATGGCCGCCGGGGTGCCCGTGGTGGCCGAGAACCGCGGCGGATGGCGGGAAATGATCGACCACGGCCGGACCGGGTACCTGTGCGACACCGACGACCAATTTGCCTATTACACAGCGCGGCTGGCTTACGACGAACCGCACCGCACGCAGATCGCCCGACAGGCCCGAAGCACCCTGGAAACGGAACTGGCCAACCCGGACGTGATCGGCGCCGCGTGGCAAGGATTGCTCGATGAGCTGGGGTGACGCGTAGGGTACTACTACTCAGTAACAGTGAGAGTGATGGGTGGCTGGGGTCGAGCGCAGCGAGCCCCCAGAACGCAACAAACTGGGGGCTCGCTGCGCTCGACCCCAGCCACCTCACTCATCATTTGGCTTGTTACTGAGTACTACACCAATAGCGCGAAAGGAGCCAACTGTTGAATATTGCCACCGTGGTATTGACCGCACCCCGTCCCAAACCGACGCTGCACCGCACGCTGGACAGCCTCGAAGCGGCCGGGTTTCCGGGCGTCAAGGCGTGGAACGACGCCACCGCCAGCGGGCATTTCCGCGCGTGGATGAGCGCCTTGGCGTGGATCGTGGCGAGACGTCCCGGCGCGGAGGCCTACTTCGTCGTCGAAGACGACACCGTCTTCTGTCGTGGCTTGCACCAATACCTTCGACGCACGCTCTGGCCGGGCCCCGCCGAGAAGATCGCCCTCTGCTCACCCTACTGTCCCGAGGCGTACCGGCAAGTCAAGCCGGGCTGGGACGACGGGCAAAGCCAACGCGGTTTCTACTTGGCCGGGTCTCAGGCGTGGATCTTTCCACCCCGGGCGGCCCGGGCGATTCTTGCCGAGTTGGCCCCGTTGCATACCACGCGTAACGCCGACTGGGAGATCGGCAAATGGGCGGGGGCCACCGGGCGAAAAGTCTGGTATCACACCCCCAGCCTGGCGCAGCACGAAGGCCTGGGCAACAGCGCCCTGGGCGACGACACGATCAGCACTATCCGGCGGGCGGCCGACTTCATCGGCGAACAGGCCGATCCCCGTTACCTCACACGGACGCACCATGATGAATTCCCAAAGCCCTAGGCCCGCGCTGTTGATCCACATCCCGAAGACGGCCGGGACCAGTCTCTGGGCGGCCCTGAAATCGACCGGCCAGTCGTGCCAGGACCTGCACGACGACCCGTCGCGATTCCGCCGGCAGGTGACGCTCACCACTTTTGGACACCACAGCCTGCCATCCTTGCTGGCCTTGGGCGTGCTCGACGGCACCTACCTGGACGATCGGTTCAAGTTCGCCTTCGTGCGCAATCCCTGGGACCGCATGGTCTCGCTGTTTCACTATCTCGAGGAGCAATGGCAAGGACGACTGACCAACCCGGGCGGGTTTACCCAGTTCATCCGGCGCGTGGCCGGCGGAGAGATTCCGCCGATCGGGCCATTCAACGTTCGGGGCCTCAGCCAGGCGAATCCCCAACTTCACTGGCTGCGGCGGCCGGCGGCGAACTCGGCCCGGCAGCAGGACGACCGGCTGCTGCCGGACTTCATCGGCCGCTACGAACACCTTCAGCACGACTGGAGAATCGTTTGCCAGCGAATCGGCATTCGGGCCGAACTGCCTCACTTGAACCGATCCCAACGCAAACATTATCGCGAGTACTACGACGCGGACCTCGAGCAGCAAGTCGCCCGGCACTTCGCCGAAGAAATCGAGGCGTTTCGGTACACGTTCTAATATTCGATCATCCGTCTGAGGTCGTCAGGAAGCAAGCATGAAGATCCGATCATCCGCCATGGTTCCCCAATCGACGGACAGACTCCCCAACGGTGCCTATTCCAGCGATCTGGCCCTCCGCCTGAAGCAGCGGGGGCAGTGGTACTTCGATCTCTCGCTGGCCCTAGCCCTGGCGCGACTCTTCCAAAGTAAAACGGTCGGCGACTTCGGCTGTGGGATCGGGAGGTACACCGATTTCCTCAACACTCGTGGCGTTGCGTGCCGCGGCTATGACGCCATCCCGGATATTCGTCGCCTCACCGCAACAGCGGTCGATTATCTCGACCTGTCCGTACCTTTGCCGCCAAGACTGCACGGAAAGTTCCACTGGGTCCTCTGCTTGGAGGTGATGGAGCACATCTCCCGGCAGTTCGAGGCCACGGCCCTAAAGAACCTCGACGCGGGCAACCGTTGCGGCATCGTGATCAGTTGGGCCGTGCCCGGACAGGGTGGGCATGGGCACGTCAACGAGCAAGTCAACCAGCACGCCGTCGACTGGTTCGACGCCCGCGGCTACGCTCACGACCGGGCCACGCAAAAGGTCCTGCGGCAAGCCGCCCGGATCCGCTGGTTCAAGAGCACGACGATGGTCTTCAGGAAGCAGCCATGAAAATCGCGGCCGTCTGCTGCACGTTTCTGCGCCCTAAGCACCTCGGCTGGTTGGTTCGGTGCTTCCTTCAGCAGGATTACGAGAACCGGGAACTGATCATCCTCGACGACGCCGGACAATATGACAACCGGCAAGGCCACCGCTGGCGATTGATCTCCACCAGCCGGCGATTCGCCACCTTGGGAGAAAAGCGAAACGCGGCCACGGCCCTGGTCGCCGACGATACCGAAGCAGTGGCCGTCTGGGACGACGACGATCTCTATCTGCCGTGGGCCTTGCGGGCATCCGTGGCGGCGCTTAAGCACGCGCCCTGGTCGCGGCCGTCGCTGGTCTTGCACCCCCAGGGGAACGGTTGGCTCGGGCAGCACGAGACCGGCGGACTGTTCCACGGCGGCTGGGCCTACCGCCGAAAGGTCTTCGAGCAGGTCCGCGGATACCCCGCGATGAACAACGGCGAGGATCGAGCCTTCGCCCGACGGCTTCGACGGGCCGGTGTCGAAGAGGCCGACCCGATCCAATTGGGATGGAAGCCCTTCTACGTTTATCCCTGGGGAATCGGCAGCGGTTGGCACCTCTCGGGCATGGGGTCACAAGGTTACCAGCGGCTGGGCGGACTACGAGGCAAGAGGACTCCGCTGGTGATCGCCGATCCGCCGGACCTCGATCTACGCAACCCCAAGATCCTGCCGGGGATTCACCCCAGGATGTTTTAATAGGGATGTCTTGATCTCTTGATGTTGTGATGTCTTGATGAAGAGAATGAATGACGAAGCCCGATCAACCCATGCCGAAATCCGCCTGATCCGCGAAGTGACTCGGCCCGGCGACTCGGGACCGAGCAACGGGCAGTACGCTTTGCAGAGGGCGTTACGGGCCGGGGCGCCGCCGTGGTTGAAAATCGGCGGCAGGTTGCGACGGAGCGAGATTCCCTGGATCTGGTGCTGGGAAGACCGCCAGGTGGCGGCGGCGTGTGCGGCCACCGCAACGCCGTTCATCGTGGGCCCCAACGTCCTTTTCGCCGATAGCCGGCGACCTTGCCGGGCGCCGGGCGAACGCGAGATTTGCCAGGCGGCAAGCTGCCGGCTGATGTTTACCGAATCTGCCTGGTACCGCGACCTGATCGAGCAGTACCGCGGTCCGCAAAACCGGGCCCCGATCGTGCTCTGGCCGTATCCGATCGACCCCAAGCCCGGCGGACCGCTGCCGGCCGAGTACGACCTGCTGATCTACGCCAAGAGCGGCTATCGCCCGAGCCTGATCGCGCGTGTATCCCGGTGCTTTGGCCGCGTCCGCTTGCTGCGGTACGGACGATTCCGCCGCCAGGAGTTGTTCGAGACGGCCCGCCGCAGCCGTTGCTGTCTGTATCTGTCCAACGACGATCGCGGTCCCCTGGCCTTGGCCGAGATCCTGCTGTCCGGCTGCCCGACGATCGGCCTGCCCACCGGCGCGCCGTTCATCCGGCCCGGGCAAACCGGGACTCTGTTGGATCGTTTCCGGCCGGCGGCATGCATCGACGCGGTCAAGGAATGTCACCAACTCAACCGCCATGCCGTCGCCGCAATGGCCGCCCGACGATTCCACACCCCCCGCATCGTGGACGCGGTCCTGGAGGCACTGGACCAGGCCCGGTTGCGCCCCGGTTTGAGGTCGACCGCGTCGATCGACTAGGCTTTGTTGGAAAACCCTGGCAATTCACAAGGGAGGCTGGGGCAAAGCGCAGCGGTGGCCAGCGGAATAAGGATCTGGGGCTTCGCTGCGCTCAGCCGCCAGCCACCCAACAGGCTCTTTCCGACATAGCCTGGCCCTCCGATTCGCTTGTCTTCTGCGACCTGCCGCGCCATACTCGGTAATGTGCCGTTGGGGCCGATTTCTCGGTGTGTGCTGAGGCCCCGACGGTGGTCCCAAAGAAACGGCGATTGCCGGAACTTACTGAAGGAGGTTTGACATGAAATGGCCAAGAACGAGTATTCTGACGGTCGGCGCCGTCACCGCGATTCTGCTGACCCTGGCGACGACCGCCCGGCTGCCCGGACAGGGTGGCGGCTCCCGGGCCGGCGTGTACCCGGCCCCGGCCGCGGCGGGCCAGCCGATCGGGCCCGCCGCCGCTCTGGATCACCAAGCGGTTAAAAACTACATCGAGATCGTCGGCAAGGCGGAAGTCCGGGTAACCCCTTCGGCCATTCGGGTGATCATGGCCGTGACCAGCCAGGGCCCGACCGCGGCCGAGTGTATGCAGGCAAACCGGGAGAAAGAAGAGACCCTCATCAAGGCCCTGGCCAAGTTGGGCGTCGAGGAGGACAATATCTTCATGGACTTCATTTCCATGCTGCCGGTGTATGAATGGAGCGTCGAGCAGCGCAAGGAGACCCGGTTTCTCGTGGAAGACGTCTCGGGCTACATGGTCCAGACCAACGCCCACATCGAGGTCGGCGGCGAGGTTGAGGCCCGGGCCGCCGTCGCGGCCGCCTTCGAGTTGGGCATCACCGACATCATTTCCTTCGATTACTGGTGCGACTCGCTGGACGAACACAAAATCGAGGCCCAGAAGAAGGCCTTGGCCGAGGCGAAGCGCAAGGCGGACCTGCTGCTGACGGCCCATTTCCAGAAGATGCCGACCCCGCTGAACGTTCGCGAGCAGACCCAGGTGGTCTATCCTAAGTCCCTTTACGAATCTTTCTCGAACGCCTATTCCCAAAAGCTGCAAAGGAACTACTACAAGCAATCGCTGCCCGAGATCCACGCGTTTAGGCCCAAGAACACGCATTATCGCGGGTTCTTCGCCGACACGGATAGCCAGGATCGGCGTCTGCCGATGCGGCCGGAGATTTCCGTGGTCTCCACGATTACCTGCTACTATGCGGCTCCCTAGGACTCGTACGAGGACTACTTCCGTATAGTAGCCATCTCGCTCCGCGAGATGTAGCCCGAAACCGTCTGGGTTTTCGATAGCCACATCTCGCGGAGCGAGATGGCTACTGTACGCGCCGAATTCGGGAAGTAATTCCTATACGAGTCCCTAGATGGCCTCCGCCGATGCACCCCCTCACCCCGTCACCCCGTCACCCCCTCACCCCCCCACCCCGTCACCCCTTGCTCATTGATCTTTCAACCAGACGGATGACTTGACGGCGCGACTGCCGCCACCTTCGGAGGCATCGCCGGGGCGATTGTTCCGGGCGTAGTTGGGGATTGCGGTCAACACCGAGCCGTCGGCCCAGGTGCCCTTGATGACCATCACTCCGCCCAGGAGATCGCCCCGCCACTGGGTGCGCAAGGCGGACTCGGGACGGAGCACGTTATCGAGATCCTGGTCAATGCTCTCGGCACTGTAGATCAGCGGGCCATACCGCAGGGCCACCTGGCCGCGAGTGGCAGCGATCTTGTCGGTGGCCTTGATTCTCTGAACCTTCATCGGCAGCACCAGGTCGATCTTGTCGCCGGCTTTCCATTTCCGGGTGATCACGGCGTAACCCTTTTCAACCGGCGGAGTGATCGCGGAACCGTGCAGCGCGATCGACGTGATGCCATTGGACTGCGGCGTGCCGGTATACAGGGCGCTGACGCTGCGGTTGGGCACTCGGATCCTGACGCTGAACTGCTTTTCCACCGCCGGGTTCACGGTGATGGAAACCTCGCCGCTGAAGGGATAATCCGTGGCCTGGACCATCTCGACGTCGGTGCCGGCGACGTCCTCGACGGTCACGGTGCCGCCGATGAAGAGGTTGACGTAGAGGCTGTCCGCACTCTTGGCGTAGGTCCAGGTGGGCAGCATCAGCAGGGTCCTGGGAATGTTGCCCACGCAGCACGGACAGCCGTGCCAGTCGTACCGAGGGCGGTTCGAATCCAGGGGATTTTGGTAATAGAAGTTCTTGCCCTCCAAGTCGATGGAGCCCAGCAGGGCATTGTAGAGCGTCTCTTCGTAGAGGTCGGCGAACTTGGCGTCGTGGTAGGCCAGGTTCAGCTTGTGTTGGAAGAAGATCAGGCCGCAACTGGAGCACGATTCGCAGTAGGCGTTGTGGCGCAGCGCGTAGTCGGGGCCGAACCCTTCGGAGGTTTCCCCGCTGCCGATGCCCCCGGTGAGGTAGTATTTCCGGTTGACGATATTATCCCAAAGCGACATCACGGCGCTCTGGTAGTCGACGTCGGCGGTCTCCATGGCCACGTCGGCCATGCCCGCGTAGGAGTAGGAGGCCCGCACGGCATGCCCCACGGCCTCGTACTGCTGGCTGACCGGCACGTGACTCTGGTCGTACTTGTGGCCGCCGTCGCGGGAGTCCAGCAGAAACTTCGCCAGCCCGATGTACTTATCGCCCCGGCCTGAACCTTCCATGTTGTTGACAAATCGGCCGAACCGCACCAAGGCGATTTCCATCGCCTGGTGGCCGTCCCACCAGGGCTTCTTCGGCGCCGGGCCAAGGTTGTCGCACCAGCAATCGCCCAGCCTCTTGGCCGCGTTGTACAACCGGGCGTCGGCCTTGTTCGTCAGCATGTAGTGGGAAACGGCCGCCTCGAGAAAATACCCGGCCACGTAGCCCTCGTGATCGCTGCGGTGTCTGGGCGACCAGCGCTCGCGGTCGCTGAGCGTAAAGACCGTCTGCAGATATCCATCGGATTCCTGGGCGGCCAGGATTTTGGGGATCCAGTCCTCGAGTGTCGCTTTCATGGCCTTTTGGGCCTCGATAATCTCTCGATCGCCCCGGGGATCGACCATCAGCGCGACGCAGATCGACTCGATCGTGTTGTAGACCCAGGCGTTGGAGAAGACGTAGCCGCGATGGTTGCCGTGCGGCTTGCCGGCCAGCTTGTTGGCGGCGTCGATGAAGTTGTTGATGCCGCCTTGCGGCAAGTCGGGATCGGATATCTTCTCGATACAGTGGGGGATCCAGTTGACGATCAGGGCCTTCGCCCGGCTGTTCCACAGCGGACTATCGATCGTGTACTTCTTCGTATCGATCAGTTCGAGGTGCTTTGCCGGCGGCGGCGAAACCACCGTGACGGCCAACGTGGACGAGGCGCTCAAGGGGCCCTTGGCGGCCGTCAATTGCAGGACGTAGTCGCCGGCGGCCGAGAACGTGGCCGTGGTGTCCAACGCGGCGGCACTGGCGAAGGCGACCGCGCCGGGGCCGGATGCCTTGCTCCACGTCGCGGTCGTCGCAGGACCCTTCCCGCCGAGCGTCTTCAACTCTCCGGCCAGATAGGTCTTCCCTCCCAGCATGACCGTGCGATCGATCCCTGCGGCGACCGAAGGCGGGAAGTCGGGCGAGTTGCCCGAGTCGTAAACTCTCCACTCCAGGATGCCGGTGGAGAAGTTGCCGTCGCCGTCGATCTGAAGCCGCAACTTCGACGTGTGAACTTCCTCGAACGTCGTCGTGTTGTATTGGTTCTCGGCAACGCCCAGCCCCGACGGTTTGCTTACCGGGACGAAAGCTTCGCCGTTGAAGTACAGCAGTCGACAGGCTTTGGGCAAACGCACGCCGCGGCGGTCGTCCCACCAGTAGACGTCGATCTTTCGCGTGCTGATGGGCCGGCTCCAGTCGTACTGCACCCACTGCGTACCCCGGGCGGGCCAGTTGCCGTACGATCCGCGACCGCGAACGTGCGAGTTGTCCGGGGCATGGCCGTCATTGAGCGCTGCCAGCGACGTGTCACCGGAAACGCGAGAAGTGGACGGTTCCGCGACGCCCGCAAGATTCACATCAGAAGCCGCCGCGGTCGTGCCGCCGGCCTCCGGAGAATCACCCTCGAGGCCCGGACTCTGCCGAGCAAAAGCCGCGAGGACAAATACAACAGCCAGGCTGCCGAGAAGCGTGATTGCGAAACTGCACCAAAGCGTTCTTTTCATCGGAAGTCTCCTTCAGCTTGTATGTCACGGTTTCCCCCACTCGGACCTCACCAAGTGGAGCACCTCCTTCAATCGCGTTTTGAAGGCATCGAAGCTCGGCATGTGGATACGGTCAACGTCGACAGTCCGATCGTTCACCATCCCGCAGAGTTCTTCTCTGGACGTCTCGTGGCCAAGGCGGTCTTTCAGTTCGCCTTTCAGTGAATTGGGCGACTTGTCACTGCCGGAGCGTTTCTCCAGGGCCGCGCATCCCTGATAGGGATTTTCCTTCAACGCGCACAGCAACCACGCCTCCGACTTCGGTTTCGGAATCATGGGAACGCCGGTCGGGAAGTCCTCCACGCGGAATCCGTTGACCATCGCAGTCCACCTGTTTTTCCAATGGTCGCGTCCGGCAGAAGCCGTTTCGTCCGAATCACGAAACAGTACGGCAATGACGATGACCTCCAGTTCCGCCTGCTTGGCTCTTGCGTACGACGCGAGAGCCCGAGCGTTACGATAGTAAGTCGCCGTTGCCTGGGCCCCCTTCTTCCCCGGAAGTTGAACCCACTTCAGCTTCTTCGCTAGATCGGTGAGATAACGTCTCGACAAAAACGCGTAGTATCCCGTATCCAAAAGCGAATAGCCCAACCTCGCGTGTACGAGATGATCCACGATCACCGTCATGGGGCCGTGTTGATATTGGCCGGCTTCGCAGGCAGATGCGCCTTCACCGCACGCGCCGAGGTCGGTGGGTCCCTCCCCGCTGAAAAGGAAATACATCTCAGTGGGCCTCCGGCATGGCTGCAATCTCTTCACCCAGCGCGGTAAGGTCGGTATCGACGAACGCCTCGCCGGGTCCCATGACGGAGAGCTTCTTCTTCAGCGAGGGGATGGAGAAGAACGGAATCGCTTGTGTGGCCCCTTCCGGCGTCTTGTACAAATAAAGGACACCATCCTTCGCAATGTCGTCCTCCAGATAGTTAAGAATCATCGGACTGTGCGTGGTCACCAGCACTTGTTGCGGGGCGGTAACAAGCGCATCCAGCAGGAATTCGACCAACTCCGGGTTGATTCCGTTTTCGATCTCGTCGAACAGTACAAACTGATGATCGGTTTGCAGTTCCGCCAACACCGCGATCAACCGAAGCATCCCGTCGTTGATGTGTCGGGCTTCGGTGGTCATCTTGGGAAGAAACCCCGATGATCCATTGCCGGGATACGACTCCGTAATCTCCAGTTGTTTCCAACCGGATTGCAACGGCTTGACGTGCAACGTTTCAAGTTGCGGGTAAATAGGTTTCAGGCGGGCCGCCAACTCCCGGCATTTCTCTGCTCCCAGTTCGTGCAAGAAGGCCGACAGTTTCTGTCCGCCGAGCCCTAGAGAGCCGGCTGCCTCGCGAGTGCGCTGCCGCAAATGTTCGGGGGAAAGGAGGTCGAGCGATTTGACGTTCTGAAAGAACGCCTTGAACTTCACCAATGCAGATGGTAGTGTCGATTCCTTAAGCTGCGAGAGAATCGAACCTTGGTAGGAAAAGGATACTTTCTGAGAAAGCAATGAGTCCGTGCCGGTGCCTGTAGAACTTGGGTCGTGTTCACTGACATCTACGATTCCGCCACGAACGTCAAGAGTGGCGTTCCCGACAGAAATGTGCTCCTCAGTACAATGTTGTAGACGGGGATTAAAACTCGCCTCCCAAGTCGCCTCCTCCCCAGACTCATCTTTCAACTTAACGGAGAACTCGATGTTCTTCTTGGCCGTCAGCCGGGAACCAAGCTCACTCGATTTCCAGTTTCTTTCCTTGAGCCAACTCTTGATTTCACCGTGAACCTGTTGGGCCAGGAAGTCGATGAATTGAAGCACGGTGGACTTGCCGGACCCATTCAAGCCGATTAGGCAGTTGAACTTCGCCAGGTCGAGCCGAAAACCGACCAGAGACTTGAAGTTGTCGGCGGTGATTGTGTGAATGCGCATCGGCGGGGTCTCTTGCTCCCCAAGAGTGCAGGGCGATCTGCGCCCCAAGACCTCAAACCACGTTACGCCATCGCTTGGCCCGGGTCAAGTGGGGCTCATTACCCCCAGTGATGCCTGGCCACGCCCCACAATCAGCAAGGTTGCCTCGAGACGCGCCATTCCACCGGGTCTAGCGTTCCGCGTCGCCACGGATCATGCGAATGCCGAAACGGGTAGCACCGACGATTTTCCGCAGTAGGCTCTGCCATTTGAGAAGACTCATTCGGAAAATCGTCGGTGTTGCGCAGCAACTGGAGGATTGCGGCGCCCTGGTCCTCTTGTGACGTTGTCACCCAGGCGTTTTTCCGAAAACATCGAACCAAGTGGCCAGTCCGCTCCGGAAAAACACCTGGGCCACCCGCGCGATCCGACGGGTCAAGACCACGGTTCGCTACCAGTTCGATTTCCATGCTGACTTGCCCGATTCACTCTTCACTATCGACGACTGAACGACACCAACACGGGGACGCCTTTGCTGCCGACAACTGGAAAGTACGCAGGTTATGCTTTAGCGGTCGCGATATGCTGAAGCATAACCTACGTCACTGAAGCATAACCTACGTCACTATCGTAATTCCAACACGAGATAGAGCTGCGGCGTCTCTGCTGACGCCTCCTGCGGTTGCCTTGCGTCCGCCTTGGGGTCTTGACGCGGCGAGCCGATAGATGGGGACATGGAGGTCAGTCCGCCCACCAGCACCGGCTGGCCCAGCGGCACGCTGAGCGTGGTGGCGAGTTCTTGCCTTTCGATCGCGAGTCGATCCACCAGGGGGACCAAGCGATCCCTCGCCGTTGGGCTGAGCCGGTCGACGGCGTGCTGCTCTGCCGGCGCGGTGAGTGTGGACCGCAGATCGACAATGGCCGGATCGCCGCCGGGAATCAAGGTGGGACGGATTTCAAGCAGGATGCCGAAGTTGGGCGATTGAACGACCGGTTGGTAGCCGACGCTCCGCCCGCTTCCGCCAACCGTCCCGACGCCTCCGCCGAACATCCCGCCCGATTGCGTGAAGGTATAGTGGGCGCCGCCCGTCAAGGACGCATAATGGGCGCCTCGCTCCTCCGGCTTGTCGAGACTTCCGACAATGGGAATGGCGCTGACCACCACGTTTCGCTGCGTGCCGCTTATGAGGTAAACCAATTGGCCGCTGAAACAGGTCGTCAGGCCGCGGATGCTCTGCGGACGGCGGGTGTATTCGGCAAGCACCTTGCGATCGATCTGGGGAGGGCCGTCTTCCTCATCGGCCGTCAGCCGATCGAGTTCATCCGAGTTAAGCAGCAACCAGCGGGCGTCGATCCTTACGGTCTTGCGCTCGCCCGATCCCTCGCGGAGTTGCTTGAGGAAGCCTTGAATTTCCTGGTGTACGGCTGCCGTCTGCGAAACCACCAGGGACGTGCCGAGTTGTCGTATCGCGCCCGGGCCACCAACCTGGTCCCAACTGTCGGGTTCCACCATCGACATCAGCGTCTCTTCGAGATCGTCCATGGTGATTTGGGTCGGGGCCATGCCTGGGGCGCGTGGGACTCTGCCCGTTGCTAGTCCGGCTCCCCCCCCCATCGTTGACTGGACACTAAACATGCCCCCGCCACCCATGCCACCCATGCCGCCACCCATGCCGCCCATGCCCATATCTCCCCGCACTTGGGTCCCGGCAACGCCACGGACGGGAGAAGGATAGTCTCGAACGTTGAAGACGAGATCGTTTACCTGGTAGATCAAGATCGTAAGGTCTTCCGCCTGTGCTTCGGCCGCCTGTGGCAGCGCGAGAGCGACGGCGAGCATCGCGAAATGCTTGTAGGAAACGGAACGTGGCGTGAACATGAAAATACCTCCTCTGAACATGGGACTAGGGAATCATTCTCGTCAATCGCACCCGGGCGAGGTTGACCTGCCCGAGCAATCGCGGCTGGCGCGTGGCGTAGGCAAAGAACTCCTCGGCCTGTGCACCACGGCAAACCAACAGCGCGATCCAGGTCTCCGTACGGTCCGACGGTTGCTGCGTTACCCGGGCAATCAGCGCGTGGGTGACCTCCGGTCCGTTGGCGTGGCCGAGCACCAGGGCCGCGGAGAGACGCACGGCTTCGTCTTCGTCGTCGAGCAGGGCCAACAGCGACGCCAGCAACGGCTGGCCAACGGCGTCGGCCACGGCGAGTGCTTCCGCACGAGTAGCGTCGTGCTGCACCAGCGATAAGTAGCCGCGCAGCGCGGGCTCGGAATCGGCAGTGAGCAGCCGGTTGAAGAGCGCCGCGCGGACACGTTGATCGGTCGCCCGGCCTACGACGTCGGCCAATCGCTCCAGGCCCACGATCCGTTCGATGGTCGCCAACGCCTCGTCGCGAAACGTTTCTCGCCGGCCCAGCCGCAAAAGGTGGGGCACCGACCGCCATGTGCCGCAAACTGCCAGTAGTTGCAGGACGGCGTGCTTCCGCTCGTCGCTCGACCGCAGCAATTGCGGCAGCAACCGCCGCTGGGCGTCGTACTGCATCAGGCCCGACGATTCGGCGAGCTGCTCGGCGTCGGCCTGAGGATCGCGTGTGAGTTGCCCGATCACTTCGTCGATCTTGGCCACCGGTGACGGCGGCTTTCCGGCAGCCGACCTGCGCGTGTGGACGGCGAAGAGAAATCGCTCGTAAGTGGTCGGGGGTCGGCCGGCAGAGAGCGGCTTCGCCCCGCTCGGGCGCTGGGCGACCATGGCATGCTGAGGCGCGTCGGCGGGTTGGGGCGCGTCGGCGTGATTCGGGTCGGGCCTGGTGGGGGCGATTTGCCTCGGGCGACTTGCCTCCAAAGGTCGGCGCGCCGGCTCTTGCCGCCCGAGCCAGACCGACAAGGCGACCGCCGCCAGCGTGGTCGCCGCCAGGGTCGTGGCCGCCAGGGCGGCCACGCGCCGGATACGGCGACGTCGCTCGACGCGCGACTGCCGTTGCCAGAAACACTCGAGCCGGGCAAGCTGTTGCGGTGATCGCTCAACCTGCAAGGCCGCCCGAATCTGTTCATCCAAGTCGTTGTGATTCATATCGGGGCCGTTGTGATTCATTTCGAGCCGGGGCGCGCGTAGTCGACGCCGATCAGTCGAGCAATACGTTTGCGTGCCAAGTGCAGGCACGTGTGCACGTTGGCTTCGGTCGTTTCGAGCACGCGTGCGACGTCGCGCGCCGCGAGCCCTTCGCCCAGGGCCAGCAACGCCACCTCGCGTTGTCGTTGCGGCAAGCGGTCGATCGCGGCACGCACGTTGGCGTGCAACTCATCGGCCGCGGCCTGTTCTGCCGGCAGGGCCACGTGGGAAACCATTTCGTTGTCCGGCAACGGCACTACGTCTCGTTGGCTTCGTCGGCGATCCCGGTCGACGTTTACGACGATTTGCAGCATCCACGTACCAAACGAGGCCTCGCCCCGAAAGCTCCGCCACCGCCGCAGTACGCGACAAAGTGCCTCCTGCACCACATCCTCGGCAAGGTGCGGATCACGCGTCAGTCGCAGCGCAAATCGCAAGGCGGCCGGCAGATGCTCGACAACCAACCGGTCTATCTCGGCTCTGTCGATCGGCGGCGCCATCTACCGTTGTTCCTCGTCTGGCCCATTCGATTAGACGTTGGCAAGGGCCTCGGACTTAAAAGAAAAAGTAGCCCGTCGCCAGGAATCTAGTATAGCCGGGAATCCCGCAGATGGCTTGCCCGACTAGAATCTGGGGGTCGAGTCGGCCGGCGAACGACGCAAGCTCTGAAATAGTTGCAGGTTACGTCATGTTTCAGACTCCACGGCTGCAAGATATTCTACCCGGGCTACGGCACTGCTTCAGCACGACATATCTCGACCTGAACGTCAACCCGGTGGCTTGGGTTTTGGCGAATCGAGCCGGCCAAGGGCGTATCCCATCGACTCGACAACGGCGTGCACGCACGATACAATCAGCGAAACCGCCATCCGTGCGAGGTAATCAGCCATTGTTCAACGTAGATCAAAGGTCAATGTAGAAGTCAGATGTCACTCTCCGCACGGCAACTCAACCAGTACCACGTGTTCCTCGCTTCGCCCGGCGACGTGAGCGACGAGCGCCAGCACGTCCGGCAATTCTTCAAGCGCTACAACCAACACACTGCCCAGCTTTGGAATGTGCGCTTCGAGGTTGTGGACTGGGAAAACTACTCGACGATCGGCGTTGGCCGCCCGCAGGAACTGATTACCCAGCAGACTTTGGAAAAGTATCGCCAGTCGTTGGCCCTGGTGATCGGCATCATGGCCCAGCGGTTTGGCTCGCCGACCGGCAAGGCAGAATCGGGAACCGAGGAAGAATTCAACTGGGCGATGCAGAGCCACCAGAAGCACGGATTCCCGGAGATCAAATGGTTCTTCCGGAAGATCGACAAACTGGAGATGCCGACCGATCTCGCGCTGGCTCGCAAAGCCATCGAGCAATGGGAGAAGGTGCTCGCCTTCCGCGGGCGCATGCAGGACCTCGAAAACCCCGTCTTCTACACCGAGTACCCCGGCCCGGCGGGGTTCCGCGACGTTTTTGAGAATGACCTAAACCGCTGGCTCACCGATTCGTCGAGACCGTGGGTCTCCCAGCGAGCGGCCACAACGAAGGTCACCACAACGACTCTGTCGCCGCCGAGCAAGTATTACGAGAACATCGAACGCGACTTCCACCGCCTCGACATCGCCGGGATAGACAACGACCGCACATTTGAGATTCCGCTCAGTGAAATCTACGTGCGGCTTCGCGTCATGTTCGACGAAGACGCCCCGGAGGAAACCGAGGAGCATGAAAGCGGGCCGCTCGATATCCAGACGGCACTGCTGCGGTATCCCAAGCTGGTGATCGTCGGCGATCCGGGCAGCGGAAAGTCGACGTTTCTGAAGTACATCGCATTGATGTTGGCCCGTTCGTTCCTGACGGGCAATTCGAGCATCGCCCTGGAAAAGCTTTGTCTGGGCGAACCCTTGCCCGTGCCGATCTTCCTGTCCTGCTGGGACCTGGCCGACTTCCTCAAGCAACGACAACAGGTGCGGCTCAGTACGCTGGCGGAATTCGTCGCCGACCGCCTGGCCGCCTACGACTATTCCGTTTCGACCGACGACGTGGAACAACTGCTCGACTCGGGCAATTGCTGCCTGCTGTTCGACGGCTTGGATGAAGTTCCCACCGATGCCGGTCGCGCGGCCGTCAGCCGGCTGTTGGAGGATTGCGTCGAGCGATATGAAGACAACCGCTTCGTGGTCACGTCGCGCATCCGGGCGTACACGGGCGATACCATCCTGAAAGGCCAATTCACGCGTTGCGACATCCAGCCGTTCGACGCCACCGATCGCGCGGAGTTCATTCGCAACTGGGTCGCGTTGTTATTCGGCGTCCCGCCTGACGACGTGCAGACCGAAGGAAGCCAGGCCGGCCAGGAATTCGATAGTCTCACTCGGGGGATCGAAGCGAGCGACAGCATTCGACCGCTGGCCGTTAATCCGCTGCTCTTAACCGTGATCGCAATCGTGCATTGGAACCGCAAACGGCTGCCCGAACAGCGCGTGGATCTGTACGACGAATGTATTGACGTGCTGCTGGGCCAGCGCAAGGAGGCCGAGCACATCCAACTCAGCCGCAAAGTGGCGGCACTGGATGAACAGCGCGAGGAGCAAACCCACGAGGAACGGGCCTGGGTCCGCAAGCGGTTCGCGGAGATCGCCCTGCACATTCTCAGCCAGGACGGCGACCGCGACGAAGCGACCAAGGCCGACGTGATCAAGCTGCTGACGCCGCGATTCATCGACCAAGGGGCCGCGAATGAGGAACAGGCGGCCGCCCGCGCCGAATGGTTCCTCGGTCGACAGGAATTACGCAGCGGCCTGTTGGTGAGCCGCCGGGCCCAGAGCTACCGCTTCGTGCATTTGACCTTTCAGGAATACCTGGGCGCGTGGCAATTGTCGAACATGGATTTCGATAACGTGGTGGAGATTATTCAGCCTCGGTTGCGACTCGCCAAATGGTTCGAGACCCTGCAACTGCTCGGCGGCCAATGGGCAAAGGAGTCGGATGAGAAGGCGGATCGCTACATCGCATGGCTGTTGGACAACCGAGGCACGACGATCAACGACCAAGCGCCCGTCGTGGCGTTGTGCGCGAATATCGTCAAAGACATCAGCGGTGTGGCGGAACTTAAGCCACAAACACGTAGCACGTTTCGAGAGGCCGTCGAGGCAACGCTAGATGCATTTCGTAAAGGTTCCAGAGTCCCTGCCAAGACTCAACTTGAAATACTCGATGCCTTGGGACAGCTCGGCGCGGCAGTCAAATCACATTTGATCGACGCGACAAAGGCCAGCTTGTTCCAGGTACGCCGCCGAGCGATTGAAATGCTCCTGCCGCATCTTTCGGACGACGAACTTTTCAGCATGGAACATATTCTACTGGATGCAAGTAAGGAGCCGATTGCCACCTATCTTCTTTCGTTAATCGAACGGGACACAGATCGGACCGTAGCATGGTTACAAACCCGGGCATCGTTTGGCGGGAGGACAATCGACGCACTTGCCCGGCTGCCAGAGAGCTTTCGTACGCGAATTGACGATGAAACGATTCGCAGCATGATCTCATCGTGCGCCGTTCATGGGAACTCTGTGGAGCGTACCAGAGCGCTTCAGGCGCTGGCCCAGAAGTGGCCGGACGAGACCACGCGAAAGCTGCTCGCCGAACGCGCCGTCCAGGATGAGGACGCATTCGCCCGCGGCGCCGCGCTTGGGGCGCTGGCCGAGAAGTGGCCGGACGAGACCACGCGAAAGCTGCTCGCCGAACGTGCCATCGGGGAAAAGACCCCATACACCTGCTGCGCCGCGATTCAGGCGTTGACCGAGAAGTGGCCGGACGAGACCACGCGAAAGCTGCTCGCCCTGCGCGCCGTCCAGGATGAGGACGGATCTCCCCGCAGCACCGCGATTCAGGCGCTGGTCGAGAATTGGCCGGACGAGACCACGCGAAAGCTGCTAGCCGAACGCGCCGTCCAGGATGAGAGCAGATACCCCCGCCGGGCCACGCTTCAGGCGCTGGCCAAGAATTGGCCGGACGAGACCACGCGAAAGCTGCTAGCCGAACGGGCCGGCGTTGATGGCGCTGTCGCTTCGGCACTCGGAGGGCTGCACTCCGAATTCGGACGCATCGTGTTGACCAGAGACCTCAACGGCGTCGCACCCTACCTCGATCCGGCCGAGCCCATCTCCCGCGAGCACATCGAGCGGGCGGCGGAGAAGGCCAACGTGCCGGCCGAAAAGATCGACGAGACGGTCCAGTCGTTGTCGGAGCATCTGGGGTGGGACATCACGCGAGGTGCCGGCGGATGAACAACCGTTGGCCTTTCAACCGCCAAGCGGGTAGCACCGACGATTTTCCGCAGTAGGCTCTGCCATTTGAGAAGACTCATTCGGAAAATCGTCGGTGTTGCGCAGCAACTGGAGGATTGCGGCGCGCTGGTCCTCTCGTGACGTTGTCACCCAGGCGTTTTTCCGAAAACATCGAACCAAGTGGCCAGTCCTCTCCGGAAAAACACCTGGGCCACCCGCGATCTGTTTCAGCCCGGTCTTTGCCCCGAAGGGGCCCAATTCAACAGCCCGGGGCAACGCCCTGGGATTGAAGACGAAAGGACCACGAGAAGCCCTGAAAGGGCGCAACGGGTGGCCGGCGGAATACGTGTTGCGCCCTTTCAACGGGTAGCACCGCCGATTTTCCGCAGTTGGCTCTGCCATTTGAGAAGACTGATTCGGAAAATCGTCGGTGTTGCGCAGCAACTGGAGGATTGCGGCGCGCTGGTCCTCTTGTGACGTTGTCACCCAGGCGTTTTTCCGAAAACATCGAACC
>SDBV01002535.1_pt1 | contig 27306 bp, 18 predicted proteins | sample 2277081 | NCBI WGS metagenome assembly SDBV01 (sample SAMN10402039, study PRJNA504765) | marine sediment metagenome | isolation source: marine sediment core GS10_PC15, 223 cmbsf | place: Arctic Ocean: Southern Knipovich Ridge | collected 2010 | reverse complement strand
GATGGACAGCGACCTCCAACTCGACCCGGAAGACCTGCCTTTGCTGCTGGATGAATATGACAAAGATCGTGACATCGTAAGTGGTTTCAGAAAAAACAGGAAAGATTCCATCTTCAGGATTATTCCTTCAAAGATCGCAAACGTAATAATGAAAAAAATATCAGAAAGTGATTTCACAGATTTTGGATGCACCTTCAAAATAATCGATGCAAAACTTATAAAAAGTTTTGACCTTGGCCCTTACAAGATCATTCATCTGCCAAAGATCATCTCTAAAGCACAAAAATGTGTCGAGATCGAAGTCAACCACCATCCTCGCAAATATGGAAAGTCCGGATGGACATTCAGAAAACTCTTTGCCTACAACATGGACAATATGGTTTGCCTGTCACAAAGGCCTTTTCAGATACTAAGTTCTTTATGCTCAATATTTGCGATTTTGTTTTTTGTCAGGATCGCCTTGGCATGGCTATTCGATTTCTCTGTCCTGCAAACTATAACACCCGGCCTGATACTAAATGCCATCATAATTAGCTTATTGATTACAATTTCGGTATTATGCTTGATCGGTGAATTCGTAATAAGAAACTTTATAACTTCACAAAAATACCCCGGCTATGTTATACGGAATATATTTCAAAAAAATGAATGAGGTATTATAAGTGGCATACATGACAGATGAACAATTAAAGTCAATGGGATTTAGGAATATCGGTGAAAATGTCAAAATCTCCGAAAAAGCTTCTATTTATAATCCTGCTAATATATCGATTGGAGATAATGCCAGAATAGACGACTTTTGTATCATCTCCGCTGGAGATAGAGGCGTCGACATAGGAAAATACGTTCACGTCGCATGCTACTGTTCGATCATTGGCAAGGGTAAAGTGGTGCTGGAAGATTACGTAGGCATCTCGGGACGAACATCTATTTACTCAAGTAACGACGATTATTCCGGAACCTGCTTTACGGTCCCTACCGTTCCGGATGAATATCGAAACATACATAACGGCGATGTGATATTGAAAAAGTTTGCTATCGTAGGAGCCGGAACCGTCATCCTTCCGGACGTCCGGTTAGGCATAGCTGCATCGGTTGGAGCGATGTCATTGGTAAGGAGTGACTGTGAAGATTTTGGGATTTATGTCGGCTGTCCTGTAAGGAAAATTGGCAGCAGGAAGCAGGATATTCTGGAGCTCGAGCAAAAGTTTCTAAAATCACTAGAAGCCTAAGCAAACTTAAAACCGATAATTGTTATTTGCCATTTCGACATTTTTTCAGGTGTATCTGCACAACGGTAATATCCGCCGGCGTTATCCCACCGATCCGCGAGGCCTGACCAAGCGTAAAAGGCCGAAAGAAACCAAACTTCTCCTTCGCCTCATTTCGCAAGTGCCCGATTCGCTGATAATCAATATCATCGCCCAACTTAATATTCTCAAGATTCCTGAAACCCTCGATCTGCTTGGCCTGCTTAGCCAGATAACCCTCATACTTCGCATCGATCGATGCCGCCTCAAGCACATCCAACGGCAAATCCATCTCCCTTATCGCATCGATCTCCAACAGTTCCTCTGCCATCCGAGACTCCGGCCGCTTCAATCGCTGCCATAAAGTTTTGCCTTCCAGGCGAGTTGTTTTCAGATACCTGCAAAGCTCGGCGATTGCCGAAACCTTGTTTTCAAAACAATTCCAGCGATTATCATCGACAAGCCCGACCGATCTGCCGATTTGAGTCAATCGTCTGTCGGCGTTATCGGACCTCAGCGATAAACGATACTCCGCACGAGACGTAAACATACGATAAGGCTCGTCAATATCCTTCGTCAGAAGATCGTCAATAAGCACCCCGATATAAGCGGTGTCCCTGCCGAGAACGACTGCTTCGGCGCCCCGGATCTTTCGCGCAGCATTGATACCAGCCATGATCCCCTGCCCCGCTGCCTCTTCGTAACCGCTGGTCCCGTTGACCTGCCCCGCCAAAAACAGCCCGCCCACTTTCTTACTCTCAAGATTAACCTTAAGCTGCACCGCCGGCGAGTAATCGTATTCAATCGCGTACGCATAGTGAATGATCTTCGCGTTTTCCGTCCCCGCCATCAGCTTGAACATCTCATCCTGAACGTCCTTCGGCATCGAGTTACTGATACCGTTGCAATAGATCGTCGTTTGCTCGGCGTCCTCCGGCTCAAGAAAAACCTGGTGCCGCGACTTATCTGCAAACCGCACGATCTTAGTCTCAATGCTTGGACAGTACCGCGGGCCGGACGACTTTATCTGACCCGTATACATCGGGGCCCGATCAAGATTATCACGAAGAAGTTGGTGTATCGCTTCATTGGTATATGTGATCCAGCAAGGTATCTGCTCACAGCCGATCTTTTGATTAAGAAATGAAAATGGCTTAGGATCGTCGTCACCCGGCTGACATTCTAGTCTTTCATAATCAACCGTTTTCGCGTCAAGCCGAGCCGGCGTCCCCGTCTTTAGCCTGCCGAGTTTTATCCCCAACCCTTTTAGAGAATCGCTAAGCTCGTTGCTCGCAGGCTCGCCGAGTCTCCCGCCCGCCCGCTGCTCGTCGCCTGTATGCATCAGCCCGCGAAGAAATGTCCCCGCTGTTATTATAACTGCCTTGGCATTAAACTCATTACCCCCCTCACACCGCACGCCCATTACAACGCCGTTCTCTGCAAGAACCTCGGTAACCATCGCCTCGATGATCGTAAGCCCCTTAGTCTTTTCAAGACGTTTTCTTACATAGTCTTTATATTTGTATTTGTCCGCCTGCCCGCGCGGGCTCTGGACCGCAGGGCCCTTTGAACGATTCAGCAATCGAAACTGTATACCCGTCGCATCTATCGCCTCACCCATCAACCCGCCAAGCGCGTCGACCTCACGAACGATCTGACCCTTGGCAAGACCGCCGATAGCGGGGTTGCAGCTCATCTTAGCGATAGTCTCTTTGCTGATAGTTACAAGAAGTGTCTTTACCCCGATCGTCGCAGCCGCGTGCGCCGCCTCTGCCCCTGCATGTCCGCCTCCGACTACGATACAATCAAAATCGTTATTCATTTTGACATCGCCAGTGCAACCGCAGAAGCGATCGCGAAATTTGCCGTGTGAGTAATGCTGATGGTTATCTGTTCGATCTGCAATTCTTCCGCGATACGTTTAACCTCACCGCTAATATTAACCTGAGGCTGACCCAACGCATTGTTTATAACCTCGATATCTGTCCATGCTATCTCACCACGCCACCCCGTACCGATAAGTTTAAGCACCGCCTCCTTAGCAGCGAAGCGACCTGCAAGCTTTTCGACACGATTTCGTATCTCATCGGCATCGGCCTGTTCACGCGGCGTAAAAATCCTATCCAGAAAATGCTCCCCGTGCTTTTCAAGCATATTTTCGATACGCGGAAAATCAACTAAGTCTATCCCATGTGCTATGATCTTCATAAATGTACTTACACCTAACGATTAATCATTGCTTTGCGATATGCAAGGTCAACACAGAAATCGATAAAACCTTCCATGTTCGGAATGTTGGCCTGTGCCACGATACCTGTTATCATTTTGTCGAAAAGAATTCTTCGTTTTATGAACCTAAGTTCCATCTCGACCTCTTTTTGAACCTGCTCGAAAGGAACATTATTTTCAGCCTGCTTAGCTTCGAGTTTAACGATAAACAAATGCCCATTGTGATCTATCGGGCCGGTAAACTGCCCTGCCGACATCTCATGGCAAAGGCTTTCGAGAATGCTGTAAGGCTCTGCCAGCGAATCCAAAGAAACCCTTTGCCATAGACCGCCCGCAGCTGCCTTGTGACCGTGAGAATATCTTTTTGCAAGCTCCCCAAAATCTTCGCCGCCGTTTATCTTCGCAACGATCTCATTTGCTTTATCCAGGGCAACGCTTTTTTTGTCGGCTCCTGCCGCAACCTCAACCTTTTCAAGATCGATATCGATAAGACGAAACTCAATGTATCCTGACTGTTGATACTTCTCAGCCTTTACCATATTGTAATAATCGATCAGTTCGCCGTGCGTCACCGGCAGATTCTCGGGGATCTCTTTCTGCATATAGCTTTGCGTAAGGATCATCCGAGATTGATATTCCTTAAAACTCTTCCAGTCCATACCACCCTGTTTTAATGCCTTTTCCGCCTCCGCATAGTTACCCCCATACCGTGCGATAAAACGATTCGTCTCGCCTTCGACAGCTTTCTCTATCATCGTATCGATGTTGTCAGGTGCATTGCTCTTGGCCCGCTTATACAAAAGCATGTCGACAACTTTGTCCTTTACCGCAGAAGCGATCAAAGGCCCTGCCTGTTTTACAAATTCGTCATAGTCACTCCTCATCGCCAAAGGCGTCAGCCGATCGATAAGAGGAACAACGATCTCGTCGCTCGTAACCGTTTCGCTGCCGACAGAAAGAACAAGCCCCCCGGAAGGAGCAGGCAGATCACCGCGCCGAGCAAGCGGAAAACTCTCGATCTGTTCATCAGAGAACTTACCGGTCTCTCTTCGCTTGGAACATCCAAACGCAAACAGCACAGCCGCCAGAACAACACAGAAAACAAACATCTTTAAAAAACGCTTCATACACATACTATATATCTCCAAATCCTTGATTCATTCGCCCGGATTATAAACGATTTCCACCATTTATGCGAATTTTTTTACTTTTTCAATAATTTCCGCAAAACCGTTATCAGCGTCCCCGGCTCAAAATAATTCTTCGTTAGCCGAATATTAACCTTGCAAGTATCGATTATCCGCACCGACCCCGGCGCACGCGCGAACAGATCGCTGGCGTCAGCGGATTCCTCGAACGTAAACTTAAGATCAAGCTCGTCGGCGATAAGGCTTTTTATCCCCCACTCCGACGCCAGTATCCGTATCTCCGTCTGATCGATCAACACCCGGACCTGATCGGGTATCTTGCCGAACAGGTCCGTAAGCTCATCGACAAGCAGATTAAGGTCCTCGCTGTTTTTCGCGATCGCGATCCGCCGATAAACGTCCATCCGCTGCCGATCAGAAGGAATATAGCTCTTTGGAATATACGTCGAAAGCCCAAGATTCACCAACGCCGTCGGCTCGGCCTCCACAGGTTCGTTCTTCAACCGTTTAACCGCCTCGGTCAGCAGCTTGCAGTAAAGCTCATACCCCACCGTATGGATATGCCCCGACTGCTCGGGCCCAAGAATGTTACCGGCCCCGCGTATCTGAAGATCGCGAAGCGCGATACGGAAACCGGCACCAAGCTGCGAATATTCTTCGATCGCCTTTAGCCGCTTACCCGCCACCGGACTGATGCTCCGGTTCTTCGGCAATAGCATATAAGCATGCGCCCTGTGTTTATACCTTCCGATACGACCCCGAAGCTGATGCAATTGCGCCAGGCCGAACCTGTCGGCATCGGTTACGATCATCGTATTGGCGTTCGGAATATCAAGCCCGCTTTCGATGATCGTAGAGCACACCAGTATATCCGTCTTGCCGGTCACAAAGTTCACCATCGCCCGCTCAAGCTCTCTCTTGCCCATCTGCCCGTGCGCGATCTCGATCTTTATTTTAGGATCGTTTACTATCTTGCCAAGGTCAAACGCAGCCTTAGCAATACTTTGCACACGGTTATGGACATAAAATATCTGCCCCTGTCTATTGACCTCCGTCATCACAGCCTTGCGTATCATCTCCTTTTCAAACCTGCAAACGCGCGTAACGATGCTCCGCCTGTCAAGCGGAGCCGTCCGCAGGGAGCTTATGTCCCGCAGCCCAAGCATCGACATATGCAGCGTACGCGGGATCGGCGTCGCAGTCATCGTCAGGATGTCAACGTTAACCTTAAACCGTTTCAGCTTCTCCTTATGCGCCACGCCAAAACGCTGCTCTTCGTCGATGATCAGCAGCCCAATATCTTTAAAACCAACATCCTTACTAAGCAAACGATGCGTTCCGATCAAAATATCGACCTTGCCCTGTTTTGTTCTCTCAAGAATATCTTTGGCATCTTTTGCAGTAACAAAACGGTTTATCGCCTCTATCGTCACCGGAAAATCCGCAAACCGTTCTCGAAACGTCCTGCCGTGTTGAATACACAACACCGTCGTAGGCACAAGCACCGCCACCTGCTTACCCCCCTCGACCGCCTTAAACGCAGCCCGCATCGCAAGCTCCGTTTTGCCATACCCAACATCACCGCACAGCAACCGATCCATCGGAACACGCTTGCTCATATCCTTACTTATACTCGCTGCCACCGCAAGCTGGTCCGGCGTTTCCTGATAAAGAAAAGACTGCTCGAATTCCTTCTGCCACAGCGTATCGGCCCCGAACGCATGCCCCCCAAGCTTCTGACGTCTCGCCTGCACATCCAGAAGGTCCGCCGCAAGCTCGTTAACCCCCGCTGCGACTTTTTCCTTTTGCTTCTCCCATTTCTTCGAGCCGATCTTGCTAAGATCGGGCCTCCGCTCCATCGTCCCAATATACTTTTGCACCAGCGAGATATTATGCACCGGAACATGTATCAGCGCCTTGCCTGCGTACTCAAGCGTCATATATTCGCCGGCGCTTTCGTTTTTGCCCATAACCTTAATGCCGACATACTTACCGATACCATAGCTGATGTGAACGACATAATCGCCTTTTTGCAGGTCCAGCAGGCTCCCCACCGGCGTCGCGCTCTTGATCGTTCGTATCCGACGACGAACTGCATACTGCCCGAACAACTCGTGATGACTTATCACAATACTGTTTAGCCCAGGCATAATAAAACCCTGCCCAATAAAACCGATCACAAGCCGAAAGTGCTCAGGAACACTTCCGTGTATCTGCTCGATGATCTCACCAAGCCGATCCACCTCCGCAGAGTTCTCGCAATAAAGCAAAACATCCATCTCATTTTTAGGCGGCAGTAGTTCCGTAAGGATCGCCTTGTTGGATTTAAAACTCGCCGCACCCTTATGCTCGAACTGCTGAGCGCTCGTCACATCAAGCTCGATATCCGCTCCCGAACCGAACCGCGTCAGCTCTAAGATAACATACTTTTCAAGCCCCTTGGCAACCGCCTTCCACGGATACAGCCCGCGCGAGTCCTCAACACGTTCCAGAAAAACATTCGACACATCCGCAATGTCCACCGGCTCTTCCAAAATTACTATCGTATCGTCCGGCAAAAGATTTACGAATTGCTCTGTATCCGAGACGAACATGTTTTCCGAAAACCCAACAATAGAGATCGTCTGCAGTTGCTCGCTCGAACGCTGTGTGTCAAGATCGATCCTGCGAATGCTCTCTACGCAATCTCCAAAAAATTCAACCCGAACCGGCTCTGCCTGCTCGACAGCACCCAGCGAAAAATTCCGCGCACTCTCCATCGTCACCGCAGAAAATATATCGATGATCCCCCCGCGCTGCGCAAACTGCCCCGGCACATCAACCGCATCCACCCGTTCGAAACCATTATCGAAAAGCCAGTTAACAACAAGCTCCGGCTCGATCGTCTGGTTAACTTCAATAGTAAGCCCCGACTGCGCAATAACCTTAGGGTCCGGCACCGGCTGATTAAGAGCCTGACCGCAAGTACTGACAATAAGCTCGCTCAATTCCTTTTCATCCGAATTCGCAAGCCCCAAAGAGATCCGCAACCGCTGACTCGCTATCTCGTCGGTAGCATCGATTCCGTCCGAACGGTTCTCCCAGACAGGAAAAGTCTCAACCGCCCGCGACGTAAACACCGCAAGATCGTCAGTGACATTATCAGCGTCGTCTATATGAGGTGAAATATAAAGAATTGGCCTTTTTAGTGTTTTACTGATACAACCCGCCAGCATCGGCGCAAACGATCCCCACGTCCCGCTAACTTTTACCGCCCCTTCACAAGCCCTGGCATCCGCCAAACGGGATAGTATCTCGCCAACCTTTTTGTCTTGCGATATATCCACTAACACCGGCGATAATATCAAACTTTCTGCGCAAATACAAGCAATCTACGCCATTAATGGATAGCAAAGATGTTTTTTGGCCCAATTTTTTGGTTGTATTTTCATTCACAAAACACAAGTTTTCCCTAAAATCGCACCAAAAATCAGCCGATAAAACGGTACGCAGTATTAATTTAGTCTCTTACAAATGAGATTAAGCACAAAATGGAAACGGATGTTTTGTTTTTGTTTTGAAAATTAGGATTTCGGTAATTCGATATTGTTTCGGATTTCGAATTTAGTGCTTAGAATTTCCAGTTTATCTGGTTTAGGAGTAAATATGAGATTTATCGCAATAGTTCTTAACATCGCATTGTTTTTACTTGGAATCCAGCAACTCGTCCTGGGCTACCCATGGGACAACAAAGAGCTGGTCCTTATGGTACTAACGGTCCTGTGCCCAATGGTCAACATGTACATCTTAACACACGTTCAGGAAGAGGTCTCATGGCTCGCATTGCTCTTAAAACGCAAAAAACTCGAGGAGCAGGGACACATACTCGAGGAGGAAAGAAGAAGAGAGCAGAGAAGAGGAGAGAAAGAAAGAAGGAAACTCGAAGAGACCAAAAGCTAAAAATATATAAAAAAACTCCCCAAAAATTCACCCCCCGCTAAAATATGGTGTATAGTTTAATGGTGAGGCTCCGGGAGGTTTCCATTTAGGCTGGTAGCATATAGCGAAGCTAGGAATACGGGGCCATAATATAACATACGGGGGCACGTAAATGCGTGCCCCCAACCTTTTTTACCATCCAATTACCTTGTCATTCCAGCGAAAGTCGTAGATGCCTTAGGTGCTGGAATCCATTTTGGTCATTTTGATTTAGTTATTCGTATTTGTTTTGGTTTCAATCTCGGTTTTTTTTAATCCGTGTAATCCGCGAAATCCCTGCCTGCCATGAGCGAGTCGAATGGCGGTTTCATTTTAATTTTTGATATTTAATTTTACAACTGTGCTTTAGCCGCCGCAACCACCGCGTCGGTTGTGATGCCAAACTTCTCAAAGCACACCTTGCCGGGAGCAGATGCCCCGAACGAGTTCATCCCAATAAATACCCCCTTATCGCCGATCCATCTCTCCCATCCGAGCTGCACACCCGCTTCGATACCAACACGAGCGGTAACAGAACTCGGCAAAACTTTCTCTTTGTAAGTCTTTGATTGCTTCTCGAACAGCTCCCAGCTCGGCATCGAAACAACCTGCGCCTTAACTCCGTCGCCCGCCAGCTTTTCACAGGCTTCCAGCGCAAGCCCAACCTCGGACCCCGTCGCGATAAGCAGCACATCAGGGCTGTCCTGTCCGACAAGAACATACGCTCCCTTAGCAACATTTTCCGCTGACGGATATTTCTTCTGATCAAGCACGACCAGCCCCTGACGCGTAAGCGCAAGAACCGTCGGCCCCGTTCTATTCTCTAACGCAAGCTTCCACGCCATCGCAGTTTCGTTCGCATCCGCGGGCCGCAGCACAAGAATGTTCGGCATACAACGCAGCGACGCAAGCTGTTCCACAGGCTGATGCGTAGGCCCGTCCTCGCCAAGCCCGATGCTGTCATGCGTAAACACAAAGATGCTCCCATATCCCGAAAGTGCCGCAACACGGATCGCAGGTCGAACATAATCGGCAAAACACATAAACGTCCCACCGTAAGGGATAAGCCCGTTGCTAACCGCGATACCGTTCATGATCGCACCCATCGCATGCTCGCGTACGCCGTACCGAATATACCTGCCGTCCCGGTTTTCCACCTGGAAATCGACCGCACCTTCAAACTGCGTATTATTAGACGGCGTAAGGTCCGCCGATCCGCCAAGCACCTGCGGCATACCGCCCATAAGAGCATCAAGCGTCTTACCGGATGCCTTGCGCGTCGCGACAGAACTGCCCGCCTCAAACTTCGGCAGCGATTCAACATCTATATTTACCTCGCCGGAAACGATCCCCTTAAGCTCGGCGGCAAGTTCCGGATAAGCCTCGGAATATTTTGCAAACCTCGCCTCGCACTCTTCCTGCAAGCCCTTGCCCTTTTCGATTGCCGTTGACATATGCTCGCCAACCTCATCAGGAACATAAAACGATTTATTAGCATCCCACCCGAAGTTCTCTTTCATCAGCTTTATTTCGTCAACACCCAGCGGTGCTCCATGAGCTTTGTGCGAATCCTGATAATTCGGGCTGCCATAACCGATATGCGAACGGTACTGAATAAGCGTAGGCTTGTCCGTTGACGCTTTCGCTTTTTCGACCGCCTTATCGAACGCCTTTATATCGTTACCGTTCGACACTTTTATAACGTGCCACCCGTAAGCTTCATATCTCTTTGCAGCATTTTCCGTAAACGACAGGTCCGTCTCGCCGTCGATCGTGATGTGGTTATCGTCATAGATCACAATCAGGTTATTTAAGCCCAGGTGCCCTGCAAGGCTCGACGCCTCGCTCGATACACCTTCCTGCAAACACCCGTCACCGACGATAGTGTATATCTTATAGTCAATGATCTCATGCCCGTCTTTGTTATACCTCGCAGCCAGATACTTCTGAGCTATCGCCATCCCCACAGAGTTCGCGATCCCCTGCCCCAACGGCCCGGTCGTAACCTCAACCCCAGCCGTGTGCCCATACTCAGGATGCCCCGGCGTCTTACTCCCCCACTGCCGAAAGTTCTTAAGCTCCTCCAGCGGCAAGTCATAACCCGTCAGGTGCAGCATCGAGTACAGCAGCATGCTTCCATGCCCCGCACTCAGTACAAATCTATCCCGGTTCGGCCACTTAGGGTTAGCCGGGTTAAATCGCAGATGACGCATCCAAAGCGCATAAGTCGCAGCCGCCATACCCATAGGCATACCGGGATGACCGGAGTTCGCCGCCTGAACACCATCCATCGACAAAAATCGTATAGTTTGAACGCAAAGCTCGTCAAGCTCACTCAATCCCGGAATATTCTCATATTTCGCCATCACATCTTCCTGCTGTTAAGAACCCACTTTCATTAAGATCACGGACCGATACAGTAACAGCAAACTTCCCAACTTGCAAGCATTTTCAAACCATCCCGCCAAATTGACGATAACGTTACGCAACAATTTTAAAAATTTAATGGAAAACAACAATAAGATGGGATAAAGTAAAGATATCAGGATTCGCCCTTGAACCTTAATTTTTATCTGGAGATATAATCATGAATAGACGTAAGTTTCTAAAAGCCGTCACAGCCCTTGGCACTGTTGGATTGTTCGGCAATGTAGGTTGCACCGGCAAAAAATTCACTCAACCGAATGTCTTGGTCGTTATGACCGATGAACATCGTTACGACTGCCTTGGCTGCTGCGGCAATGATCAGATCAAAACCCCCAACATCGACCGCCTTGCCAAGGACGCCGTAAGATATGACAACAGCTTCTGCAGCTATCCGGTTTGCACGCCGTCGAGATACTCATTCTTTTCAGGCCTCCCGGTAAAACAGCACCGCGGCTACAGCAACCACTGCACCTTACCGCCCGGCACACAGACATTCCCCGGAATATTAAAACGCGCAGGTTACCAAACCGCAGTCGTTGGAAAAATGCACTTTGCCCCAACATATCTCGATGTCGGTTTCGAAAAAATGTTCCTCGCAGAACAAAACGGACCGGGCCGATGGGATGACGACTACCACAGATACCTCAGAGACAACAACTTGAACAACACGAACGATCTCATCGACCAGGTAAACCAGTATCGAAAAAAGGCAGACAAGAAGTACTGGGACTCTTTCGGAGCGATCGTAAGCAACCTCCCGGACAAGCATCACAGCACAACATGGATAGGCGACAGGGCAGTTGACCAATTAAAAAACTGGAACACAGATGGACCCAACTTGTTGATGGCCAGCTTCATCAAGCCTCATCATCCATTTGATCCGCCGGAGAAATGGGCAAAAATGTACGATCCCGACCAAATGAAGATCCTGCCAGGATGGACAGAAAAATGCCTCGACCATGATGCGAAAAAAGCATTCTTTGACAACACGACTCTAACCGAAAAGACCATGAAAAAAATCACCGCATATTATTATGCAACGATAACCCAGATCGATTATCAGGTCGGCAGGATGATTGACATTCTCAAAAAACGCGGAATGTACCACAACACAATAATTATATTCACCGCCGACCACGGCGAACACCTCGGCTACCACCACATGATCCTAAAAGGAGGACATACTTACGATTCCCTCGCAAAGGTCCCGCTCATCATCAAATACCCCTACAACAAAAGAGCATCGACATCGACCGACAAGCTCGTAAGCAATGTTGACATCGCACCAACCGTCCTGGCACTTGCGCGCCAACAAAAACCAGGGGCAATGCACGGACTAAACCTCCTCGAAAACAACGAACGCGACATCGTTTTCATCGAATCAGGCCGGTCAAAGGCAGTGGTCGCCAGAACCAAAACATCAAAGCTCATCCTGCAAAGGGAAAAATCGCTCGTCGGCTCGATAAAACACACCGGCCTGCTCTACGACATCAAAAACGACCCCTATGAACTAAACGACCTCTATGATAATCCCGAATATTCCAGCCAACAGAAAAAACTAACCGACGCCATTGAAAAATGGCTGCCCGTCTCTGACAAACGAAATATCTATATTGACGAAAACGCTCCGATCATCGATCAGCCAAACGTCCCGAAACGCAACGACGGCCACCGAAAAGATATGCAGGAATATTTCAAAAAAAAGTTTAGCGAATAAACTGAAGGTTTCGATGCATAAAACGGAAAAATTCCATTCGCCATAGGCAAAATCAATAATCAATAGTAAATAAAAGGCCCCTGCCGGTATCGACAGGGGCATATATCGGTTGTGATATTCTTTTTTTTAGAGCCCCCACATCCAATCCTTGGCAAATATGGCAAAATCACGATAGTCCACCACGCCATCAGCGGGAACTGAGATGTCATACAAAGTCTCGTCCGAAAGCCATGCATTTGCAAATGCAATAAAGTCGTCTGTGTCAACGTCCAAGTCAAGATCGAAATCACCAGGCGGGCTTGAAAGCGTAACCGTCGCCTGCGCCATAAGCTCCGGCGGACATTTACCGTTATTGTTCCAAAGGTCATACATAGCCTGTCCGTCGGTAGTGGTGGTATTCTCGTCGCGTAAGAACTCCATGAATTCTTTGCTGGTGCTCTGATAGTAAAGCTTAACCTCAACCGAAGCGGTACCTGCCGGGATATCATAGTATGTGTCGTCCCAGAACTGGCCATCGGCATACGTATAGTTTACCGGCGGACCGCCAAACGATGCAAAGGCAGCATTTGTAAATCCCTGCGGCGGGATGCGGTTGTCCATCTCAACATAATTATTTAATACAAAGTGCAGCGACGGGCCTTCGGTAAGACCCAGGGCCGACGCAAGTGCATTGTCAATACCAAGCTCAATGTGGTATATTTTGTCACCGACGTCATGCGCCAACTCGCCGGTTTCATAATCATAGGCACATGACTCTGAGATCAATTCAACCGAATCATTTAGGAACTTAACATTTATGAACATGCGTCTTCCTTCCGGGTATCCGGTCGGCAGCTTGTGTCCGGTGTTGTTTATGACGCGAACCTTTAACTGTGCTTCTTCCTGAATGACCGATAGCGTTGCAGCACCTTGCAGCATTGCTCTTGCCCGATCGGCACCTGCGATGATATCGACATCGTTGGCATCGGTCGGATACATCTTATTAAGTACTGTCGGAAGCCATGTGCTTCCGCCGGTCATGTCGTGTAGAGGCAGGTCGTCCCGAGTGGGCGGGTTTCCGAAATTAGCTGCCTTTCCGGTTACGTCCCGCATGTGACAGTCCTGACAGGTCTCTACGAAAACTTTGTTACCGCCAAAGTACGGCGAGTAAACTCCGCCCGGTGCGTTGTATGCACTGTTCTTCCATTCGCTGAAAGTTCTTTCGACAGGCATAAGATGCTCAGCAGAGAAATCGGTTGCAGGTTCGTCAAAATCATTCGGTACATAGTTTCCAAGTCCATCCCTGAATAAAACCGGGTTGCTGACATCGTGGCAGGTTCCGCAAAGATCAGCCGACTGATGGAACGGCGACGCAAGTACGGGATGGCCGGTATCCGCATCTATAAATGGTCCACGACGAGCCCCTGTCGGGTCTATAACATACATTCCGTTACCAAACCATGTTCCCGGATTTAAGAGACTATCAAGAATGGCGATATCTTCTGCGGGATTTTCAGCATCTGCGATCGGGTCGACGAGCCTGTGGCAAAAATCGCAAGCGAGCCCGCTGTGATCTTCTTTTAACATCGCAGAGCCGTCTGTCGGCACCGATCTGCCCTGCATCCAGCCTCTTGGGAAATGACAACGCAGACACATGTCACCGGAATCGGGAGCGTCCTGATTAGCAATTGCCATGTTCGCCCGGAAAATAGGATCGTAAGATGCCTGGCTCATCAGGCTGCCCTGCCAGTTCGAGTATGGCTCTACGCTTTTGTTATAATCGCCGTGGCAGGTCTTGCATGCATCGGGGTCGTTGAGTGTTCCAGCTTCGAACGGTTGAGTGCCGGGATGATCGAAATCGCGAAGTGTAGTCGGGGCAGTTCCGCCGCCAATAGAAGCGACAGTGAAAGTATTATCGGAAACATCTTCACCTGAGTTAGCGGAGTTATCATAAGCAATGACTTTTATTATTGCCTCTGTTGTAGGTCTGTTTGCAGGGTGCCATACGTGCGAGCCGGTGTTGGCGGTACCTATAACGATCTGCTTAAATGTAGCTTCGTTGTCGCCGGAGTAATATATATCGACGCTTGCCACACCCTGATCGTCGGTTGCAGTCCAGAGAATGGTTTCCGTACCGTTACCGTAGACAGTATCAAAACCGTTGGGGTAATCGACGGTAACAGAAGGCGGTGTTGTGTCTACGCCAACTGTCGGAACCAGGTACGGCTGGATATCGGCAAGGTTTATATTTAGAACCAGGCCAAGGTCTGCGGGAGTAAGACCCGGAAAGGTCGGAGTGTTGGAGAAAGCCCCGTCCAAGACCTCGGTATCCGTATCGAAACCGTCACCGTCAGCGTCCTGTGTGCCCAGCGCTGCGATCTGGCTTGCGGATTTATTGGTTCCTTCTACGAGCAGGCCGAAGTGGTTTCGGCTGCCGCCGCCGTTGAAATCATTGTGGCAGACCCCGCAATGCGAAGAACCGCCTATCGTGTCAAGAACTGTCCCCTGAGCCTCCGGATAAACATCGTCAAAGAAAGTCTTTCTATACGGATTCTTTGCAAAAGATATTGTCGCAGCCATTAACAATATCAGCAATATGGCAATAAAAAGACGGCAAACGGACTGTTTAGAAACTGAGTGATTGGTTTTCATATCTCCTCCTTTTTACACAATGAAATGAACCATAAAATTTCACCTCTTCCACCGAAGTAAAAGTTAGCACTATTCATTGATATTGTCAAGAACTAAATAGGAATTATAATGATTTAAGGACAAGTTGCTTGCCTGCCATGAGCATGTCGAATGGCTCTATAACAGCTTAGAAATAGGCTTTTTATGTCTATGAAATGTCATTAAAGACTAAAAAGGAATTTTCTTGACAATACAGGCAAGATACTCTAGTATTCCCATAAGCATTCCTGATAAACATCTTGAGGAGGAGATCATTTAGAAACTAAACAGTCAGATAAATGAGCTTTGTATTTGGCTATATGTTTGTTGTTTTTATAAAGGAGGTCGTCATGAAAAGCAGAACCATTTCGTTAATCATCTCAACAGTATTAATTTTTTCTTTACAGGCATTTGCCGGTAGTCTTGAGCCGAGCGCTAGTCCGGGAAGTACAATGAAAACATTGGATGAGGTCGAGCCTCGGATACCGATACCATCTGTTCCTTTTATTATTATCAATTCGGGTTCTTACTATCTTTCTGCAAACGCTGAGACCACCAACAATATGTTCAGCGGTATCACGATCTGGGCCGACAATGTGACATTGGACCTGAAGGGTTTTTCCCTGATCGGTGATGGAACAGCGGGTAAGCATGGAGTTTTTATTGACGGTGCTTACGATAACATCACGATCCGCAACGGTACGATAACGAACTGGGGAGGCAGTGGGGTTGAAGGGTCTACGGCGACCAGGTGTCGAGTCGAGGACCTTCAGGTTTTTTTAAATGGAGGTTCCGGTATTGATCTTCCCGGAGATAATCAAAGGGTGACCGATTGCATGGTCAATAATAACGGAGAAGAGTTTTCGTCAGTTGTTTATAGTATCCGCATCGGTTATAATAGTATAGCTACAGGCAACATTGTCTTTAGGAACGGATATTCAGCTTCGTCAGAGGTTTACGGTATCTATGGGCGTTTTGGGTGTGTTGTGACGGGCAACACCGTCAACTACAACGGGTATTCGGCGAGCATCAATGTCTACGGCATCAAAGTCGGAGACGGGAGTACTGTTATAGGTAACACGTCCCGCAGCAATGGTAACAATGCAGTCAATGTCTACGGCATAACTACAGGCTCCGGTTGTACGGTGGTCAGCAACACAAGTTGCTACAATGGAAATTCAGCAACCGGCAGCAACATCTATGGGATTTATCTTGGAGGAGATAATCTTGCGGACCAGAACACGTCATATAGTAACAATACCGAGGGAGGCGGCGGAGGTTTTAATATGAATGCGTGTGCGACATGTACGTTCGGAACAAATCATGCACCATAATAATTATCAATTATGAATTTTAATAAAGGAGAGAATGATGAAAAATGTATTAGTATTAAGTTTAGTTTTTGTAATTTCGGCAACTGTTTTTGCAGGCAGTCTTGAGCCGAGTAATCCGCCGGGTTCTACAATGAAAACATTGGATCAGATCGAGCCTAGAATACCGATCAGTCAGTCGGACTTTCCCATGACTATAAATACGTCCGGTTCGTACTATCTTACTGAGGATGTCAATGCCGTTGGGGTCGCTATGACTATCAGCGTCGATGATGTAACGATCGATCTGATGGGCTACACGCTCAAAGGCCCGGGCGGGTCAGCTAACAGCTACGGCATTTATATGGACGCGCGCAGCAACGTGGAGATCCGCAACGGAACAGTACGTGATTTTCGCTATGGTATTTTCGGGTACAAAGCCACAGGCCAAGACCACAGGGTAATTAATGTTCGGGCACTGGCCAATGGCCGATATGGTATTTATCTTGAAGGTAATGGGCATCTTGTCAAAGACTGCACGGTCAGTAACAACGGGGCTTCGGCTACGGTCACCGTCTATGGGATCTATGTCGGCACCGGCAGTACGGTAACCGGCAACATGGTCCGCAACAACGGAACCTCGGCTAGCAACGATGTCCATGGCATCAAGACCGGCTTCGGCAGTACGATAACCAGCAACACGATCTACTACAACGGGTATTCGGCTGCGATTGCTACCTCCTACGAGGTCTTTGGCCTCTGGGCCGGTCAAGGCAGTACGGTGGTCGGCAACACGGTCCATGACAACGGAAACTCAGCGGGCGCCAATGTCTACGGTATCTATCTTGGCGGATATAATCTTGTCGACCAGAACACAGCATTTACCAATGGGACAGGAGCAGGAGGCTCGGCAACTAATATCTCTGGTTGCGCCGCATGCACATATGGTAATAATGCTTCAACACCGTGATGAAATTAATTACGAATTATGAATTTATAATTAGTATTCCTTTGAAAGGAGAGAAAGATGAAGAAAGTATTATTGTTTAGTTTGCTTTTTGTGATGTCGCTTCAGGTTTTTGGCGGTAGTCTTGAACCGAGCGCTGGGCCGGGCAGCACGATGAAAACCCTCGACGAGGTTGAGCCGCGGATAGCGATCCAATCGCTGACTGATGATGTTGATTACGAATACCTAATCAAGAGCAGCGGGTCGTATTATCTGACCGGTAATGTAATCACAACTAAGGGCGGGATAAATGTTGGCGCTGACGATGTGACTATCGACCTGATGGGTTACAGCCTTGTCGGTTCCGGTTCGGGACAGGAGAACTATAACGGCATAAATATTGACGGGCACAGTAATGTAGAGGTTCGCAACGGTACAGTTCGGAACTTTGGAGGCTACGGTATCGGTGGAATCAACGGCAGAGGACACCGGATTGTCAGTGTCAGGGCGATCATGAATAGTTTCAGTGGGATACATCTGAATGACCGTGGTCACCTTGTCAAGGACTGCACTGCTACCGGGAACGGTACTGGCAGCGGTACCGGAATCTATGCCGAGGACGGCAGCACGATAACCGGCAATACTGTCTATGATAACGGAAGCCACGGCATCGAGGCCGGCTGGGGCAATACGGTGACCGGCAACACGCTCTACAGAAACCGTGGCTGTGGTATCTATGCCGGCAGCAGTTGTACGGTAACCGGTAATACTGCAAGGGATAATAACCAAACCAATAACGCCTCGAATGCCGGAATATGGGTACAGTTTAATTGCATGGTAAAAGGTAATACATTGAAGGGCAACCTGCAACATAATATCTATGTCGATAACTCCGACAACGCCATAGAGGAGAACCTGGTAACCAATTCTGCCGGCAACGGTATTTATTTTAATGCGGCTGGCAACTTCTACGCCAACAACCGTGCTTCGGGCAATACGATCAACTATGCCAATACTGTAGGGCAAACAGATGGAGGCGGAAACGCCTCATTCTAAAAATAATTACGAATTACGAATAGTTAATTAATAATTAATATTGTTTTGAAAGGAGAAAGCGAAATGGAAAAGGAACTGAAAATGATGAGGATCGCAATTATTGTAATGGCAGTTGTTGTGCTGACAGCATTGCCGGTAAGTGCCGGTAATCTGGAGCCGAGCGCGGGGCCCGGGCCGACGATGAAGACGCTTGATGAGGTCGAGCCTCGTACGCCGATTTCATCACTGCCGTATACTATCACTCAGTCGGGTTCGTATTATTTAACATCGACTTTGCAGGCCAGTAGTAGTTTATTCAGCGGTATCACGATCTGGGCTGATGATGTCACACTTGATCTGGCAGGCTTCGCACTGATTGGCCAGAGCACAGGAGCTGTACATGGTGTGTTTGTTGAAGGTGCATACAAGAACATAAAGGTTTGTAACGGCACTGTGCGCAACTGGGGAGGCAGCGGTGTGGAGGCCTACACAGCAGCCAATAGTCAACTGGAAAAACTTCGGGCCACCGATAACGGTGCCGTTGGGCTGCGTGTCGGTGAGAACAGCACTATCAAGGACTGCGCGACCCACTCTAACGGGACCATCGGTATCGAGACTGACTACTCCTGCACGATCACCGAATGCTCGGCTCGGTACAACAGCGGTGACGGTTTCTCAGTAGGCGGTGGAGGCACGATCGTCAACTGTTCCGCATCCCGTAATACTGGAACCGGGATATTATGCCGCGACTATTCTTGCACGGTCACCAGTTGTACGGTCATAGCCAACGGGATCAACGGAATCACCCTGTCCACAGGCTCTACAGCCAACGGCTGCACGGCCCGAGGCAGCGGCGCTACAGGGATCGACGCCTTCTGGGACAGTACTGTCGTTGACTGTACAGCGGTGTTTAATGTCGGTGATGGAATCACAGCCATAACACGCTGCACGATCAAGAATTGCACGGTCGCTACTAACGGTGAAGACGGAATCAAAGTTAAACTAAATTGTCTGGTACTGGGAAACACCTGTGCCAAAAATGGTTTCTACTCCGGTGACAGTGCAGGAATACATGTTATCGAGAGCGGCAATCGTATCGAGGGAAATAACCTTACAGGCAACGACAAACGCGGCATTGATGTCGATGGAACCCTTAACATCATCATCAAGAATTCGTCCAGCGGAGTTGCCTCCAGCGCCTACACTATAGTCAGCGGCAATGGTGTGGGCCAGATTACATCTGCAATTGCTACCATAACTATCTGTAATCCCTGGGCCAATTTCTACTACTCTGAATAATAATTTGTCGCAGATCAATGAATAGAGAATAAAAACGACAGGAAGGTTTTATTATGAATAAGAAAAATTTAACAATTTTAGTTTTGGTTCTACTCTTCTGTGTTAGTTTGCACGCAGAGAACATCGATCCGTATAACGACGACAGCCAGTATGCTTACGGCGAGAATGTCGGATGGATGAACTTTGAGCCCAATACAGGTGACGGTGTGCAGGTTGCAAGCGATAAGCTTACAGGTTTCGTCTGGGCCGAGAATATCGGATGGATAAGTATGTCCTGCGAGAATACTTCAAGCTGCGGAGCGGGAGGGGTTGATTACGGTGTGACTAATGACGGCAGCGGTAACCTGTCTGGCTATGCTTGGGCAGAGAATGTCGGCTGGATAAGTTTTTCATGCGACAACACCTCAAGCTGCGCAACTGCTGACTATGGTGTTACGATCGATGGCGATGGTAACTTTGACGGCTGGGCCTATGGCGAGAACATCGGATGGATACATCTTAGCTCGACAAGCCCGATCGCTTACAAAGTTCAGGCATGTATAGTTACTATGGACGACTTGCAGAACTTCGCCGGCTTCTGGCTTGACAGCGGAGCGGTCGCGGGCAACATTAACGGCATCGACGACGTTGACAATGTTGACTTTTCGATATTTAACAGCTACTGGCTGGACTTTTGTCCAGATGGTTGGCAACTGAAATAGTAGTCGCAATATATTCTTTTTGGTGTACTTTGGTGCACTGCCTATTTTCGACTATTTTTGACAAAAAAAACCTTGTAAGTCATTGACTTGCAAACTCAGGGTATAAATTCAAGGTCTCCTGCCTGCCCAGTTAGCGGGACTCGGATTGGTTGTCTGACCGGGTGTACTGGGTGGTGACTTGCTAATTGTAAGCTCGTCCAATAGGGCGAGATTTGTCCTTATAGCTTTAATATTAACTGTCATGTCGGTTACATCGACTAAAAGGAAATGAAGCACATTCGCATAATTAGCTAAAAACCGGGCATCTCCATCAGCGGGATTAATTCCTGCTCCCAAACCTCCTGAAACATAGTAAATCCTTCCGCTTGGGTCAACCAGGTTAGAGCCACTCGGCACATCCTGCACTTTAGTATCATTATTTATCAAATGTGTTCTTTCAAAGTTATGCTCATGTGCGGTAAATACAATATCCACATTATACGCATCAAACAACGGGCAAACATCTGCTCTCAAGCTCAGATTAGAACCACCGGCCGACCTAATAGCTGTGCTATAGGGCGGGGAATGGACACATACAAATTTCCAGTCAATATTTGGATTGTTATCTGCCTGTTGCAAATCACTTTCCAGCCAACTATATTGGTCGCTGCCCGGCTGTATGCGTGAGTCGGTCACCAATGCATAAAGAACTGTAAAATGTACGTTGCCATAATCAAAGGAATAATACTGCTCATTGCCTATACCTGTGCCATTTAATGGAAGGTCAAACTGGTCGTAACAATTATTTGCCTGGTGGGGGTCTCCATGACTGCCCCAGCATGGCATATACGGCATCGTGCTAAACTGCGGCCAAAGATTATCAAATATTTCATCCCATTGCTCCTGGTATTGTCCCCTGTTAGGAATGTCACCAAGGTGTATGGCAAATTGCGGATTATATGAAAGGATCGCATTCATAACATCGATCCTGCGAGCGGCATACATTGGGTTGGGGGTAGCATTGTCCGGGTTTCGGCTATCACCGCCTATACTAAAAACAAACTCTTCACGGCTGCCGGCAGCAAGCCCCGTAGTGAATGTAGAGTTGCCAGAGAAGCCGCCGGCACGGGAACCACAGGAATAATGGTATGTGGTACCAGGTCTTAACCCTGTAAGTTTTACTGTGTGTATATATTGACTACAGGCCGATGACCAGACACTTGAATCACTCTCCTCTGAACCGTATGACTCTGTAGGACCATATTTCACAACAGTACCTGCATCAGTCAAAGTTGCCCAGGTTATTACCATGGTTGTATCTGTCGAGTTATCGTTCCAGGTCAAATGGATGTTTATCGGCGGGTCGGCAGACGCCGGCCCATGACCGTTCGATTTCGATTCTAACCGACCACAACCAATAACACTACATACTGACAGTAGGATCGTAATAATTGTAAAATGTTTCACAGCAGTTCCCTTACCTTTACCACATTCGTAATTCGTAATTTATAATTATCTTCTCTCCTCTCTACTCACTAACCAGCCAAAGGCTGGTTCCGACCGCCGGTTGCTGGTAAAAACAATTTAATATAACGCCAACGCAACAAACGTGCATTGTCATCCTGAGCCTGCCGAAGGACCTATTTAATAAGAAAAATTCCCCGCTCTAATATCTAAAACCTATTATCTCAGATCACATCGTGATCTGCAGGCCGGGGTTGCTGTTAATAATATCTAAAACCTAACATCTCAGATACAATTTATGCCTAAGGTACGTGATCTGCCAGCCATTGCCATTTACTGCCACCCAGATCAAGGTTTTTTAAGAACAAGTTTAAATCAGCACTCGGCACGCTTCCCCTAAGAGATGAACGCAGAAGATGCTTTTACTTCGCGGATTATCTCTTAGGGGAAGTTGACGAAGTATCAATCGTTATTCGACCCATTAGCTTCTTCCTCTTCCTTCTTTTTATTTAACTCCACCCACACCCCGCGGAATTCAGTCTGATTATATCGTCCATACGCATCTGCTACCTCTATAGCAGCACTCCGAACATCTCCCGACATACCAACAATTCCCTCCAAAAAGTTAACCAAAGGCTTTTGAATTCCCGACCACGTCATGTGCATATTCTTATCTGCTGCTGCCTTTTTAAAACACTGCAGCGCTAATAATTCGTTCCCTTCTTTACCGAGTTTGCATATCCCTTCGACGAATGCTTTTACGTTCCCACGCTCGCTTAACTCCCCTCCGCTAATTTCCAACGTCTCTTTTAATAATTCCAGCGTTTCTTTCCCCTCCAACAACGAATCACTTACCCACTTCATAAAACCAATCGCCTCTTCCTTTTCCATCGCCGCAATTCGCTTTCTCCAGTACTCTCTCATTCTCGCCGTCACTTCTTGCCGATACTTCTTATCATCGCCTTCTTTGGTCCCCTTAAATCCCGTTGTCATGAATCTGGCTGCTTTGGCTCGCAGTTTTGCTGGTGCCTTCTTAAAGAACTCTTGTAAAACCTCATCCTCATAATTTATCCACCCGTTGAAATACCCTATCGTCAAATGCTCTATGAGTCCCTTCTCTGGCTCTTTTCCAAACTTGAATTTGCTTGGCTCACCTATTCTTTTCACCGCTTTCAAGTACTGCTTCTCCTGTATCAGCAATTCAAAACATTTCGGAGAAGGCCGACTCCACGATACATATGTCCCCCATGTTTCATCCCACAAATCATCACTGAATATATTTCCTAAATTCTTTTTGACCCACTCTGTATCTGTCCAGTATATCCGCGCAAAGTCTAAGCCAAACCTACAATTAATCCCCTCCTCCTTTATTTTCAAAACCTTCTCATAACACTCCTGAATTTCTCCTTTCAAATAGCTCTCATGAAGCTCAGGAAAACGTTTCTTGCACACGACCCCAAGCGACACGCTCAACTCCATTGCCTGTGCTGGGACAAGAACGCATCCTATCTGCACAGGATCTCGCTCATACTCGTTTGATTGGCTTCTATCTCCCACCGGATATCGGGCTAACGTCTCGATAATTCCCCAAAAATTCTTTACTCTATCCTCAGTGAACTCTATCCCTTCATCGTCCTTATTACTGAAACCACCATGTAGCGCCGATAGAATAGTATGATGACATGCCCGATATTTCCCGTCCGTCCCATTATTCTTAACAACTTCACTCGCTAACTCCAACACCTGTCCCCACACTTCTCTTTCAATCTTTTCCGCTTCTCTGAAACCATCAAAAAAACTATACAGAAAATCCGGCTCCAATGTCACCAGCTTCTCTACTTCACATCCAAGATAATCGCCCATCCGTTTCTTCACATCAAACTTGAAAGTCGACGCCAAAGCGTCCCTAGCCGTCCCCCATCCGCTAGCTCTTTCCTTCCCCGCATAATTCTTAGGATTGAGAAGATAATCCAGAACTTCATCACAGGCTTTGCCCGCCATTTCTTCTGTACTCAGTGGTGTCCCTTCCCTCGGATCTACATATCTTGCTTCACTAACATTTCTTCGAGGCGCAAACTCGCTATCGTTCCCTGCACCTGTCGCTATCTTATACCGCTCATATTCATCTTTAAATTTTTCACGAACAAAATACAGTTCTTCCGCTTTTGCCCGATTCTCCCAAATCTCAAAATCTGGCACTACTCCATTGTCAACCTTAACTCTTTCCACAACATCTTTTCGATATTCTTCGTTATATTTGTCCTCATTTATCCATTCTAGGAATGCCCTCTTTGCCTCATCACTAACGTCATCAAACTTATCATTCAATAACCGCCTGTGTTCATTCCAATACGGGTTATATTCTTTAAAGTACTCCTTATTCCCAACAAATTTGTTAATTCTATCCGTCTCTGCCTTTGATCCAACAAACCGCAACAGGTACATCGCTATCCGTAGGAAGATCGCTCTATTCTTCCCTTCAAGCAGATCAAGCAATTCACTTACTTTTCCCGGTTCTTTCTCTACCAGAACTTTTCCTGCCCCACATATCCCTTTGATCAATACAGTCTTTATCTCTGGGTACTGCAAATTGATCTTATCCAGGTCCCCTGTCTCTAACCCATAACCAAAGGATTTGCTTGCGTCGTATCCTTCCTCACCCTTCCCTTCTTTATCCAATTCTTCAAGGCATCGGTTCAGTATCTTAATCAACACTCCAACAGCCTGCTCAGGCTCCGCCTCCCACACTTTTTTATAATGCTCCAGCATTAGCCGGCTGTATTCATCTTTAGAAAATTTTGCAACGATCTCTTTCCCAAAGGTCTTCTCCTCGGATACCCATACATCAAGAAGAGCCTCCGCAACTTCAAACGCCTTATCAGCCTGATTAGCCAACAGCTTAACCATCAGTTCCGACGCTGACTCACCTTGAGCATACCACCACTGGTTTTCCTGTTTACCAAGATACTTTGTCACCACGGTGACGCCTTTAATAGCTGTTTCCTCGGGCATCTTTACGATTGTCCTGATCAATGTCCCTAGGATATTAATATCTTGAGCATCGATCTTTTCTATTATCCCAAGTACCACCTCAGCTTTATTCTCTGCGCATTCTTTCAAATAATGCGCTTTGTACTTACCGATCATCCCGGTCTCTTTTTCCCTGAGTTCTTCAAACTCCCCGGCTTTATCAAGCAGCTCAACCCAACCCGGCCCCAGAACATCATAAAAATACAAAGATAACTCAGCATCACCCGTAATTATCTCAAGAACCTTTTCAAGATCGGTATCGATAGGCGCAGAAAGCTCCCTCAACTTCTCTAATACGTTAATATTTTCATAGTATGATTTCATCGCAACAACCGCCTTATTAGTCTGGGTCTTTTTCGTAAACTAATACACTCTTCACTTCTGGTTTTCGCCACGGCGCAATATCGTCCAACCAATCAGCCATGAAACCATGAACTTTTTTCCTAAACTCAACTTTATCTGCGAACTCATTATAAAGCAGAACATGCTTGCCCTTTATATCTCCATAGAACTTTCGCACCTTAGCCAATTGCTCATCTGGTGATTTAAGTCTCTCTGGATCAATACTTCTGAAATACACTCCTATTTTGTCCATTTGCCCTCCCTTAATCATCTCCTCAGCAATTGCAAACTCCTCCTCACTACCGGAACTAAAGCTCCTCCCATCACTATCACCTGGTGGACTCCCCCATCTATCATGTAATAACAACACATACCCCTTACAAGTAGCTAATTTCTTATTAATAATGCTCTGCGGCCTTCCATATTCAGTCGAAAAGTCCTCCCATTTTGTCACACGAAATGTAATATTTCTTTTCTCAGCATGATTCTTGTTAAAAAAATCTACCTCCTCACAGAATACGTTTCGAAAACTCTCCAGGCCCTCCGGCGAACCAAGAAATATACGGAATAGCTGGAATGATTCTCCACAGTCAATGTTGCCAGATTTACTTTGATCCTTCTCGTCGTCCCCCGACTTTTCCTTGGTGCGCTCGACTTCAAACTCCACTTCGGACTTGCCATGCTTTACACGCCGCACCAAGATACCGTTCTTTTTAAGGTATACAACAGCCAAAACTACCACTGCTATTATTACCGCCCATCCAAAATATTGAATAAAACCTTCCATAAGCAAGCATGTTTCCTACAGAATAAAGAAACTATATTTGTCTATTGATCTTGGCAAACGCAATAGTATATTTAGTTGTTTGCAAAGAAAAATCATCTGAATTTTGAAAAATCTGCATCTTCGGGAACATCATAGCCAACATATTTAGCAAATCTTTTGACAAAACCAATATTTGTTTCTTCCGAGTTCTTTTTAAATCTAAAATATTGATCCGCAATTTCTTCTACATCAGAATATAATGGAACACTGCTTTTTTCGATGCTTGTTGAAATACGGTCATAAGCGGCTTTCTTCTTTATATTACGGTCGACATAGTTCTTGTAAACGATGTTTATCGAACCAGTGATAATTGCAACCGCGACCAATAAATAAAATACATTAATCACACCGTCTTTAGTATTGTTGCCAACTTGAGTTTCACCTTTAACGAAAAGAGAAATAACTTGAAGAATCAATGCCAGGAAAATAAGAATAACACTTGCCCATGTATCCGCCTTTTGGCTTGCCATTCCCGAAATCATAGCACTTGAAGGCCAGCCCGTTGGTGAATAATGGACAGTTGAGTTCAAAAAATCATCAGCACCTGCAAATAGTACTTTCGATAAAAAGACAGTTGCTATAAAGCCAAGCATCATTCCGCATAAACTAAGAAATTTGGTCAGTTCCATTTTAGTTTTCTATCTCCGAACCACTATTCACAAGTCACTATTAAATCTACCCCACTTAACTACAATTTTCAAGCGATTTTTTCGTCGTCCTGAGCGCAGCCGAAGGATCTATTTAATCCAGCCCCGGCCAAAGGCCGGCTCCTCCACGAGTCACGAATCACTAGTCACTAATCACGGTCTTCTGAATCTACTAACATTCACGACCCCCCAACACCTATTAGCATTTCCAGCCCCCAAACCCACTATTAAGGGTTTTTTCCTACGCAGGTTTTTTTCAAAAAAGCGCCTTTTGTGTAGCTATGGTGCGCGTTTGTGCGCATATTTGTATTTTTTTGTGTTTTTTTGTCATTAAAGTCACGTTTTTTCAT
>SDBV01002534.1_pt1 | contig 27334 bp, 35 predicted proteins | sample 2277081 | NCBI WGS metagenome assembly SDBV01 (sample SAMN10402039, study PRJNA504765) | marine sediment metagenome | isolation source: marine sediment core GS10_PC15, 223 cmbsf | place: Arctic Ocean: Southern Knipovich Ridge | collected 2010 | reverse complement strand
CTGATTAATCTTAAGTCTCCGAAAGGACGTAAAGAATTTTATGGCGCCCTTACAGCTTTCATGCATCAACCTCAGATTGTGATTAACAAGTTGATCGCTGCTGGTGTAACAGCTTTTACAGCTACAAGCCAGTTCCCTGACGATGTTCGTACGATAATTGATAAGCTGCATCTCGGAATAGATGAGATTGACTCAGGTTGGCAGTCCTTTTTTGATGTTAGGGATTTCACTGGTACAAGAGAATCCGGCTTCGGTATTCAGACTGTCTCCAGTGGGCTGACCTTCAAGAAAAGGCCTGAAGGTGGCAGGGCACAAATCTACCGTGTAACTGGCGCAAGACAATGGGTCGGTTTTGATATGTATGGTGGAGGTCTTGAGTTCGACCAAGCCTGGTTTGACGACCAGCAATGGTGGATGATAGAAGACACTGCAGTTGAGTTCCGCAGTAAATGGTACCGTGATTTGGCGGTTGTAATGTACACACTGATTGGAGCGTTGGGTTCAGGGCAGAACGTTGCTTATGATACTACAGGCGCCGATCAGTTGGAGAAGGACATTATCACCATTAATACTGCTGCATCTCAGGTGTTGACTGCCCTAGATACAGCAGGTTACGCTGTAACACCGAGTACCCCAATTGCAATTTTAAGTCCGATTCAGCTCAGAGCTAGGTTGAACAGAGCACTTGCTGCTGTTAATCTACCTGCTGGTGCATCTGACGCTAATTTGAAGCTTGAATATAATGTCGTTCCAACCTATAGTATGAAGGTTCTTAATGCTGGTGCCGCCTGTACCGACAAGTGGTATTTGGGTGTTAAAGGTATTAAGAACAAGTTTGCAAATAGGATGGACTTGACAATATGGGCTGACTTCAAAGCAGCAACCTATGCAACTGAGACGGTCGGTTGGGGCCGGTACGGAGCATACCTCAATGAGGAACAGCTCCTGAGGTTGGCTACAGCATAAGCCAAAGTATAATGTGCACTGTCTTTATGTTTAATAGGTGGGTGCCTCGTTCGCGGGGCACCTTTCTTTTTACAATGATGTTACACGAAGGAATAAAGAAATGAATACAAAGGATTTAGCATCTAAGGTTTTTAAGTCTTGTTCAGCAAGGCATATTTATGCAATTCTTACGGTTGTCTTTCTTTGTGGAGGTACATTTGCCCTCTTGCAGGAGAGGCAAACTGTACAAGCTGCAACTATGATTAAGATGGCAGAAAGCTGTGAGGAGAAGGGTGAGAAGATTGTACAATGTGAAAAGGACATTATCGGTTTACAGGGTGATGTAACAAGTACCAAAGAAACAGTTGAGAAAATGTGGTTGTTTATGAATCCAACAGCTAAGGAATGAGGAAGTTGGTATGAATAATGGGACAAGCACGAGAGCATCTAGAGGAAATGATGAGGCAAGTAATGCATTTTAAAGAAAAACATGAAATGGGTTTTGAGCAAAAAAGTATGCTTGGAAGTCTTGAATATAATATTAATAGACTTGCAGTATCCTTTTTAGGCGAAGCACTAACTTGGAAAATAGAGAAAAAGAATGACTGATTATTATGTTGACAACACGATAGATAGTGAGGGCTATTTTATACACCTTACCGAAACAGTTAATGAGTGTGATTTAGCCAATGGGACTGAGATTTCAAATATTTCTGGAGTGGGAGGACTTGCTGATGGGGACATTGTTCAACTGTATTATTCTGGTGCTTTTCATGTTCATCGACTAATTACTGGAAGTCCTCCGTGGAATGTTTATCCTGCACATGGACAAAGTGGCACTGGTTTTGAGATAGGCTATGGGCATAACGCAGGAACCACAAAAACCGCACCTTTTGTTGGAATAAATCGAGCTAGTGTTGATGCTGGTGAAAATGATACTGTTTGGATTAGGAAGCCATATGGTTATGGAACACGTGCGTATAATCTTGATGGTTCTAATCAAGTGGCAGAGCAGGTTCCTAACACAGCCTTGGTCTCTTGTGAGGGGACTATTGTAGAGAACTCACAAGTAAAATATAGAGGTTTCCATACAAACATAGGAGATATGGCGCGTGGCGGTGTATACCACCAACATGTTTATGATGCTTGGCATCGTGGAGTAAACCTTAATTGCTTTGTGGAAATTGATGGAGGAAATAACAATTGGAATTTGCTTTACTTTTCAGCTTATTCTGATACTGCTCTTGTTTTTGAAAACTTCTATTTTCATAATATTAATGCAACCAAAGCACTAATCTATGGTGTTTCTACCATGCGGGCTATTGTTTTCAAACATTGTATTTTTGGCGATGCAAATGTGGTTATTGATTGTGCGTGTAATCACATGCTTTTCATTGATTGTTTATGTTTGAATACGATGGCTTATGTTTCGTTTAATGCTTTTCACATGAGTGGGGATTCAAATTATATTATGCACTCTATTATAGATATCCCTGAATTTGGTGGTGCTCCAGGCAAATGTGCTATACGTATGGGTACTAGCACTGCGTGGTCGGGCGGTGGAAGTATTGGTAATATTATTCGAGGAGGCCTATATCCTGTATTTGTACTGATGGGGGGTGTGGTTATTTCAGATAATATTTTCTATGATGGCTTGCGAGGTGTAGTGTTTAGTCAACTTACTGCAACTGCCTTTGTTTATAATAATATCTTTTGTGTGCACGACCATGGGGATGTTAATACCAGTTGTATTACTGTTCTTGGTGCTGGTGGCGCTTGTATTTACAATGATTATAACTGTTTTTGGAGTGCCGATGGCCAACAGATAGATGCTGGTAAAATAATGGCTACAGAATATGTTGGTGGCTTTGTATCTGTCGTTGGTCCAAATAGTGTTGAGGCTGACCCTTTATTCAGGGACCCAGCTAATCATGATTTTAGTCTTGATTGGAAATCTCCTGTAATTGATATGGGATTTAGAAACAGGATGGGCTTCTCCTCAATGGGAGCGACTGACCGTAAAATAAAAAGACCTTTTGTACATGGTAATAAAGGAGTAAACTAATGGCAGCAATAACAGCAGCAGTAATTGCGAACTTGTTTGAGGATATGGGTTGTATAATTAGATTATACAATGAGTATAGATCTACTATGATAGATATTATCATTGCTGAAACAGCAAAGGAATATGCTGCCTTTGGTGATGATAATGAACAAATAGCCTTCCTGAAATCGTTGATCACACAGGATGCAGTTGCACAAGTAACGTTGGAACAATTAGCCGGCCAAGAAAAAGCTTTGCTAGACAACTATGCTAGAGGTAAGCTGAAGACTGATATTGAAAGTGTTAGCGCATCAGCTACATCAATTCTAGAAGACTTGAGCCGTGCGATGGACACTGTAGCAGTACCGCAAACAATTGATGCTTGCACTCTTGCAGCTACTGGCCGAATTGATGAAGGAAATAGTGGCTCGTTAGCTATTCCTGGTAGTATTACTGTGACAAGGTACTTTGCTTCTCAACGGATAGTTTTGGAGTGTATTGATATTACAACGCCAGACTCAGAAGTATTTAGTCTTACGTCAACGGAAGATGGTATCTCTTTTGCTGAGAATGCGATTGTTAATGTTGCCTTTACAGATAGTATCTATGGTCTGCAATTTACTATCCCGACAACTGGAACACCAGCAATTGGAGATCGTTTGTTTATTGATATTGTTAATGCTGGTGAAGGTACTCTTGATGAGTTTTTCAGAGATGTTTATGGTGTCGTACTCCCAGGTAAAACTGATGGGAGTGAGACAATTGATGATGCGGTGGCAGAATAGGAGTGATTAATTATGGCAACAGTAGGATATGCTGATGATGCGGTTTTTCAAGCAGCAATCAAAAAGTTAGCAGCAGACAATAATCTGGTAATGCCTGCTGAAGACGTGACGATCTCAACAAGGATTTTAACTGATGCGTACAACCATATTTTAGGTGTGCTTGTGACGCGTGGATTAACTAAGGCTCAAGCTGACACTTGGGCCAGGGGGGCTGAATTTCAATATGCAATTGCACTGTATTGGTATGGTCGGCAGTGTGGTTGGGGTGGCCGGCACGATGAGGATAAGGATTGGATTAAGCCGTTTGACAGGCGGAAGGAGCTTGAGGAGACTGCAGTGCTTGATGCATCTGGTGGAGTATTACTCGAAGGAAAGTTAGCGTTTGCTGTTGGTATGGATTTGATAGCCATGAATGAAAGTTTAGGGATTTACTCATAATGCGAACTAATCGAGAGATCGCTGTTGCTTTTGCCGGTGGGAGGCCGGTTTGGGATGATCGGCTTCCTACCTCCAAAAAGTCAATAATGTATGGAGGTCCTATAAGGCAATGAAAACGCTATATAAATACGGAACGCAAGATATTACTTTTACGTTGGAATCCAATTTTGATTTGAAGGATTGGATGAAGGCGTGGGAGGATAACAGACTTGTGAAGAATATTTTAAAGCTGTCACATAAAGTTATTATGAGTACTATCCAAAATAGGTTCACTGGTGGGTATGGTCCTAATCGTGTACGATGGCAGGCGTTGAGCCCTCTAACAATAGCTAGAAAAGGACATAGTAAACCACTGTTTCTTACTGGCAGACTTAGAAAAGGAATTAAGGCAACCTTCTATGCTAGTGAGCTAATTATTACAGCTGGGGCACCATACGCGAGACTCCAGCAATTTGGTGGCTCTTATAAACCATCACCAAAGCAGCAATTATGGTTATGGGCTAATTTAATGAATAAACAGGGTAGGCCTTATGGTATAGGTAAAATTACTATTCCACCACGACCGTTCTTTGGTTTTGATGAAGAGCTAAACTTGCAGATAAGGAAGATAATAACAAGTGAAGTTAAGAAAACGGAGAATATGGGAACATGACTACAGCTTTTACAGATTGGACCTTTACAAATTCTGGCGCTTTAGTAGACCCTTCGGCTAAGAAGGATTATGCTGAATTTCAATATAGGACAGCTAAGCTTTTATTTGATAATACCAGTGGTACTTCTTTTAGAACAATAACTGGTTTTTTAAATGAGGATGAGGTTGTACAAACTCCTTCTTGTATTATTCTTCCAACTGGTATTTCATATGATGACCCGAATATAAGTGGGCCTTCCCAGAAAATGCACCATAGCTTTAAGGTTTGTATTGCACTTAAACATCCTAATGCTGTAATACTCTTCCAGCTTGTAAGTGCTTATAGCAGTCTTGTAAGAGATATTCTACTTGATGCTTCTAATGGAGATGCGGTTGCCCAAGGAGTAGTGATCTATGACTCTATTCCAAATCACTATAATACAGTGTTGGAGGGTGAGCCGATGGAACCTATTGCTGAACTACGAAACGGTGTATTAGTTTTCAGTAGTGGATTAAATGTAGTATACAGTGTGTGGTACCAGACGTAAAATATTTATATAAATTAATTTTTGGTAAGGAGTACTATAATGAGTAAACCAGTTTTAGGCCTAACCACAGTATTGGGCTTTGGGAAAGAGACTGTCGCAGGCGATGAAGTTGCAGCAGATGAATGGCTGGATTTAGTTAGCGAGGATTTAGACTTGCAGCCTATGATGTTCGATGGCCCTGAGCTGTTTGGTGATAGGCAAAAACGTGCTGAGATGAAGTTTCTCTCGCACAATGATGGTGGCGGATCGCTTGTATGTAGGCCTAGGTCAGATCATATGAATGGTTTGCTTGAACTAATCCTCGGAGCCCAGAACATACAGTGGAATCCTATAACTGACAATGCTGAGTTGCCGACTGCGTCGTTTGAGGTAGATAAGGGTGGTCAGAACACACTTACCTTGACAGGCTGTAAAGTTAATACTGCAAAGTTTAGCTCCTCTGCTAATCAACCGCTGTTATTGGAGCTTGCTCTTGTATCAATGGGTGGAGTGCGCGATGGAGTCTTAGCTACAGAAACTCTAGCATGGATAACTGGCACACCATATATGCACTCAAGTCTGGTTATGGATGCTACGGGCTTTGCGTACCTTGGCGGAGCTACCGGACCTGAAATAAGGTCTATTGAATTTACCGTAAACAACAATTTGGACGTTGAAGGGTACTGTAATTCTACAAATAGGAAGATAATCCCTGAAGGTGTGTTTGGTCTTACGGGTAGTATGGAAATTCCGTATAACGCTGTCTCGAAAGCTTATTGGGCTGCTATGGTTGCCGCAACAAAGGTTAAGTTTACAGTAGCTTATACTTCTGTAGGCTCAACAGTTACCTTCTATTTTGTAGTGAAGATGGATAGTAGACTGCTTGGTATTGCTGGCCCTGAGACGCAATGGGTTACTATTGATTTTGTTGGTGTAATAGACGCTTCTGATGCTTACTGCTTTAGAGCGTTAGAAGTATAAACAATAACTGTTATTTTTGGAGTATATTATGGATAAAGAGACAGAAGCAACTGAGCCTCAAAAAGAGGAGCAGGAAGCGGTCGAACCTGTTGTTAAACGAGATTTGTATTTTGATGAGGACTATACAGTTACCAGAGAAATACCAGCAATGAAGGGGTATCCCGCCCTTACGTTTACGTTCAAACCTTTGAATGTAATTCAAGCAGCTAAGTTTACTGATGCTGTAATGGCAACTAAAACGATGGAACAAACTGTTGAAGCTACACTTGCACTTGTTAGTAAACATATGGTTAAGTGGGACTTGGCTAAACCTGATGGATCAGTAGTCGATCATAAGAATGTCAAGGAACTTAGGCGTATGGACTACACGATTATGGACATCATTGCTAAAAACGTTCGGGATGATGCTGAGGACACTATGGATGGTGCCCAGAAAGCTAAGGACGCAGTAAAAAACTTATTGTCGGCGCAAGGACTTATTTAGAGGCGCCGAGTAAGTTTTTTAGGGATTGTAAGCTCTGTAAAAAGTATATTTATGATGATGGTGGGCCGATAAAAAACCCAGATGGTTCTTTAATGGTACGGCCCCCTGAAGCGAAAGTTAACTGTTCATTTTGTGAGAAATTTGACAGGGAAACAGGTGAAGTTTGGGAAGGGTTTACACCAAAGAACGCATACATCTTTAAGGTCTTTCTTGCAGCGAGAGCTTTTGGTGTTTTACCAAGACCTGGTGGTATAGACCAGCAGGACCCATTTTTACTTGATGTTCTTGTTGTGCTTAATGAGCTATTTGATAGGAAAGAAAACTTGGATAATAAAGAATTTCAAATTAAAATGTCAGCTCGAATGTTAGGAACAGCGTAATGGCTCAGAACGTATTTGCTATGGCCTTAAAAATGAGGAACCACGCAGTTACCCAGACAAGGAACCTTGGTAAGGAGGTAGAGAAAACAGGTAACAAAGCGAGGAAAATGGGTACACAGTTTGGTATGGCTGTTAAGTCTACACGTAGTAGCATTGGTGGATTGATGGGTTCATTCATTTCTCTAAAAGCAATTATTATTGCAACGTTTGCATACAGGGCAATTCAAAGGTTTGGTAAGTTTTTAGGTTCGCTAACGAAAATGATGGATGCGCAGACTAAGTCTATAATGCTTCTTGGGCAGAACCTAGCAGGTTTTGGTAACTATACTAAGGAAGTGCTTGATGATCTAGAGAAACTGGCTGCAGCTTTACAGAAGCAGCAAGCCGTAGGAGATGAAGTAATTCTGACTAACATGGCATTGCTTGCATCTTATGGAGCAACTGCTGATGAGATAAAGACCTTAACGCCTTTACTGATTGACTTCGCGAAGGCTAAAAACATTGACTTAAAAACCTCGTTTGATTTGGCTGGTAAAGCCAGCGTCGGGTACTTTGGTACACTGAGTAGGTATGGTGTTATTCTTGATGCTACACTTACTAAGGAAGAGAAGTACGCTGAATTTATGAAGATGCTTGGTGTTTATACAGGAACTGCTGCTGCTCTTACCAAAACCTATGAGGGGAAGATGATTTCATTAGGTCTTACCTATGGTGATATGAAGGAGAAAATGGGTAGCTTTATAGAAAATGGTATTTTGCAAAGTGGAATGCTTGATATGCTATCTGGTAAGGTTGAGTCTGCTGATACTTGGTTTAAGAAGTGGAGACCTACCCTTATTGATATGACTAGTACTGTTTTTACAGGGCTAACTGGAGCAATAGATGAAATGATGAGTAGCTTTGATAACCCAGCGATGGTTCGGTTTATGGTTACGATGGTTAATGGGATGAAGACGATTAAAGAATTGTGGCTTGTGTCATACAGACTTTTAAAAGCAGGGCTAGAGAACGCAAGCATTTTGTTGGAATCCCTAGTTATTTCTGCAATGAAGCTTGCTGCTTGGTTATCTAGGGATGAGGGAATGATGATGTTGCTAAGCCAAATGGGAGCAGAGCATGATAAAACTGCTTGGGCACGTATTGAGGAACTTCATATTAAACGCGTGAAGAAAGCACTAGAATCTGATAAGAAAATAGCTGATTCTTGGAATATTGTTATAGACTTGTGGTCTACGGGTGGTGTGGACAACTGGAAAAAGAAAATGGAAGCACGAAACGCTTTGCTTAAAGAGCACCAAAAAATACAAGAGGATGCGGCTCGAAGTATTATTACTGATCGCGAAAAAGTTAATGAAAAGCTAAAGGAGACTTTCAAGATAACTGAAAGTATGGCAAAGTCTTTTGCACTATCTTCTAGGGTAGAGCAAGCCCAAACTAAATTCTTACTTGAGAAGGCTAAAGGTATGACTGCTGAAGATGTTGGTGGTCTTTCTGAGATGGAGAAGAAACTGATCGGCAAACAAGGTATTCTTAAGAAGGTTATGGGTGAGCTGTTTGAGGATTACACCAAAAAAGCATTAGGGATTAAAGACAAAGAAGGTAGTGCGCAAAAAGTTGAGGTTGAGATTGACTTATCTGATGCTGCTAGTAAGCTGCTTAAGATTGGTAATATTTCTCATGAGAATAAGAAGATAGAAAGAACTATGGCAGGTTAATATGAAATTGTTTGCAAAGTCTAGTGTAGGTAGTTATAACCATGACCCAATGCCTGCAATTGTAATTAGCAGGGAGAACAGGCATTATGATTCTACTGATGAACTGGTTGAGAGTGTCATTACTTGGAGTATTGATGGTATCCTTATACCAAAGGTATTGGCAATTGCTTCTCAGGTTGAGCAGCTAGTAAGCTTTTACGAGGGTGGAAACTTGATACTGCTTAATCTAACAACTGACGAAGGACTTGTTGTTGATACATTAATAGATCAAGATGTTAGGGGTATTGTAGTTGAGTCATTGAATTTTCCTGAGGGGAGTGGTCCAGAGTGGGCAACTAAAAGAAAGTATTCATTGGTTATCTCTGGCATTATGATTCCTCAAAACATACTACTTAGTGGAGAGCTGTCTTATACGATTACTTATAATACCTTACAGAGTGGACAGCTTAGAAGAACTGTTACTGGAACGATGAAGGATATTGCTGGAGATGCTACTACAAAGTATGTAAAAGCAAAAATGGCGTGGGACAACTGGGTTCCTGGAAGTTTTGACGGGTCTAATCGAATTGCTGATAATCATACGACAAATAAGGAAGATACTGTTTTATCCTTTAGTCTTGAGGATGTTTCATACTGGGAGGTTTTCCCAACAGATATAACAAATGGGGAGCTTACCAAGGAAGTTGAGGTTGATAATATGGGGGTTGCTTGGTGTACCATTTCCGGATGGTATGAAGGTGCGGAAGCAGCTTGTAATAGAGCTCTTGCCCAGATAGCACCAAGTAGCTTTACCTTATTAACTGGCACAGTGTCTAGAAATGACTTTACCAATAGAACTACTTTTACTAGAAAATATGTTAGTACTATTGCAGTTGAGGTTTTTTCTAGTGAAACACTTTCAGCACAGTTTCAACTATGGGAGTTTGTTCACAAGCGGGTTCTTGGTGGTTATGTACCAATTAAGCAATATACAAGTAAGGGACCTTGTAGATATGCGCAAACAGGACAGATTAAAAGGAGAGATACTTACCCAAGTGCACCAGGATATAACTGGAACTCTAACGGTTTGATTAGTGAGAATGTTTCACTGATTGCTCCTGAATTTCAGGTTTCTACTGGTGATTGGATATATGGACTAAGCTACTCGTATTCTTTCGAGTTTGCTACTGCACAAGGTTGGAGTTCTTAATGGCACAGACGATTGATTGTACATTTGCTGGTTTTAATGTCACATCTGGAGAGTTCTCAATAACACAAGGAGTAACACCTGGCTCAGGAACTTTGATGTTTGCTAATACAGCACTATCAATCCCTAAAACAGGCACATTAATTTTTCATGATGATAATAACGACGCATGTCAGATTACTAATGTTTATGCTGTCAATCCACGTATTGAAGAAGATGCTGTTTCTGGTAGACAACTTGTAGTTACTGTTTATGATAGACGATGGGCGTGGAAGCATAGTTGGGTTGTGCTTAGGACGAATACACCAGACGCAACTGGTGCACCTGCGCAGGAGACTACATTAACTGCACTAATCCAATTTTTAATGACTCACCTGAATGAAACAACATACGCATTAACCGGTGTTCCTACAGCGTATCCTGAAGTTAACTGGGAGTTTGAAAATCCAGCAGTTGCTTTACAAGAGCTACTTGATAAGTACGGTTTGTGTTGTGGTTTTAATCCTGCAGTTTCTAATGGGAGAATTGAGGTTACCCCTGTAAACTATTCACGATCGATGCCTGGTGGGAATTATAGTACAAGGGTGCTTTCTAATAGTAATGATATTTATCCTACTACTCTTATACTTTCAGGTAATAGAAAAATTAATCAAAAGACTTTTGGAGGGCTAGTTCCTGTTGGTGAAGAGACTGATGGAAAGATTAAACCAATTGGTGATTTGTCTTATGCACCTGCAGACTGGGGGAAAGAGTTGATTGCTTGCTTCACAAATTTATCTACCTTACAACAAAGGGAACTTGCTGAAAAATGTATTTTCAAGTGGTATCAGATTGATTGGAGCTATTATACAAGAGATGAGGTTTTGCCTTTACTTAATGAGATTTCTGCGTTAACAACAGTGGATGGTAATATTGAACATGATAAACCATTTATTCGTGCTGAGAAAGCTGTTTGGGATGGTACAGAATTCAAAAACATTGCAAAAGGTATAATAAATGATGGTTATTCTATAGATAAGAAAACTGGAATAGTTAAGTTTACAACCCAGAAGGTTAAGGCAGCTACTGAAGGAGCTGTTGCTGGAGATTTTTCTGCTCCAGATATGGATTTGGTGGCTTCTTATGAGGAGAAGGCGGGAGGTGATGAAACTGATTTTATTTATTGGACACGCACATTATCTGGAGGAACTATTACATTACCTGCTGTGTACATTGATAGTTCAATTACTGGGTATTACATTAACGGTGCCCTTCAGAACTCCACTGCATTGGATGCGTATGCAAATGCAAGGTTAAATGAGCTTGATGATTTATTTGTAGCGACATTGCCAGAAATCCGCGTTTATCCTGGAGTATGGAATGGTGGCGCTTATGGGATGATAAGACTTATTAATCTTTCTGCTGATGCATCGGGAGGTGGAGAGATTGAGGTTCAGCTTGGTGTTGAGGCGCCTAAGGTTGATATGAATACTTATAAAGAAGTTTTCCAGCAACAGCTTATAGATAAGAGCCTCCAAAGAAAAGCAGAAGACAAACAAACTGCTGATAGTAGAAGAAGCGAGTTAGGTGTTAAAAAAGGTAGAAGGGATATTGGTGAAAATACTGATGCACAACCGTTTACCTGGTTAGGTAAAACCTCTAAATCAATAGCAAAGGTTAGTAATGTTAGTGGTATGGTAATCCCTGCAAAGAGTGCTTGTATTGTTACTGGATATGATGCTACAAACAAGTTGTGGGAGATTGATAGACGAGGAAGTAGTGACCCAGACAATGCTCCTGTTGTTGTTGTGCAGGAGATTATAGCTTCAGGTAAAAATGGAATAGCTTTCTTTGATGGTTTGCATGTTGTTCTGAAGGATGCTGGATATACACCAACAGTCGGAGATATAGTTAGACCCAAAGAAGATAGTTTTAAACTTGAGCAAGATGATGTAGGTTCCTTCGTTGTTATAAAGATTAATAGTAATGATTTGTATGTGAAACCAGCAAACACAGGGATAGGTGGAATTAGCTCAGTTTTTAAATGGTTTGAGCTTACCGCAGTAGCAGCTGACCCTATGACTGGTAAGTGGCAAACTTGTGCTTCTGGGGTTTTTTCGGATGTTAATACGGATTCGGTTTCTATATATAGTTACCCACAATTGGAAAAGGAACATTACAAGGTAGGTAATCATGTCCTTGCGCATTTTGTTGGTGATTCTTGGGTTGCTCTTTATAATCTTCCTGTTGCTATGGATATTTGTTCATAATGGCTAATGAGACAATAACTGGTTGCTATGATAAAGTTACAGGTGAAATAACATATACGCAAGGACCACATCCACTAGCTATTCGAAGTACTAATTGTGAGTTTGACGGTTGTTTTATTGCAGCTGGTGTCCATGCAGGGCAAATTGGTTTAACAATTACTGCTTATGATTGTGATGATACCTATTATGGTTGCATTGATACAGTAACAGGAAAGTTTGAAGTTACACTTCCAGATATTTGTTGTTTTACTCTCATGGGTGGACCACGTTGTGAATATTGTGATATTGGCCCAAATCCTTATGTTTTACAGGTAATGTTTACAGGTTTGTCAGATTGTGATGAATGTCACTGGGTTACTATACCAGGAGCTAAACACTGGTTTAGTGGTATGGCAGATGTAATTAATGGTAAAGTTTTTACGGTTCACGCTTATGATTATCAAGATCGGTGTTATTATACTAATAATTTAGGTGGTGATGATTTTGGAATTCGACGTGTTTATCAGGACTTGGGTATACAAAATCCTGATTGTTTTGTACCGCCAGAAGATTTTTGCGCTGAGGTTTGTTTTGCAGGTCAAGCTGACTATGCAGGTGTTAAAATAAGTGTAAATAGGACAGGGGAAACTACTGGTGGTGTATCAGCTTGGTTACGAAGAGTTCCGGGTGGTACTAGTTCGATATTTTTTAATTCTGACTACTCAGGGCATTCTTGGGTTAATTGTATAGGAGGTAGCTTTTCGAATGTACTTGATTGTGAGGATGAGTCAACATCAGCTTGTATAGGTGGTACTGCTACTATAGTTGGTTATGGTGCACCATTATGGGAATCAGGAATTCAGTATTTTGATGGTAGCTGGGTTAAAAGTGGCGGAGATTACGCTCAAAGTAGAGAATACCATCTGTCAAGCAGTGCTAATGAACCTCCAAATGCTACTTACTGGGGTAATTTTTTTCCATAATGAAAAAGCAATTACCAAAATTTAATGAAGAACAGGTTAAGAAATGCAAAATTTGTAAGCACGCATCGGCAAATGTTAATCATCAAGAAAATATAGGTTGGTGTGGTTTTCATGGAATATGGATTGATGATAGAGCTAAGAAAAAAATGCCACCACTTATTACACAAGCAAGTAATTTTACAAAGGCAGGGGTTAAACATGTTAAATCTGGTTTTAAAACTAGAAGTCATTTAGAGCGAGCAAGGGTTATGGTAATCTGTGAAAATTGCGAATGGGTTGTTAGGAGAAAGATAGGTTTGTGGTGCCCACATTGTGGGTGTTGCGGAAATTTAGCATCACAATGGTCAACTAAAGATTGTCCAAAAGGAAAGTGGTAATATAAGGGAAACGCAGCTTATGCATAACGCGACGTGCTCAGCTGTAATTATTTTCTCTATAAAATTATTTTTTTGTATACGAGAGTGTATTCTTTTTATATAATGCGGTTATATTAATTAATGGTTTAAATATTTTAGGAGAACCGATGGCAAAGAAAAAGAAAAAAGCAAAGGCAGAGAGGAAAGCACGGAAGCTGACATGTATTGCTTTCCTACGTGAGCTTTATGGCAGTGACCCAAACATTGCTAATGACAAAGCTCTAAGCAAGCTCTTGGCTAAGTTTCCACAAAGTAATGCTGGCGTGAAAAGTATTATTACCTGGAAGAATATGCTTCGGGCAGAAGGGCTTGATATCCCTATGAGTCGTGTTGGTCGAAAAACTTCGAAGAAGAAGACGACCAAGAAGAAAGCTCGTAAGAGAATAAGGAAGTAAGCAAGCAAGTAAGTGGGAGTAAGGGTGCTATGTCGAATAGTACTCTTACTTTTCTTAACAAAACTAGAGAACCCAGTAATGTAGGAGAAGCTAATGCAAATCAAGGTAGACAATAAACAGATCAACCAAGCGCAACTTGTAGTTGATACTAAAACAGGGGAAGTTAAAGCAAAAGGGAATATTGCCTTACCCTACGAATCACACCAAATACTCTCTGGTAATGCCAAAGTCAAAGCAAACCAGTCAGATCTTGTTTTTATTACTCTTGCTGAAGCCCTCCGCATTCAAGGTATCGTGTGCCAACAGGTAGTTGTTTTTCCGGGGGAGGTTGAGGATTTATTGTTGTGTCTGGTTAACCCAACAACTGCACAGGTAATGATCGGTAAGGATGATGTAGTTGCGATTGTTAAAGGTCTTACGGTTACCAAACAAGGGCCGGTGAAAAAAACCAAAGATGACGAACTGTTGAAGGATGATGAAGAGAGTTCCGAGTTATCAGAAGATAACAAACCTGAAGATTAATTATTAAACATAACACAGGAGTACTAGCATGAAGAGTATAAACATTGGGTGCGATTTTTCTGTAGCACATGTAGAAGCAATTCTAAGTTTAGTAGAATATGGGGATGCTAATGGTACTGAAGTTAAAATTACAGGAGTATATGGTTCACCACGTCATTCGAACCCCTTTGGTAGTGTGAGGCCAATGAATCGAGAGGTCTACACGACTTGGGAGGGGGTTGTTAGTAATATTAAGCTTTTACGAGGTGCTGGGTTGGAAATCAATCTAGCAATGAATTCCTTGGTACCACATCTAAAAGGAGCGCAGGACACTTCAGGAATAGTTACAAATATTTTTGACAACAAATGTGTTAAGGATAAGTTTATTGTTTTTATTGAGAAGTGTGCGCCTCATGTTGATAATCTTATAGTTGCACACCCGTACTTAATAGATTTGATACATGAACAGTTTTATGGAGACCCTATTGGTATAATTGCAAGTACCATTATGAATATACATACGCTCTCACAACTTGATTGGATAAAGAACAATTGGGTAAAGGTCAAGAGGGTCTGCCCTGCGTTATGGAAGAATCGTGATATTGACTGGTTAACCAATGCTAATGCTATTCTGCCACTTGAGCTTCTTGTTAATGAGTTCTGTTCAATTGGTGGTGTTGAGTGTGATGGCTTGTACCGACAGGCTTGCTATCTATCGCAGTCACTTGAAATCAAGGATTGGAACCCGATGTTAACAAGATGTATTGAGGAAAGGTTTAAAAAACCGTGGGCTTGGATGATGGCAAGATTTATCCTTCCGCAATGGCTAGAATATTATAATGAAGTTGCAGGTATCCAATCTTTTAAACTTACTGGTAGAACTCACGAAGCTGAATACCTTACAGAGGTTGGTAAGTATTACCTTGATGAAGAATTTCATGGTAATCTACCTGAGTTATGGGGGCAGCTAGAAGCAACTTTGGATAGAATGAACTGGTCTGAACAACAGAGAAAGGCAGCAGGCCGAGTTAATATTCCTGCAGATCTGGTTGATGACATATTCCATAAGTATGCATTGATGAGATGTGACCCAGATATTTGCGGTACAGTTTGTAACTCTTGTAAAAATTATTATGAGGATGTTATTTTAAAGGCGGTTCAGGATGACTGATAAAGAACGAGAAGATCAGCTAAACGCTAAGTTCCACAAAGAAATGGCAGCAACTCTAAGAGAAGCTGCTGGCATCTTAGATAGTAAATCGCAGGACTATGGGCGCGATAGCTTTCAGGTTGGTGCGGCTTTTGCTAGTATGATTACTGGCAGAGCAGTTACGGCACAAGAAATTGCTGCTGGCCTTGTCGGGCAGAAAATGGCTAGATACAAGACATTAACTAATAGCAATGTACCACCTGAGCATGAGTCGATACATGACACGGTTGTTGATTGGGTAAACTATATTGTCTTAATGGAAAGAGAACGCAAGAAAGATGCAGAGCGCGAGAGCCAAGAGTAGAGAAGTCAAGAAAATTAAACTCCTTAAGTACAAGGCTTTTAATGTAGATACTGGAAGACCTATAACAAAGCGCTTTACGGCGGTCAATAAACTTTTTGAGAAGTCAAGAAGACTTAAACAGTTAAGTTTCTTGCTTCATGGTTGTAGTAAATGCACTGACCTTAATATCCCCGGAGTCACCGAATCGGCACCTGGGTATGGCGACCCGAACGCAGCAATCTTCTTTGTAGGGCAATCGCTCTGTACTTTATGTATGGCAACACAGATGCCGTTTACTATGGGTAGCGGTTACGCTCTTGATGCTGCTCTTGCTTTAAGCGGAATAAAAAGACGCGATATTTTCATGTCCAATGTAGTACACTGCCACCCACCAAAAAACAGAGCTTCAACCAGAAAAGAGATTAATAATTGTTTGCTGTTTCTATATACTGAGATTGAGATAGTAAAGCCTAAGGTTATTATTTGCTTAGGAGCTGATGCAGCAAAATTAATGAAAAAGCATTATGAGTTTATTAGAACAGATGCTGCATTGGTTGCTGTGAAACACCCAGCGTCTTTTTTGTATACTAACGGTACCGGAATATTTAATTGGATTGTTAGCCTTAGTTTGGAGATGGATAAATGGCTATAGAAAAAGATCGTGTTGAATTAGAACAGTTATTTTGTAAGTGGCTATCAATGTATAGAATGATACCAATGCTTCGGATGTTGTCGTTGGGAACTAAATATGTTGACCCATTGTCAAGAGCAGCTTGGCTTGAGTTGCGTGATGTTATTGACAATTCAAACTTGTTTGAAGGCGATGACCCAGAAGTACTTAAGAAGATGGTTAAGGAGAATAAAAACTGGATTAAGTATGCTATGCAAGATTTTGAGTATTACACCTATGTTTTTAGGGGGCTACTGGAAGGAGTAAACACAGAAGAGTATGATAAGTTCAAAGAACTTCAAGAAGAGAGGGAAGAGGTATACTTGCTAAGAATGCAGGAACAGTTCGACCTTCTTGAGTGGGAACCTAAGTGTTTTGAACTCCAGCAAAAGTATACTTGTATAATGGATATTGGTTGTGGTACCTTGCCTTATATCAATTTATTTGCTGAATCTAATAGCAAAAACATTCTTACGTATTATGGTGTAGACAAACGAGAAATACCCCCAGGACCATATATGCTTGGAAAGTCTGGTATGGCTGCAGAAATTATATGTTGTGACCTGACCCAGGAGAGTGAGAGAGCTTTATTAGGTGAGTATAAACCAACTGTGTTGTTTTTTGGTGAGTCTTTGCATTGTTTTGTGAAGCCTCTTGAGTTGTTGCTGCAATTGGTCGAACTACTTCCAACAGTCCAAGAGATTCTGGTTCTTGAGTTTAGTGACGAGTCTTGGCTTGGCGTTGGCATGGACTTTCATATGAGGATGCATGGTGGCTTTGGCAAGATTGACTTGGAATATATAAAATTGTTTGCAGGAAAGCTTAATGCTGAGGTTGAGGTTCAGAGGCCAAGTTCTCAACACAACCTATATAGGATAATGTTGAAATGAAGAATCGAAGAATTTACAAGCGAAAAACTATGGTAGTAAATCTGCGTCGTCAAAGGTATGATGTTTTTATCGGCAGACCGACTAAGTGGGGAAACCCATTTATGATAGGCAAGGATGGTAGTAGGAAGGAAGTTATACGGAAATACAAAGAATGGATTTTGGGGAGGGCTCCTTCACCGAGTCACTCACTTCCTCCCTCTATTGATGAGATTAGGGTTGAGTTGAAGGGTCTTCGACTTGGTTGTTATTGCAAACCTGATAATTGCCATGGAGATGTACTTGTCAGAATAGCTGAAGGGGAACTAGGATGACGAAGCGCGTTAACAGGCCTTATTTGAAATCTGGAGCTAAACTGATAGTCTACAGTAGCGCTATGTTTGCTGAGATTGACAAGTTAGTTATTGAAGGTATACTTACTATTAAGGAAATCTTAGGTGTTGTTGGAACCTCCAAAGAAACTTTCTATAGGAATATGAAAGAACATTTTGGGAGTAATCAATGGGAAATCCTTTTGAACAAGTATCGAAAACGCAGAGGTGCACAACCTGGTGTGCGTTCGAGCAGAGCAACCGAGTTTAAGAAGGGTGTGCTAACTGGAGTAAACCTACGAAGGCTACAGCCTATTGGAACTACTATGGTGAAGAAACGAAACTATGGACAAGGAAAGTGTCAGTTTAAGAAGGAGATATATATTAAGATTAATGATATTCCCTATGGAAATTATGGTGTAAACTGGGTGTTGTATTCACGGTTCTTATGGATTAAGTGGTATGGTAGTATACCTAAAGGTTTGTGTGTGGTTTTCTTGGATATGGACCATACTAACTTTAGTAGAGATAATCTTGCTTGTATGAAAAGAGTTGATTATATGCGGTACTTAGAAGCAAGATATCCTAAGAGACTTGTGCAGCGAAGGAAGAGAATATCAATTAGTGTAGCAGCATACAATAAGCAAAGAAGATTAGTAGAAACAGAACGCAAAACAAGGGAGGTCAGCTTAGTGTGAACGCAGGAATTCTATATGATAATAGTTATAGGGTAACCAAGGCTGGAAAGCTCCAGCGAGAGATCTTTCGGTATTGGACTAATCATAATAGGGACCCAGTATTTGAAAGCTTAACGTTTGATACTGAGACTACTGGTTTAACTTTTGGTGTTCCTGGAAATTTATGCTTAGGTAACTCAGTGATTAGAATTTCTAATATAACACCTTTTGGTATAAGTCTTTGTATTCCTTATAAAGATCAATTGGCATTGTTCTGGGGTAGAATAGGCACAAGGCTCTATGATGAATGCTTGAAGATACTGAGAATGAAAGGACCTAAGAATGCGCATAACTCTCGATACGACCTACGAGTATTTGCTGTTAACAAACATAAGGTGCGCGGACCTGTTGATTGTACTCTTACTATGGCTAGAATTATGTGGAATCGTAGGAAGAAATTTGATCTAAAAAGTTTAACAGCCACGGTAGCACCTAGCTTGTATGGTTATGATGATGACTTGAAGGCTGTACTAAGAAATCTAAAGACATCCCACACAAGAGCTGGCTATCCTAAAGGATATGTGAACTACTCCTTTCTACCTGAAGAACTAATATCAGAATACTCAATGGTTGATGCTTTTGTTACTTGGCTTCTTAACTTTAATCTAATGCCAAAGATCTTGAAGATACAAAGACAGGTATATAGGCGAGAGCGTAAGGTTATCTCTATTGTGTTGAAGCTCGAGTTGCGAGGTGTCCAGCTAGACAGGCGCCAGGCGAAAAAAGAGAAAATGAAACTTGAAAGTACCCTGATACCCTATAAGGCAAAGTTGTACAAACTTGCTAGAACAAGATTTAATGAGAATTCACCAAAACAGCTACTTCCAATACTACAGCATAAGTTTGATGTTCCAAAGAAAATGCTTACCAAAATTGTTCAAGGAGAAAAGAAGTTGACTACTGAGCATGATGTGCTTGAACGAATGATGGTACGCATGGATGATAAGAGACTTAATAAATTCTTAAAAATCCTGTTTCAAATTCGCCGTGTCAATAAGCTTGTTAACACCTATTTAGGCCCGTTATATGATAGGGCGAAACATAACAATGGGATAGTCTATTGTAACATTAATCCTACAGATACTCGCACTGGTAGAATGGCTAGTAATAACCCTAACTTACATAATATTCCAAGGCCTGACACTGGGCTAGGTGATGAACCAACAAATCCAATAAGACGTTGCTTTATTTGTAGAAAGGGCTTTACTAACTTGTTGTCTGACTATGAACAGATGGAGATGTGGATATATGCTGTTCTAGTTGGAGCAGAAAGGATGCTAGAAGTTCTGAAGTCAGGAGGAGACATTCATGGTACTGTTGCTTTTGAGATTTATGGTAGCGAGGCAATTGATAATATACATGGACAACGGTGTAAAGTACTTGTTGGTAGGCGGTTTAAGTGGCTGATGATCAATAAGAGTAAGCGTTTCAAATGTAAGAAAGTTAATTTTGGTGTTATCTACGGTATGGGCTTTAGGGTTTTGGCACTACAGATTAAGGCTAAGGAATTGGAGGCTAGGGAGCTATTGCAAGAATGGCACAAGAACAACCCAGAGATGAGAGAGCACAACGCACTGAATGAGAGTCTTTTGAAGAAGAATGGTTTTGTTGAGGACTTCTTTGGTAGACGATATAATCTTCCAGTCAAAGATGCCTACAAAGGAATTAATGCCCAAGTACAGGGTGGCTGTGCGCAGGCTTTGAAAATCGCACTGATTAATATAGATACTTACTTTAATTCTTTACCAGCATATGAGGAGAATAGGTTTGCTACGCTTCTACCTATTCATGACGAGCTGAAGATTGAAATGCCGAACGCGGCAAGAATGCTTTGGCCTAAGGTGATTGCAGGTATCGAGCATAGAATGAAGCATATCCCGCAATTGGAAGATCGTGGGGTAGTTTTAAATATTGACAGTAAGATTACTCATACAAGTTGGGATGAAAAAAGAGCTATAGGAAAAATACTTAGGAGACAGATTGATCGTGTACTTGCGGCGTAAGAAAAAAGTTAAAAGACCTTGGCCTGTGACAATCTATTATGATGATAGGGAGCAGCACCCGTTTGAGTTGGATGAGGATAAGTTTAGGCTTGTAAGGAAAAGACTTAAAACTGGTGATTATACTATGAAGGGGTATGAGGGTGTTTTGTGTATTGAGAAGAAAGCGAATATCCGAGAAGTACTAATAAATATTTGTAGAAGTGATAGAGAACGCTTTACTAAGTTTCTTGAGAGGATGAGTGAGTTTAAGTACAAGTATTTTATTATTGAGGATTCTCCTGACAGGGTATTGAAGGTACTGAAAGGAATACCTGATTGTAGGATGTCGCCAAGAACCTTCTACTTTTGGGTTAATAGAATAGTTGTAGATTATGGTATCCCTGTAATTTTCACCGGACATAAGCCTCATGTTAGTAAAGCGATGATTGATGAACTGTTCACGAGAATAATTGAAAAGGACCTAAAATAATGGTAATTGTAATTGTATTGTTGAGCGTAGTTGTTATATGGTTAGTGCTTTTGATGGGTAGTCTTAGCGTTAAGATGCTTGCATTGGAGTTGACCTTAAAAGGACTAGTAGAACCTCTAACTACTTTGTTAGCAATGCATAAGTTAGGTTTTCTTTTGGAGTCTAAGGAGGATGATGATGGTTGACAAGGCAGCTGCTAGTGGAAGTTTTTCTGGTAGAAGTAGGAAGCCTAAGCGTTTTGTTAATAATGAGTCTAATGCTGCTTATCTAAAGATGGTTGTTGAGCTTTTTCAGGTAGAGTCAGGACTAAGTGATGATGAAATAAGTTTTCTTGATAGCATTGCATATAGTTGGAAAGGTAATCTTACTATGGAACAAGCGGCTTGGGTAGAAAAAATTTATAAGAGAGTTATGTAAAATGTTGGATAAAGAAAAACAATATCACATGTTATATTTTCCTATTGATATGGCTGAGGATGCAGAAGAAGCTTACAACTTGTCTCTTGATATTGATTGTAACTTTTCAAAAATTGTCCAACTTCTCTTAAAGGATATTACTAACATCTGTGCGAGAATAATTAAGCGCAAAAAGAACTGGCGGCACTACACATGGCACCTTGTCTGTATAGATAAGGATACGCATGAGATAATAACTAAAAGTCCCTTGGTTGGTTTTTGGAGTAGAAGACATGGCAAAGAAAAAGCGAAAAAGGAAAAAGGCTAAGAAGAAAAAAGATTTACGAGCAAGTACTATTGTAATCCCAAGTACAGAGCTTCAAACTATTGGTGTGCATAAACTACAGGACTACATGACTTGTGATAGGTTGTTCTTTTGGAAGTGGGTCATGAACTTGATACCAAGAAAAATGAATATTGCTTTTTGGTTTGGTTCTATAGCACATTATGGTTTTGAGCTTTTTGTACAGGGTAAGTCTATAAAACTTATAGAGAAAGCTTTACGAAAATATAGTAAGGAGTATCGTAGACCTTACGCCATAGACGTATCAATGAAGTCTGAGGTTGACCTGCAACTAGAGATTGTTATTTTGATGGTTAAGGTATACCTTAAGTTTTATGGGAAGAAACAACTTAAGTTTGCTATAACAAACACTGAAGAACGGTTTGCTGTGAAGCTCGATCTTTCACCGGTAGTCTTTATTGGAACGATTGATTCGTATGGTGAAAATAAAGGTATTTATATAATGCCAGAATATAAGACTGCCTCAAGAGTGGATGCTGAATATTTCAAAAGGTTAGTTTTTGACAAACAACTTAATGGTTATGCAATAGGGTTAAAAACCATTATAGGAAAGTATCCTAAGAAGAGTCCGTACATAGTACTCAGGAAACCAGCTATAAGAGTGAAACAAACGGAAACTTCTGATGCGTTTCTAGAGAGGTTCGAGAATGATCTACATGATAGAAAAGAGTTTTACTTTATCCATGAGATGTTTACTTTCGGTAAGAAGAACGTAGAGGCGGTCAGACAGGATATTGAGATAAAAACGATGGACCTCTGGTTAAAGTTTGATTGTCTTAATGATGAAGATTTATTGAACCCAATGTCTTGGGGTCGTAATGATAGAGCCTGCTTTAATTATGGCGTATGCCCTTATTTTATGCTTTGTAAGAATTGTCATAATTATTTATTGTATCTGAAGTTTTATATGATGCGTGAGATCAGGTATCAAGAAGAGGAAGCTGAGCTGAATCATGGTTTAAAATATAGTACTATTAGAAAAAGCAAATTAACGATGCAGAAAGGATAAGAAAATGTTTGAGTTTTTTGAAAGTCAAATTGCAGTAATGAAACGGACGGCGAAATCGGAGATGAACCCTTGTGACCCACGCATTTTGCATGGGGCTATTGGCCTGGTTACTGAGTCTGGGGAGCTTATGGAATGTGTGCATGATTCTATGTTTGTAGTTCCATCTAAAATTGTTGGTGCACCACCAAAGCGTAAATCAATAGACAGACTTAACCTTGTGGAGGAGGTTGGAGATACCCTTTGGTATGTTGCCTTACTTGTGGATGCTTTAGGCATTACTTATGAGCAACTTGTAAAGCTTGATAGGCTACCACATCTTGAGGGTTTCCCTAACCAGATAGTCTTCCAATACGGCGTACAACAGGTCCACATAAGTTCTTGCGTCCTGATGGACATGTTGAAGTGCCAGATTTACTACAACAGGCCTTTAGATATAGAACGCTTTACCCAAAACTTAGCTGATGCTCTCGTGGGACTTGGCTTTATTGTAAGGGGTATTGATACGTCTATTGAAGTATGTGTAATTGTAAACAAGGCAAAGCTGGAGAGTCGTTATAAGGATGAGTATACTGACGATCAGGCAAATGAGCGAGACCTTGAACAAGAACGACAAATAATATCGATGGCTTTTCAGAAGGCACAGAAGGACCTGTTGCCGCTGAAGCAGAAAGGGTCTACCTTAAAAATATAGGTAATCTTTTTAGTTTACCAAGAATTAATCCTGTGATATAATAATAATTTTAGGAGACATTAGTTATGGGAAAGAAAAAGAAAAAGGGTGTTCGTCCTCGTAGTGGTGGTAGTAGTAATACATTAGCTGCACAGGCTTATAAGCAATCAGTAAAAGCATTGTTTTTTGAGGAAGAGCCTTCTAAACCTGGAGGTGCTTTTCAAGATTTTCTTGTATTATTGTATGGCCCACCTAAGATAGGAAAGTCGAGGTTTGCAAGCCTTATTGATGGGATATACTTCTTACCTACAGAGCCTGGGTTTAAGTTTTTCAAGTCAAGAAAAACAAAAATACCAAACTGGGCTACGTTTATTGCTTTTGTTAAGGAAATGGAAAAGAATCCGGATAAGGTAAAAACTGTGAAAATGTGGTGTGTTGATACTGCTGATAACCTTTCCAAATTCTGTATGCAATACACCTGCGGTAGAGAGAAAATATCACACCCTACTGATCATGAGTGGGGTAAGGGTTGGGAGGCTTTTAGAGATGAATTTTCCCATTGGATATTGCGGTTAGCTGCTCTTGGGCCTGGGATTATTGTTATCTCACATGAGAAACAAAGAGAAATTGTTTCGAGAAATATGAAGATAACTAAAGACAGCCCTGCAATGCCTACTACTACCTTCACTGTTATGAATGATTTGAGTGATGTGATCTTTCACATGTCCTTCGCAACCAAGAAGGGTAGGAAAAGCAAAAGACCTGCAAGAGCATTATACACTAAGCCAACAGAAACACGAGATGCTGGTGATAGGACTGAGATGCTCCCAGATGTTATATACTTTAGTACTGAACAGGATGCTATTAACCAAATCTTGGAATGTTACGAGCCAGGTAAGAAAAGGAAGGTAAGGAAGAAAAGACGTAAGAAAAAGAAAGGAAATTAGTGTTAACGTTAACAAGAGTAAATATTAACAATTAAAGATGAGGTATTAAAATGGCAAAGAAAAAGAAAGCGACACTGGCTTCCAGGCTAAAAGCTCTGCAAAAGGCCTGGGGAAAGGCAACACCTAAACAGGGTGGTGTTGGCGTGCCTGATGGTACGTATGACATTCGCATCGAATCAGCCATACTTGAAGAGGCAAAATCTACTGATCGACTTCAAATTCACTGGCTACTTACTGTGCTCACTGAAGAGTATGCTAACAAGGCTTTGCACAAGTATGACGGTTGCGATCGACCTGAAGATCTCGATTGGGTACAAGGGACTCTTGAGACCCTTGAGCTTGACATCCCTGACAATATTGCAGATATTGGTCCTGTGTTGGAAGAGGCTCAAGGCTTATTGGCTGAAGTCACGGTGCAGACCCGTGATGAATTTACCAACATCTACTTCAACGATCTCTTAGCTGATCAAGAAGAAGAAGAAGAAGAAGAAGAAGAAGAAGAAGAAGAAGAAGAAGAAGAAGAAGAAGAAGAAGAAGAAGAAGAAGAAGAAGAAGAGGAAGAGGAAGAAGAAGGTGAGGAGTACGACGAAGATGATGTTAAGGCTATGAACTTGAAGGAGCTCAAAGAGCTTATCAAGGAAGAAGAGCTTAAGATCAAGACTAAAAACGTCAAAGCTCTTGCACTGAGGAAAGCTGTGATCAAAGCGCTCTTCTAACCACCATGCTAATATGCGTGTCCTGCCTTTGGTGGGGCACGCTCTACTTTTAGAAGGGATTCTTCATGGCTAATTATAATAGAGAACGCTTAAGAGTGAAGAAACGATTTGCAGCACTTATGCGTAGTTTTCAAGATACTTTCTTTTACGCAAGTGGGGTGGACTCTTGGCTACCTGAAATTTTGCTGTTACCGTATGTAAGCCTGCCTTGGAGAAATGATCTTACCTGGTATAGAATAATAGGTCCATCAGGTGCTGGTAAGACTAAACACTTATTATTGCTTGAGGATTTTGAGTATACATATATGGTAGATGATTTTACCACAAAATCATTTGTTAGTGGCTTCAGAGGACCCGATGGAAAAGACCCGAGTAAGCTTGCTGCTATGGACGGAAAGGTAGTAATCATCTGTGATGAGTCTACTTTGATGGAGCAGCGGCAGGAAGACAGGAACCAGATTCAGAGCATACTGAGAAGAATTTATGATGGAACGTATACTAAGAGCTTTGGCAACTTACCAGATAGTCAAAAATATGAGTCTAGGTTTAATATGCTAATTGCTTCTACGCCGACTATTGATAGGTATTTTTTGTATAATCAGGCTCTTGGTGAACGGTTCCTAAACTTTAGGTTACAAGTCGGTGAAAGAGATTTATTAGCAGCACGTGCTTATGATAATCAGTTCACCGGCTTTGAAGATAAGTGTGATGTGCTTAAACTACTTGTACATAAGTTTATTAGGCGTTTACCTGCTATAGATCAGCGTAAAGTACCTGTTGAAGAAGGTATTAGAGAGTTTATCCTAACCACTGCAGACCTCGTAGCTAGAATCAGAACGCACATAACTAGAGATACGCGTGGACAGGAAGTGACTACATTACCACAGCCAGAAGTTGCTACAAGGATTGTAAAACAAATCTCTCAGATAGCTACAAGCATTGCTATTGTGGAAGGTGCTGGAAGTGTTAATCGTTTTCATGCGCAGAAAGCTATATACTTTGGAGTCGGTAGTATAATTGCGATTGTCTCTTTTGTTTTATACCATATTTATGAGTTCACAAAAGAAGTCCAGGGGGATGTAAATAAGAGTTGGTTTCCGCTGCAATTCTTAGTTATTAGAACTGCACTAAGTAGGGGCACGATAAAAAAAGTAGTAGAGGATCTGGCAATTCACAGGATTTTAGAGATACGTGCTGGTAAAAAACAAGGTGGTAGATTGATTGAATATTCTCTCAGTAAAGAGATGAAAGACCGCTTGGAAGAGATTCAGTTATTTGATAACTATATTCCGCCAGTTATGCAAGTTATAAAATATAAGCAGGCAGACCGGCACCGACCTACTGGGACAAAATTTAAGAAGGGGCGGCGAAAGCGGAGTCCAAAGTGAAAAGAGTATGGAGGTCCTATAAGGGACTTTTGGAGCAACACGCGCGATCTACTTTAACGCGTACACGTGCGAGACCAAAACCAGTATAGTAAGTATTTTTTCCTCAAAGATATTATTTTGTTTCATTGGTCAGTCTCCAGTGATATAATGTATTTATAAAATAAACTGATATTTGAAAAATTAATAATTTGAAAGTAACAGAGAAATGACAAAAGGAAAACAAAAGGTAGAAGAACACTGTTATATTGTCCAGGCAACTTTTCTAAAATATGGTCAACGACAAGCTTACCAAGTCTTTGCCTTCAGTATTGGGGCAGCTATTGAGTTAGCTGGTACTTCGTGGGCAGAAGATGTTTGGGAAGATTCTTGTGGTCAAAGTAGTGGGCCAAGCTTGAAAAGTTGTGAGAAAGAATTTATTGACAATATAACAATGGTTGTGCGGGTAAATGACTTAGCAGCAATTTAAAAACAAGTTGAAAGGAACAGAGAATGAGTATAATAGAACAGATACTTTTATTTATTGCGTTTTTTGCTTTTCTCGGTGGACTCTGGGAAGAGCTTGAAAAATGCGGAAAAGGAGCAGAGAATGATTGCAATACTAACTGAAAAAATTGCTGATGGGAATAAGTGGATAG